>MTLE01001899.1_pt1 | contig 60473 bp, 52 predicted proteins | sample 1982461 | NCBI WGS metagenome assembly MTLE01 (sample SAMN05712605, study PRJNA340218) | biofilm metagenome | isolation source: sample SPL anode biofilm adapted to -200 mV | place: USA | collected 2012-02-03 | reverse complement strand
CTAAAGCGAAGCAACCTTGGGGGTTGTGAGCTGAAAGCTAACGAAGAAATCACAGTCAAAAACGCAAAAAAACACTGATTGAATGCCGTATACGTAATACATAGAAACTCTGTGAGTGTTGGTATATCTATCTCTACAGGTTTTCTTTTTTTCGAAATCCTGAATTTATTACGAGATTTATTACGACTAGTCTTTTTTTTTGTTAGAAATTTGCGATTGATTCAAAGCGTTCTACTGCCCTTATTTGATTGTCAGTTTCAAGGTGGCTGTATATGTCCATAGTCATCTTTATACTAGCATGACCTAAACGTTCTTGTATCTCTTTATAGGGAACACCAGCATTAAGCAGTAGACTAGCGTGTGAGTGCCTAAAGCCATGAAAGCCAACTTGTGGTAAGTTACAGGCTTTAAACCATTTTAATAAGACTGGCCGTATGATTTGGTAATCGAGTACTTTACCAGTTATACCAGGAAATACTAAATCATGCTTACCTTTACCTATACTAAGGAAGTGTCTAGCTTGAAATATCCTCCAGTGTTTTAAAACTGCTGTTGCTTTGCTATCGATCAACACTACTCTATTACTCTTATTAGTCTTAGGTGTTGACTGGATGATGGCCCTATGGGTTGTCTTGCTAACAGAAACAGCACCAGTTTCCAAGTCTATATCAGACCAAGACAAGGACACTGCTTCTCCAATACGTAAACCTGAAGCGACAAGTAATCTACAGAGGGCCAACATCAATTCAGTTGTATATCTTTCTTTTGGTAATGATTCAGCATAGCCAAAGAATACTCTTAGTTGGTCCACAGTGAGGTGCTTTATCTTCTTCTCAGTACTTTCAAGTCGTACTTTTGGTACAATTACATTAAGACAAGGATTGTCCTTTACCAGCCCAAGAGATAGCGCATGCTTGAATATACGTTCAACGATATTAAAGTATATTTTAAAGTCTTTCCCTTTTCCTCTTGGTCTATGATATGCACCATTTAGAGGTTGACTAGCGTTTAAAGCCCACTGATTAACTATTTGCTGAAGTAAAATAGAGTTGACTTTATCAATTCTATAAGCCCCTAAAGCTGGTAACACATAATTATTTAGCCTTGTTTGCATAATTTGCACTGTTCTAGGTTTTACACTTAGCTTGTAATTTTCAAACCACATCATGGCCATATCCTCAAAGTTATCTATGCTAACCTTTCTAACGGTATTACCTTGTTTTTCAAACTCATTGATAGCTTGGTTAGCTTTTATATTGCACATCTTTTCAGATTTAGCAGTGACAACTTTTCTAGCTTGCTTACCCGTTAAACTATCAATACCAAGATATATATTAGTACGGTACACAATAGTGCTGTCTTTTTTTATGACTTTCTTTATATTCATGTTCTCTCCAGTTCTATTGCCAGGCAAGGTAATTGAGGTATGAGAAATGAATACGCGAACAGAAGTTAATCAGTCTATCCGTCAGAAGTATAGGTAAAATTATATCTAACTTAGTATTATTTAAGGTAACAAGGTAACAAAGTATTATAAAGCTATATATATCAATGGTCTAGCATGTTACCGTTCTAAAAAAGTAGAGTAACGCAAGGGTAACACGGTAACAGTATATCCAACCCTCCTTTTTCTTCTTGGCCTAATTGATAGCGATCACTTAAAAAGTGGTACAAAAGTGAACGAATCTACATTTTTATTTACCATAAACACAACAATTAGTTAATTATGTATTTTCTTTTTCTTTTTCTTTTTCTTTTTCTTCTTCTTCTTCTTCTTCTCTTTTCTTTTCTAAAGCTTTTTTAATTATAAAATTGACACCAGATATATACGTAGCTTTAGGTGTCCATGTATTAGAAAAAATAAAAGTAATAGAACCAACTACAACAACAAAACCAATATAACTAACACACAAAATAAGAAGACTAAAAACTAAATGTAATGAAGTTATAATTGAAGTTATAATTGATATTATAAAAGCACCTAATGATAAAAATATTGTTAAAAGTTCTACGATATGTTTATCAGTGTAACGTTTGCTTTCTATTTCAAAATTCTTTGATAAATGTTCTAATGCTATAACCGAATATCTATCAATAACATCATCAATAATTTTCATATATATTTGGTCGAAATCTTTATCACAAATTGAAGGATCTATTTTTCCATGCATCTCGAGTTGTTCTAGTTCATTTTTTAAATAAATAAATATTTCATCTTTGCTTTCAATACTATAAGAGTACCTCGGCAGTTCTGTTACGTTTTTTTTAAACATTATTCATTTCCTTTATCAGCTTTTAAAGTGTATCAGTATTTGCACGTATTAAATAAATTTTAGTGACTATTGATATGAAGTATTATAAATGGTACAAGTACTATGAGTATTGATTCATGTAAGTTTGTGGCATGTCCTCAAAAATGAAAGTGCAATCTATTTATTATAATATTACGTATAGTAACAAATTCACACCATAATTTAAAAAAGTGAAGTTTGGTCCGGATTATTATTTATTTTATCTTTTTCTTTCTTTTTGATCTCTTGTATACTCTCGCGTGGAGTAGGAAGATTTTCAGGCATAGTTGTACCTAAATCTTCCATAGTCTTTCTAATAGTTCTACCAACATTGAAATGAGTGTCATTTGCCAACTGTTCATCTCTAATTTGTCTATTACGTAATACTTCATCGGTCTGAGTAGCACGGAATAAATTAGCAGCTAATTCAGCACTTCCCATATAGTCTAAAATATCTTGATTATCTTCTAACTCCTTATGTTGTTGTATATCTTTTTTGGTCATTCCTCCATATAACCCTTTGTAACCTGAATTTTGGAAAACACCATACTTAGTTACCCCTGACATTTTAGCAGATTCAGCTAAGGACTTATTATGATTTTTAACTTCTTGTCGTATTGCTAAACGTTTACTATTTTCATCAAGTTGATTGAAGCTTTCCGCCACTTCTTGTTGACGAGTTTTAATGGCGAAATAACTTTGACCCAATGCAATGACTTCTTTTCTGGGATCTCCATTTTGAACGATTAAATAGCAAGCATAACGTGACAATTTTATATCATCAATTTCTCGATACCCAAAACCTATTTTTACATTTTTGTTGACGCCAACAAAAATTGAGTTTACGGGGTTTCCAGCGTTTTTGCTAGCTATTTTCGCTTTATCAATAACTTCAATAAAATTTCGCCATTCCGAATACTCTAAAACAAGTTGTAATTCACGCGCATACCAAAATTCTTGACCATTTTCATCAATGTGCTTAATGTTTTCAAACGTTAATTCATCATAGTTCGTTAATTCCATGTTTTCACACTTTCTAAGGTCGGAAAGACCATTTTTATTATATTCCTATTTTAAATTAAATAGTTCACGCGCGTGATACCCCTTAACAATTCTAAAGAATTGACTATGCGTTAAACTTGATATAAGTCCTATTTCAGCACGTCTCAGAGGTTGGGCAAAATTCCACCTTTAGTCTTTGAAAGTCTCACTAGGGTTGATTGTATGGGCTATAAATATCAAAAAGGGGATATTTTATTATCACTGGTTGTTTCTTGTTCAGATAGTAATGGTTTACCTTCCTTGTCAACTATTACGGAAATACCACTATTATTTACAGCTAAGTATTGCACCCCTGTTTTTTTATCTGTAATGACAGAAAATCCTTGTTCTAGTCCGCCAACAGCAACATCAAAACGTTCTTTAAGTATATTAGTTTTTTCTTTTCTTGTTTTTGTCATAGTAATGACCTTTCTTAATATAAGTTGACTTAATAAGTCTTTTTTTATTTTCCTTATCAAACTATATAGCCCAATATGTTCATACTTATTCATACTATGTTACAGGCGTAATTATAAATTGACTTGATAAGTCATTGTATTTATTGCTGATTTGTGATGTGGTAAAAATTAATTCAATAAATTATTATCTTGTTTATCTGAAATACTTTTGATTCTTTGAACGGCTTTATTTCCTGTCAATGTTTCTAACTGCTTAACAGCTAAGTGTCTCAAAGTTTTTAGTCTTTCTGATTGCTCTAAACCCTGCTCTATCAGTAATGCGTTACTGTTTTGCAAATTTATCATAATAATATTTTGCTCGATAGTTGCATAGTCACGTTGATTACCATGTTTAGCCTTTTCAGGTTGTTTTTCTTTAAACTCCTTGGCAGTCATGCCAAATAAGGCAACATTCAATAAATCTGCTTCACTGGCATAAGCATACCCAATTTGTTTTTTAGTAAGTCCATCTGGTATTAGAAATTCCTGAATTGCATTGGTATGTAAAGTATAGGTAGCCTTAGCTAAATCGCGCTTAACATTCCATTCAATTTTATTTTGATAACTTTCACTATGTTTAAGTCGTTGATATTCTTTTATAATATAGAGTTTAAATTCAGCAGATACCCAACTTGCAAACTCTAAAGCTATATCAGAATGTGCAAATGTTCCACCATATCTCCCCCGACTAGAACGAATTCCTAGTGCATTTGTCTTCTGTATCCATTGTTCAGGAGAGAGTGTAAATGCGTTAGTACCAGCGTTTTCTTTAAAGGAGTCGAATTCGACCCCTTTAAAATTTTCGTTGTTTAATTTTTCCCATACTCCAAGAAATTCAATAGTATCTTTACGACGTAACCAGTTTTTCACAACATCTTTTGGAGCATCTGGATTTTTAAATTTGGCTATATCTGTCAAACTAATAAAATCATCGTTATTTTGAGTTAAAACATTGATTTCAAACCCTTGTGTCTCTATTTTATTTTTTATTTCTTTTTTCATGGTAATGACCTTTCTTAATATAAGTTGACTTGATAAGTCATTTTTATTTTCTTAATTAAACCCACGCAGTACACAAAGGTTTGTTTTTATTGGTCTTTTTTATTTTCCTGATTAAACTTATATAACCCGACATGTTCATACTTTTAACATGGTAATGCTTAGAAATGCTGATATTAAAACCTATATAGAGAATTTAAACAGCCAACTCAAACCCACATACTTGGTTAAGAGTGTCACGCGCTTTTTGATAATCTGTATATGGCAGACCGTAACAGTCTAAGAAGTTATAAACGTTTATGGTATTAGGCACAATAACATCAAAATAGGTTACATAATCACGAAAACTCGAACCTGCATACCTTACGTAATTTTATTTTACATTTCTAAAGTATCTGATAGCTCCTAAAGCTACATCTAGCATTTCTTCTTCTTTATTTGTGAGTAGTTCGCCGTCTAAAGATAATATTGTTTCTTTTAAATATATGGTAGATAAATCAAAACGTACATTCTTACCATTTAAAATTTCTTTAGATATATTTAAACTATATTCATTCTCATCATTGTTTGGTGTAAAAGTTCCGTCATCATTCATTAAAGGCCATAATTCAGATAATAATCGTCTATCACCTTCTGAAAGATTAGTTTCAAATTCAGATAAAGGAGTATCAATTTCGTTTATCTCTTTGTCAACATAAATAATATTATCTTTTATCCCACTCCTCATAATATCTTGAAGGATATAGTTGTACCACCATTCATAAAGTGGTTGAGTAATCTCCTCTATATGATAAAGCGGAACATCCAACTCTCCATTATACATAAAATCAGAATCTATTAAGTTTCTAACATCGCTATCGCTAGATTTATAATCGTTAAAATAAAAATCTCTAATTATATCCTCTATATTTTCGCTAAATCGTACAGGGTAAAAGTCATATATATCAATATCATTATATTTAATTGAATATTCAAGTCCTATAACGTCATTGTTTTCATCTTCAAGAGGAGCCATATCTTTGACCTTAAGCATTTTTCTAAAATCTTTATAATTTTCTTCAGTGAGTATATAAGGTGCATTTTCGTTATTTAGTGGGGCCACCTTGGAGATAGCATTTACTAAATTTATGAAAGTATCTAAAGGTGGTGCTTTTTTTTCATTTTCGATTTGTGATAAATACGATTGTTTTATTCCAGCTAGATTAGCTAAAACTGTTCCTGTAACTTTCAATAACTGCCTATATTCTTTTATTTTTTTACCTATCATTTTCTACCTCACAACAATTTATTTCTAAGTAATATTATATCAGAAATTTTTATATTGACAACAAAATATTGTTTTGCTATTATAATATTACCGAGTAATATTTCTGTAAATAAATTACTAGGTAATAAAAGGAGGAAGAGATGGCTAATATTGAAATTAGACAAAAAATGTTAATTAATGGTATCAAAAGTTACCAACTCGCAGAAGTTATTGGAATAAACCAAAGCACCATGAGTGTGTGGTTAAGAACAGAACTTAATGAGGAACGTCTTAATAGGGTTGAAATAGCTTTCAAACAGTTAATTAAAGACTACTAACAGCTTATAACAGCAACGTCCCAAAACTAAGTAGAAAGAGGATAAATGAACAGTATAGTATTATTTGATAGTCTCGACCTATCCAAAGCGAGTAATGAAGATTTTTACACCACAACCGAGATTATCGCAGAAAGAACAGGAAATAGTTATGATTCTGTTTCTCGACTGGTTCGGAGATATAAAGAAAAACTTGAGGAAATTGCACCTCTAAATTTTCACTTTGAAAAACGTTCAGACGGATTTGAAGTCCGTGTAAACAACAGAGGTAACTCACGAAAAATTTACCACCTTAATGAGCAACAAACCTTGTTTTTTATCCCACTATTAGGCAATACACCCGCAGTGGTTCAATTTAAATTTGAACTAGCCAAGGCATTTGTGACTATGCGCAATGAATTACAAGCGCGACAGATTGCCCGAGAGGTTGAAAAGCCACAAGGTAAAACATTACACCAAGCCATATCAGAGTGGGGGCATTTTCCTAGACACGGCAATATGTGGCACACCATTATCAGAACGCTATTAGCTAGTACCGCAACGGGTTTAACCAAAAATCAGATACAAGCGCGTGATGATGATTGGCGCAAAGAAAAAACGCTCCTCGACCTCCTCACATTGGAAGAAATGGAACGTTATAAATTATTAGAGAGTATCGTTATAGCTATGATTATGGCTGGTTCCGATTATGACCCTATTAAACAGGCTATAAGGAACTCGATTGCAACAAAAAAAGCTGAAACCACCACAGAAACAGCTTAATTAATCAGTAAGGCAAGCCTTGCAGGGTTTTGCTTTACTCTTATTTTAACAGAAATAGGAGAATTACACAAATGAATAGAAAAAATAAAATTATCACAGACGTTTTTTACCCCACACACGGAGCGCAGGCAGGCGCACAGGTACATTATAACCCGCGTTGCCATACATGGACGGTATATCTTGCTAACGGCTTAGAACGTACTTTATACAGTATTAAAAGTTACGCAAAGTTTATGAGCGGAGGTGTGGCATGAGTAAGAAGATTATAGATATAGAGCTTGAACTATCAAAAATAGATAGAAAAAATATTATTATAAAAAAATTATCAATGATAATTTATGAAATGGTTACAGAGTTAGAGGATAGCCAAGAGCTAGTGGCTTATTCGGGAAACTTTGACGACATGCAGACCTTTCTTGATTGCATTTTAGATGAAAGTACGACGAATGAACGCAGTTTATCAAGTATTTTGAAACACCTTAAAAAAAGCGAGGTAGGCAAATGAATTCAAGATATACACTTAAAGACTTACGTAAAAATAGCGGTCTAACCATAGAACGATTGTCAGAACAAACTAAGATAAGTGTTGACACATTGATTTTAATAGAGAGCGACAGCGGACAAGCTGAATGGTGTGATATTGCCACGCTTTCAAAATTGTATAGAATAAGCCCCGATTATATTTATATCGGCAAGCAGTCAGAATTTAATGATAAGTGTATTTCTGAATTATTGGATAGTGATTTATTTAATGCTATGCCCTTGTCAAAGCGTATTAATGTAGCCGAGCTTTTAGAAATTGAAAATCGTTTAAATTTGCCTAATTTAGCTTTATATACCACTATCTTTCAACTAGAGAGCGAGGTAGGCGCATGACAACAAAATATAAATTTAAACGTATTAAAAAAGTTTGCATAGTTAGCGTTCTGTCATTAGAACCAATAGCAATATTTCACAAAGTGGATAGAATAGCGTTCATCAATCGTCCCAAAAAAATATCCAAATATAAAATTAGTAGAGGGGGGTAAAAATGATAGATCAATTTGACCCACTAACAACCCTAACGAGCCGTTTAATCGCTGAGAATATTATCAGGCGCGTGAATGAATACGAAGCCACACAAGATAAGTTAAAGGCTAGCACGCGCGTGCTACCTTACATATCTAAACAGCAGGTAATGGACGAGTTGGATATATCAGATAGTACTCTATCTAACTTTGAAAAACATGGTCTAAAGAGATATAAGCCTAGGTATAAGACATCATTAATATATTACTTGATTGATGATATATGCCAATTTGTTGTACTGGATAACTAGATAGGAGCTAAATGGATAAATATAGAAAAGCTAAGATAGACCAAAAAGCAGAGAAAGAACGAGCTGAGGCATTTGCTGACGTTATGGATATGATAGCTAGAGAACGATCTGTAAAGCATTGTATGGGTAACGAAAAGTTAATATATACTAAGAGCTTGTGGCATGCTCAGAAAATGGTTGAAACACAACTTGACCAAGAATATAGTGATTTAATGACAAATACCCCTATCGAGGAAATCACTATATTTAGAAATGGTGCGATTATCCTTTACGCCTACTGGGGGAATGCTAAGAAATTAGATCCAAAAATAAGCAAATTACTATCATATCCAGAAAGATATGAAACGTTCAATGATTACATAAAAGAGTTGGTTTGTTTAGCAGAACTTGAGCTAGTTGTTAAGATACTTGGGAAACATGAGTATCAATGAGTAAAAACAATTAAAATTTATAAATAAAAATTTACCAGGCAAGGTAATTGAGGTATGAGAAATGAAACTTAAAAATTTACAGATATTAGATCAGAATATTGTAAAGGCCCTCTCTAATCATAGAGGGATAGATAGAGCAGTACATGGTAAAGTCTTGGCCAAGTCTCTTAATATTGACTTACGGACCTTACAAAGTAGGATAGAATATCTACAAAAGAAACGGTGTGCCATTGGTTCAGTAGATAATCTAGGCTATTTTATCCCTTTAAACGAGGAGGAGCGCAGAGCAGGTATAATCAAAAAGCAACGATCAGGTATTACAATTAATAATGCTGTCAATGGGTATACCTTAGCTGAACTTGACTGGATAGACCAGCTAATTAAGGAGTGAGTCAATGACACCAAAAGAACAAGCTTTATTTTGTATTGATCGTAATATCCATGTTGTAGCAGGTTACCCCCCTGGTAAAAGCGAGCGAGCTATTATTAAAGGAACAGCAAGCGGAACACTTGATCGTGGGTTAATAGAACAGTGGTTTAACTCAATACCCAACCGTAATATTATGATTAACCTTAAAAATAGTGGGCTAATTTGTATCGACCTGGACCAACACCAAAGCGGACAGAATGGTGTCAAAGCTTTTGACAGGATATGGAGCGATCATGCACAAGGCGAAGCATTAAACACCTATGTTGAAAAAACACCAACAGGCGCAGGCGTTCATATCTTTTTTAAAGCCCCTATAGAAACCTTTGATAAACCAATTGTAAATGAGCTGGTAGATGGTGTAGAGATTAAAACACACTTTGTTCCTATATATCCAAGCAGTCGAACTGATGGCGATTACATGCCTTTCACTGATAAAATTAGCAATCAAATATTAACACTTGATGATGTTCGAGATTGTCCAGAGTGGTTGCTTAACCTGTTACATCAGGCACCGACATCACGCGCGTCTTATTCGTCATCTTTTTCAAGATCTGGCGGAATTAGTCGCACTTACGGTGCAGAGATATGGGAGCTATTCAATAGTGGTGCAACGGAGGGTAACCGAAACAATGACACTAATAAAGTATTACATTATTGGCGCAAGATTGGTATAGAACCAAATACATGTATGGACTTATTGCAACTATTCAATAATCGAACAAGCCCACCACTAGATGATAGTGAACTCTCTACAATATGGAAAAGCGTATTTAAGATGAACTAGAAAGGACAACATGACATCAGAAAATTTAAGAGAATTGGTTTCACAAACACCACAAGAGCCAATTAGGTCCAAGAAACCCAAGCTAGATGATTTTACCGATTACTTGAAAGATGGGGCAAAGACTGTTCATACAGACGAATTTAAACAAGCTCTAGCAGATTGGGCTGACCAAGAAAGGGAATTAATAACAGATCCCGATTATATAAAAGAGCAGACGCAGACTTTAAAAGGTGTACGTGATTTATTTTGGGAGTATCGAGAAGTTTATATGAGTGGGGCAAGGGAGGACGGTTCAAAACCTAAGAATTTACCACCACTTGAAACGGCTAAGATCATCTATAGTGTGCTAAAAGTAATCAAACTGGACAATCAAAACGGCCTACTTAGTATATATAACCCTGAGCTAGGTATATATGAAACAAATGAACCCTTTTTCCACCGTCTAATCTATTGGCTAGAGCCTACTTATAATTTAGCCAGGTCAAAAGAAGTCTTATTTAAGCTAGAGACCTTATCTAGTGTTAAGCAACAGACAACTGAGCCACACTTAATACCAGTTAAAAACGGTATCTTTAACAAGAAAACTCAGAAATTAGAGCCATTTAACCCTAAATATATCTTTACATCAACTATTGCAACTAAATACAATGCACAGGCTAAGGTACCTAATATTAAGGGGTGGCATGTTGATGATTGGCTACTTGATTTAATGAGTGGAGATAAAGAACTGGTACAATTACTATGGCAAATTGTATCAGCAAGTACCAATGGTAATTACTCATATCGTAAAGGCGCGTGGTTAGTTGGTAAAGGTAATGACGGTAAAGGAACATTTCAAAGTCTGATCATGAACTTAATCGGTCGTGAGAACGTGGCTAGTGTCAAAGTAGAACAATTCTCAGAAAGGTTTGCGCTATCTCAAGTAGTGGGTAAAACTTGTATTATTGGAGATGATAGCCAAGTAAGCTACCTAGATAACGCTGGTAATTACTTTAGTGTTGTGACAGGCGACCCAGTACCAGTTGAAGCTAAAGGGAAACAGCCAACACTAGCAGTATTTAACAAGATGGTCATACAGTCTACCAACTTCTTACCTAAGTTTAGGAACAAGTCAAACGGTACTTATCGGAGGTTGCTTATCGTGCCCTTTGAAAAGTCATTCACAGCAGATAATGACAATTGGAAGATAAAAGATGATTATATCAAACGTCCTGAGGTACTAGAGTATGTGTTAAAAAAAGCATTATCCTTAAACTTTGATCGTTTCATTGAACCTAAGGCTACTAAGGCGCTACTAGATGATTTTAAAATCACTAATGATACCATATTAGCCTTTGTTACTGAACCTTTTTCAGAATTAGTTAGCGACTTCCTCCCGTCATCTTTTATTAGTGCCTACTATCGTGCTTGGTGTGAATTTGAGGGCATAAAGCCATTTACTAAGCGAGAATTTGAACATAGACTACCTGATCATATAAAAGAAGAGTGGGAGAAATCTACACAACGACCGAATACTGCAGGTTTTAATAGAGCATTAGATCTACACAGGGCCGAGGAGATAGAAAAGTTTTGGCATTACTTTTATTGGGATGATGAAAAACATAAAACCACAACAAAAGGGTATTTACGTAGAAAAATATAAGCTTGTTACTGTTACCGTTACCCCTTGTTACTGTAGCCAGTAACGGGTTAAACGTTGTGGTTATCACGTTTACAGGACTTGTTACTCTGTTACCGCAAAAGTACTATACCGCTACACATTTATCATAGAAATAAAAATTAGGGTATAAGAGCTTATTAATATCCATAGTAGTAAGAAATGCCTGGTTAATTGACTAGGTATTTAATCTATAAATTGTTGGAAAATGTTGGAATTAAAAAGGGTACGATAATACTATTTCTACCGTCCCTAAAAAGGGGTACGATAACTTTACAAAACTTAACTAAATTCTCCCTATAGAAAAGGACCATAGGTGCACTAAAATTACAAAACAAAACACAATTTGCACCTTAAAATTTGGACGAAAACCTGAATTTATTTTAAGTATAGTAAGGTGCGCAGGTACGATAACATTTACAAAACAAACACAGATTGTGAGGCGGTAGATGATTTGGCAAGGAAAAGACTAACAGAGATTAAGATTGATTGTATTGACCCGTTTATTTACTAGGTATTTAGCCCTTATGATTGATTAGAATGCTACATCTTTGAACGTGGATTTTATATTATTTAGTGGATGCACCCACAACAGAAAAGGTGCACCTTAAAAAAAAGTAGGTGCATTATGAGTAAAACAAAAATAACCGATAAAGAGTATAAACGCTTTGAGGGCATCATCTATAAGCTGTGGTACATTTTGAAGTTTGGCCAAGATAGATATGTTAGACTACCAGATAAGGAAATCACGCGCATTAAAGGTAGTCTGACAAGGCTCAAAGTTGAACGACCAAGAGAAGCAGACATTTTAGTCCGTCACTATATACACCATGTCTATTACACAACGATAGCGAGAGAACAAGGCGTATCAGAGGGCTATATCAGGAAGTTGGCCAAGAATGGCGCTTACTATTTCCTACAGATATATGATAAGCAATAAGGACATACTACCCCCACGCGCACTGTGCTAAGTCGTTCAGCAGTCACTGCACATATTTTCTCATGAGGGTATATAAAAGATAAAGAAATAAAAAAACCGTGTATCACAGATACACAGCCCCTTGCCTGACAAAAAATTTATTACGAGTTTAAAATTTGTGGTTCTTGTTAAAGCCCGTTATTAAGGCATTTTTTGATATAAATTTATTACGAGATTTATTACGAGTTGCTTCATATCTGATAGGATCTGGTGGGGTCTATTTTTTTGAAAATCGCTTAATACCGCGTTCCGTGGGGTCTGGTGGGACCTGGTGGGTAACAAAAAAACACTGATTGAATGCCGTTGCTTACTCAAGTATTGAACCCGCTGTTAATGTTAAACAGGTGGGCGTCTCGCTCTTACTGAAGCAGCTTCCATCTAAAATGGCTTGCACGCTGTAAGATGTCTCAAAGACTCCCGAGGTAATACGATTTAGTCGGTCAAAAATGTGAGTAAGTTCGCACATTCCAGTGCTTTTCTTTATAGTTATATCATAGCATGGTTCCATTTTTTTTGCAAACAATATATCAGGAAGCGCTTTCTTTTTTGACAGTAAATTAGTCTATGTCATCAAAAAACAGAAAGTCGACACGCAACTTTCTGTTTTTTCATAGTCTTTTATTGATTCAAAATCGCAAGGGTTTCTGCCAAGTCATCGACATTGACCTCGAGTGTATCGCCTGTTGCACGAATCTTAACTTCAACAATACGGTCAGCTGCTTTTTTACCGACTGTGACGCGCACTGGTAAACCAATCAAGTCGCTATCCGCAAACTTAACACCAACACGTTCTGCGCGATCGTCTTCAAGAACTTGCAAACCTGATTTTGTTAAAGTCTCAACGATTTCAGCTGACAATGCGACAGCTGTTTCATCTTTGACATTGACTGGAATCACGTGTACATCATAAGGTGCCAAACCTTTAGGGAAGTTCATTGACCAAGAGAATTTGTAGTCGCCTTTAAATGTTTTTTCAACATTAATGCGCGCAAATTGCTCTAAAATCGCTGATAACATCCGGCTCACACCGATACCATAACTCCCCATGATGATAGGCTTCGCTTTACCATTCTCATCCAGGACATTGGCGCCCATACTTTCAGAATAACGCGTACCAAGTTTAAAAATATGACCGATTTCGATACCACGTGCAAATTTTAGGTGTCCACCACCATCTGGTGCTGGCTCACCTTCTTTTGCAGTCCGCAAATCAACAAATTCAGTAACTTTAAAGTCACGGTCTAAGTTGGCATTTTGATAATGGAAACCATCTTCATTAGCACCAACGGTAACGTTGACAATGGTTTCAACCACACGATCAGCAATAACTTTAACATCTTCTGGCAAGCCAACTGGTCCTAATGAACCAAATGTTGCACCAAATACTTTAATTGTTTCTTCTTCTGTAGCAGGTTCAACAAAATCAGCACCCAAATGGTTGGTTAATTTAACTTCGTTTAACTCATCATCACCACGGAGTAAGACAACCACGATTTCACCATCTGCATTGTAGACAAGTGTTTTAATGGTTTGCTCAGTTGGCACGTCAAGAAAGGCTGAAACTTCCTCAATCGTCTTCACATCAGGAGTTGCGACTTTTGTCAGTTCAAGTTGCTCTGTATAAGCAGTTGGTTTGACAAATTCAGTCGATGCCATTTCCAAGTTTGCTGCATAGTCTGAGCCATCAGAATAAGCGATAGTATCTTCCCCTGCAATCAACCAGTTAGAAAGCTCTTGCTTGATGTCTTTGATCACAAAGTCTGGGATTTCTGAAATATCAGCAATTGATTTATCTAAAATCAACCATTGTGACAAGTCCGTACGGTCGGGTGTAATCGCCATAAATTCTTGTGAATCTTTACCACCCATGGCACCGCCGTCACCAATGATACCCTTAAAATCAAGGCCAGCACGTGTGAAAATAGTCTCATACGCCTGTTTGTAATCCTGATAAGTTTCATCTAGTGATTCGTAATTAGCATGGAAACTATACCCATCTTTCATGATGAACTCACGACCACGAAGTAGACCGTAACGCGGACGTTTTTCATCGCGATATTTCGGCTGAATTTGGTAGATGTTCAATGGTAGTTTCTTATAAGACGTGATTTCATTTCTGACAAGTGCCGTCATAGTTTCCTCATGCGTTGGGCCGAGGATAAAATCTGATGCATCGCGATTTTTAAGCTTATAGAGGTCAGCGCCATATGTTTCATAACGACCACTTTCTTTCCACAAGTCTGCGGTTAAAAGGGCAGGTGCCAATAACTCCACCGCACCAATAGCCTCAAATTCTTCACGCATGATATTCTTAAATTTTTCAAGCACGCGATTAGCAAGTGGCAGATAAGCGTAGATACCTGCTGAGACTTGACGAACGTAACCTGCACGTACGAGAAGGGCATGGCTGATGACTTGCGCATCAGACGGCATTTCTCGTAAGGTAGGAATAAGCATTTTGGATTGTTTCATGTGTGTGATAGTTGGATAACCCTATCAAGCCCTGCGCTTGGAGATTATCCTTTCCTTTCATTTAATGTTTTCATTATATCAAAAAAAGCGCTGAAATTCAGTACTTTATTAAATAACACTATTCTATCTATCTGTTCTAAACAGTAATATTTCTAAGGAAAGAGAGGATAGTGATTAGGTTAACTAGCATCGCTATGCTATGATACCTCTCACCAGAAAAGAAAACAAAATAGAGAACAGAAGAATGAAGAAAGGACTTATCAAATACGCAATAGAAAATCTGTCTTTCTCTGCTAAATGTAAAACCTTTCTTAGTACAATTAAAGATGAGATTTCCAAACAAACACAACTTACTTTTTAAAAATTATTTTTAAAATTAGACTCTGCCTGTCATCAACTCACCCATACAGAGAAATCAATTAAGCATATCTCAGATAACTTAGGCTTTATGAATGCCAGTTCTTTCATCAAATTTTTCAAAAATAAAACTTCCGAAACACCATTAATTTACCGTAAAATAGCACTTCTATTTTCTATCTAATTCTACTAAGTTTTGATTTCCCTACTCTCAGCTTACTCATATCGCAAAGCTTCTATTGGATTAAGTTTTGCAATTTTGCGTGTTGGCGCAAGTGAGGCAAGCAAAGTCATTACAATCACAAGTCCTACAACAGCTACTAGAGAAAAAAGACTTGTTTGATAGACTTTGGCAGTGATATCGTGAGAATAGCTTCGAACAACAACGTTCCCTATCATACCGATTACTGTTGATAAAATAATTGAAATAAAAAGTGAAGTCATAGCAATTAAAAGTGCTTCAACAAAGAAAATGATATTAATTGCATTGGGCTTGAAACCAATGGCTTCTAAAACGCCTATTTCTCGTGTCCGTTCAATCACACTAATATAAATCATTACAGAGATCATAATTATCGCAACTACAACAGCTTGACTAGACATAAACACCAATAAACCACGTATAATTTGGACAAATTTACCAATAATTTCTAAAATTCCTGTTTGAGAGAATGCAATATACTTTTCCTCTGATTGAATTTTAGTTGAAATCTGATTATTTTCTTTTGGATTTTTAAGATCTATGATAATATAGGGAATTATCTTTGTCATATGATTATCCGTGATAATTTTAGACATCTGCTGAGAGGACATAGCACTATTATGTTCCTGATTGCTATCATCTAAAATTCTGACTATTTCAGTTTGATAATTTATTGTTTTTTCATTATCGCCATCAGAACCTAGTAAAGTCAATGTAACTTTTTTACCTATCAATTCTTTAGCCTTAATTTTTGTTGCCAATTCCTTATTATAGTCCTTTAAAAAACTAGTGGTTACAGTCAAACCTTTTTCATTAACATCAGTATATAATTTTCCTGATTTCACTGTTTCTTTAGTATTACTACTATATTTAATTTTACTATCCTTAGGTAGCGATACAATATTGGCATAGGCACCTGAGAACTTTTCACCACTAATTTTATGCCCATCTAGTTCTATTTCACTCATCATAAGAGCCAAAGGGGCTTCTAAATACTTGATTTTAGATTTTCCTACTTTTTTCTCTATAGTCGTAACATCTTGTTGCGTGATATTGCCATACTTATTTTCCTTGGTAACTTGTATAGCAGTCTGCACATTTCCAGAATCAACTGTTTTATTAATCCAATGTGTAATACCAACACCAAGTCCTAAAGAAAGTAAAATACCTGTGACTCCAATAGCAGTTGCAAAAGCAACAACAATATTTCTTCCTAAACGTTGCCTAAAATTAGCTACTGCCATTTTTATCAAACCCAATTTTACAGTTTTAAATTTGATTCTATCACTGTCAACCACAGTATCATTTTCTACTTGTTGTTGTGAAATAATTTCGTTTTCCAATTGACCATCACGTAAATTATAGACACTATCAGCATAATCTCTAACTTCAGGATTGTGTGTCACAATTATAACTGTCTTACCTTTTTTGGTTAACTGTTTTAAAATATTTAAAATTATCTCTTGTGATTGACTATCAAGACTACCTGTTGGTTCATCTGCAATGATTGTATTAGGATTATTGACAAGCGCTCTTGCGATTGCAACACGTTGCTTTTGTCCACCAGATAGCTGAGTTACGTTCTTATGAGCGTAATCCAGCATACCAACTTGTTCAAGCACTTTATTTACGCGATTTTCAGCTTCTTTTCCTCGTACACCAATCAAAGATAAAGGAATTTTTACATTATCAAAAACGTCCATATGATTGATTAAATTAAAATTTTGAAAAACGAAACCGATATGTTTTTTACGAAAATCTGACAACTGCTTAGCTTTTTTATCTGTCAATTTTTCTCCATTAAAAATCACCTCACCTTCATAATCATAATCTAACCCGCTAATGATATTCATCAAAGAAGATTTACCACCTCCAGAGGGGCCAAATATTGCAGCCATTTCTCCAGATGCAATAGATAAGTCAACTTGTTTTAATACGTGTTCTATATTTTTATCAACTTTAAATGACTTATATATATTTTTTAGTGTAATACTCATCTTAATATCCTTTGTATAATTTTAGTTTTTAAAGCAACTGTCATAACAAGGTAAACAGCTGTTAAATAAAGAGGTAATTTTAACAAATTTGTTACCCGTAAATATAGAAAAATTAGTCCCCATTCTGATAGAGTAATCAATAATTCTTTTTGCAACGGTAGCTTTATTTCCTTTAAACTCTTATAATTTCCAACTCTTACCTTTTGTAGAGCTACTCCTGTATAATACTGTTTTAACGACATACTTGTTATTCCTATTAGAAAACCAAGCATTAGAGAGTTTGAAATTTGAATATAACCTAGCAACACAACCAAAAAAAGTCCTATTAAACTTACACAAGCTTGTAACAAAGTTAATATAAAAAAACATTGCTTAGCATATTTCATCAAATATTTCTGACTCTCTAAATATCGTTGCTCAATAAAAGTACTTAAAAATATATTAGCCAAAGTCCTAGGAGGCTTACTTGTCAAGGCATATAAATACCCTAACCATAAAAATCGAAAATTTTTCCCTAAAAATAAATTGAACAAATACCCCACAAAAATCGAAAGAAATAACGTTTTAAATAATTCTGATAGTATCTTCTTAATAGGAAGTTTAGAAATAAGTAGTAACATTTTAAGATTTTTAAACGTGATACCATTAAATTCAGAAATTTTAGGGGAGAACAGAAAACAAGAACAAAAGTAATATGTTCCAATCACTGTCCACAAAGTAATTACCATGGTTATCATTATCTTTCCTGATAAAAGGTAAAATAAGATAGTTCCTAGCGAAAGAAATATATTACGCTTAACCATAGATTTTAAAATAGATTTTTTTGTTTTTCCAAAATACAAGTATAGGGTATTTAATGTGTCAATAGACTTATCATGCATCATCTCAACTAGAGGTTGGAAAATAATATGACTAACCAAAATAAGTTGGAAAATGAAACCATATTTATAACCTATAAATGCTTTATCCCAAAAAATTTCTTTTAAACTCACGTAAGAAATTCCCACCATACATAGACATATTATTAAAATAACTTGTTTTAAAATTATATAATAAAACCAAGATTTTGTACTTTTCCAAGGAAATACACCCATATAGAAATTTTCTCTTGCAAGCATTAATAATCTTAAATCATTCATTAAAATATTCTATCTTTCCTGATTGCAAAACAAAATGATTGACTACTATTAAACTGGATATATCCATTTCATGACTTACTATCAAATAAGTTATATCACTTTGGTTCAAAAATTCAATAAATCTATTTAGACTTTCAGAGTCTAACCCTGAAAAAGGTTCATCCATCAATATCAAAGAAGATACATTTAAATGCCCCGCAACAATCATAACTTTTTTTCTTTGCCCCAATGATAGTTTTTTTATTCTCTTATTTAAAATAGACGAATCAAATTCAAAAATATTAATAAATTTTTCCATAGTTTCAACTGATTTAACCTTATTTTGACTTTCATCGCATAAAAGAGTAAATAAATTTTGGGGTGTTAATTCTCCAAAATATAATTCACTAGAGTCAGGAACATATCCCATCTTATCATGTACTAATATCTTGCCTTTTTCCAAAGGTATCATGCCTAAAATAATTTTTAGTAAAGTTGACTTTCCTACACCATTTTTACCTTGTAGAATATTGATGCCAGAGTCAATATCTAAATTTACATTATCCAAAATTTTAGTATGTTCAATTTCAAATGTTACTTCTCTAAATATACGCATATTCCCTCAAAATTACTATATTTTTAATCAATTATAAAATCAAAACAAAGCTTTTATGTATTTTAATAGATCAAAAATCGCTAAAGATACCAAAAAGTGTTTTGATTTCACCATTCATTAAACATGTAAAAGTGTTAATAATTTAAACCCTTAAGAAGATGAGTTTAATTAAACCATTCTTGAACCCATTCAAGAATCCATTTCCAATTATTTTTAATAAAGCGCCAAACCCATTTCAAGACCCAAATAAAAAATCTACCCATGTATTCTCTCCTCTCCCAGCAAAAGTCCTCTAGCATCTATCAAACTTGCAATTATCTAAATACTTACATTATTTCCGTACACAGGCAAATGTCCTAACCTTACTTAAAATTAAGTATTACAACCTAAACCAAGTAAGGGCAATCCATAGAATAGACCATTTCATAGAATCTCCCTTTCTTTGTTTTAAATTACTGATAAGCGCTCAATCAGTGTAAGATTATGAATCTTACAAAAATAATTATATCACGAGAATATTAAAAATAAATTGACAATTCCGTTCATTTTATTGACAATTTCGCTCATTTAATTATATATTTATAAAATATTTGCGTAATAAATAATTTTGTGCTAGGATAAATGAGAATTGAAAGAATATATTGAAAGGATTAAAAGAATTGAAAGAATATTTTGATGATGAAACTTTTCTTGAAAAATTGATAAAATTTGACGATATTCCTTTTATTGTTTATCACGATTACAACAAAGATAAAATTTTTGAACTAAAAAATAATCATCCCATCCTATTAGATTCAAATTTTTTTGAAAATTGGTATAGTCATTATAAAAATTTGCGACAAAATTTTTTCTTTATAGAAAATGAAGTTATTTTATTTAGAGGCTACTATGATTTAATTTACTCTACATTTCCAGTCCAACAAACTGATGCCACAACTCTCTCAGGTGCTTTCGTTTTTGGTGGATTTCGCTCAAAAACTAGTCAGAATCAGACGCATAAATTCCATAAAATCCCTATATTTGAGGATCAAATTATCAAAAAGAAATGCTCTAAAATTTATTATTACTTATCCAAACATTTACATCCCCAAACACTCTACCTCTCTATCAAAAATGAAATTCATAAACATCTTTCTGAAAATCCAACTCCAGAAGACATTTCAAATCGCTTAAAAATCAGTCAGAGAAAAATCAAAAGTGAAATTTTAAATCATACCAACCTTACTTTTTCAAATTTCGTCTCAAAATTAAAAATAGAATATGCCTGTCATCAACTCCAATATACCGATAAATCTCTGCAAGATATTTCTAACAGTATTGGCTTTATGAATACTAGCTCTTTCGTCAGATTTTTCAAAAGAAAAACCTCTCAAACTCCGTTAGCTTACCGTAATCATAACCAAAAATAAAAATGCTACTTATAAAAAGTAGCATTTTTATTTTTCTCTATAATCTTATCAATTACCGAAACAACCGTAAAATATCATTCCAAGTCACCGCAATCATCAAGACGATCATAATACCAACACCCACAAGGGTGATCATACTTTCATGCTCTTGTTTCATCGGTTTGCGACGAATCGCTTCAATGATATTCATCACAATTTTACCACCATCCAAAGCAGGAATCGGAATCAGATTGAAAATTCCCAGATTAATGGATAGAAGTGCCATAAAGCTGATAACCGTCGTGATACCTTCACGCGCAGCCTCACCAGACATCTTATATATGGCAACTGGTCCACCCAATTTATTAATATCCGGACGTAAAATCAAATCCTTCAAAGCATTAATAATCGCAAAAGCAGATGTCCACGCCCCTTTTAGACCCCCAGTTATTTTGTCTACAAAACCTGTTTTAAGAAATGGTGTAATCCCAATGACATACGACTTATCTTTCTGTTTAGGTGTAATCGTAAGCGTTTTGCTATCTGTCTTAACTTGAATCGCCTTACCATCAGATTGACCAATTTCCTTAGACAATTCCGACCAATCAGAAATTGGCACACCATTAATCGACTCAACCTTATCACCCGTCCGCAACCCCGCCTGATAAGCTGGATAATTATGATCCGACACCGTGATTTGGTTTGTCTGCAAATCCTGCACGCCACCTTGCATAAAAGCAACCAAAACAAACGCCACAGCACCTAAAATAAAATTATTGAGCGGTCCTGCAAAGTTCGTCATCATCCGACCAGGTAAACTTGCGCTCTGATACTGCACATCCAAAGGCGCAATGCGCAACTCCGTCCCATCTTCCTCAACAACCGTCGCATCATGATTCACCGCATACGTCACAATTTCACCATTAACTTCGCCGGTAATGGTTAGAGCCTTTTCAAAATCGTAATCTGTCACGAGCATCGGTAGCGCTTGACCAAACTGCACCTTATCACTGAGATTAATACGTGTCACCGTCTGACTTTGGGGATCCAATGTCAAACTCACCGGTGCTCCAGTCTTAATCTCAGTTTCATCTTCACCCCAACCAGCCATGCGAACATAACCGCCCAGAGGCAAAATTCGAATCGTATAAAGTGTGCCATCTTTCGCTTGATGGGCATAAATTTTAGGTCCCATACCAATCGAAAATTCCCGCACCAAAATACCTGCTTTTTTAGCGAAAAAAAGATGACCATACTCGTGTACACAAACAATAATACCGAAGATGATGATAAATGTGACTAAACTTTGAATCATATTTTTTATTTCCCTTTTTCTTGAATTAAATCTTCTACCCACTGTGACACTTTTTGACGTGTTCTTTTATCAGAGGCTAAAATTTGATTTAAGGTTTGCCCATCAAATTCCATATGCTCAAAAACTGCACGTGTAATTAATTGTTCAATCTCTAAGAAAGTAATTTTACCATCTTGAAAGGCCTGATTAGCAACTTCATTTGCTGCATTATAAACCGCTGGATAGCCACCGCCTAGTTTACCTACTCGATAAGCTAAATCTAACATTGGAAAACGAACCAAATCCATTTTTTCAAAATGTAGCGCACCAATTTCAGTTAAATCAAATGGTGTTTCATGGTGCATGGTCAAATGTTTTGGATAAGATAAGGCATATTGAATTGGCTCACGCATATCCGTTGCCCCAAGCTGGGCTAAAACAGCACCATCTTGTAGTGTCACCATTGAATGCACGACAGATTCCCGATGCAAAACAACATGGATATCATCATAAGGAACACCAAATAAATGATGTGCCTCAATCACTTCCAACCCCTTATTAACCATAGTCGCAGAGTCTAGCGTAATCTTCGCACCCATCGTCCAATTCGGGTGGGCTAAAGCATCATCAAGTGTTACGTCAAGCAACTCCTCACGCGTTTTATCACGAAATGACCCACCTGATGCTGTGATTGTTAAACTACGAACATCACTTTTTTGAACACCTTGTAGCACTTGGAAAATCGCTGCGTGCTCACTATCAACAGGCAAAATTTTACTACCTGTCCGTGCTGCTTCTGCCATAATCGTATAACCTGCGACAACTAGTGTCTCTTTATTGGCTAAAGCAATATCACGACCAAGCTTTATCGCTTCAATTGTGGGTGGAAGACCGACAGACCCCACGATTGCATTGAGCAAAATATCATAATCCTCTATTTTTGCTAGCTTGATTAACCCCTCGTTTCCAACATGAATCTCAACATCTGGAAAACTTTCAGCAAGTGCGATTTGTGACGATGCTTCAGCTGAAACAACGACTTTAGGCGAAAAATCTTGCATAATCTCACGCGCCTTCTCAATATTTTTGCCAAATGCAAAGCCGACCAATTCAAATTGCTCAGGATGTGCTGCAATCACATCTAACGCCTGCACACCGACACTTCCCGTCGCGCCTAATAAAATGATTTTTTTCTTCATATCCTAAAATGCCTCCTCCATCTCATTTCTAAAAAGTCCCTATCTACACTTGCGCCATGTCCCCTATCACACAAGCACAAACTTTATATTAAGTTAGATTAGGTTAAAACAAACCAAGTAAATGCATCATCGGAAAAACAAAAATGAGACTATCAAAACGGTCTAGAATACCACCATGACCTGGTAAAATTTTACCTGAATCCTTTACACCAAAATGACGTTTCAAACTAGATTCCACCAAATCACCAATTTGACCAACAACAGAGAAAATAGCTGCCAGGATAACTAAGTGTAGCAGACTAATAGATGGTGCTTGTTTAGGATAAAGAAATACCATTATCAGAGCAACAACAACAGCTGAAACAATTCCACCAAGAGAACCTTCCACCGTTTTATTAGGTGATACACTCGGAATCAATTTTGTTTTACCAAATTTTCTACCAACAAAATAAGCACCTGAATCCGTCGCCCAGACAATAAAGAGCGCTAGAAATAAAATAAATAAACTATTTTCACGCGCCGCTAGTAAATTCTGAAAACCAATCCCAATATAAAAAGCTGACAAAAAAGGAAAACCTAAGTCTTCAAAAGAATATTTACCCTTAGTAAAAACCATGACACCCATCATGATAAATAAAAATAAAGTAAACAAGGTAAAATTGCTATCTGTCCCAAGTTGTGGGAAATATTGCGTTGTTGGTAAAGATAAAGAAAGGGCCGCAAGTGTTGCTAAAATGCCTTCGAAAGATAGAAGTTCTAACTTGCGCATTCTGAACAGTTCACTCATGGCAATAATAACAAGCAGGGCTACCAAAATATGAAAAGGTGTACTTCCAAGAATCACTAAGCCTAAAAAGACAGCTCCTGCGACAATACCTGTAATAATTCTTTGCGTCATTTTTTGATTCCTCCATATCTGCGATCTCGTTGTGAAAAGACGTCAAATGCTAAATCTAATGCAGCCTCATCAAAATCTGGCCATAATGTCTCTGTAAAATATAATTCGCTATAAGCCGTTTGCCACGGTAAAAAATTACTCAACCGATTTTCACCTGATGTTCGAATGACAAGATCAGGATTTCGATAAGACTCTGGTAAAATCGCTGTAGTCAATTGCTGCTCAAAGCTATCTTGTGTCAACTCGTCTACTGATATCAGCCCCTCTTGAACTTTTAACGCTAGTGCTTTAACTGCATCTAAAATTTCAGCTTGCCCACCATAATTCAAAGCAATCGTCAAAATCATCCCTGTATTTTGCGCTGTATCAACCATCGCTCTATCAATGGATTTCAGTGTTGCTTTTGGCACACCTTCTCTTGTACCAATCATAGCAATTCTGATATTTTCACGATTCAAGGTCGGCACAAATCTTTCATAAAAATCAATCGGTAAACTCATAATGAATTTAACTTCTGCAGCTGGTCTCGACCAGTTTTCTGTTGAGAAAGCGTAGACAGTCATCACTTTGACCCCTCGATTTTGCGCGTGAATCGCAATCATTTGCAAGGCATCCATACCCGCTTTATGACCAAAAATACGTGGTTTCCCCTGACGTTGCGCCCAACGTCCATTACCATCCATGATAACTGCCAAATGGTTTGGGATTTTTTGCATTGCTGCTTTATCAGATGTTTCTATCATCTTATCTATCTACCTCTAATTCATGGTTACTAATTGCTCACTAGCAGTTAAAGTCATCTCTTTTGATATTACTTGTGACATTTAAATTCTAAAAATGACCTATTAAACCTTGCCTTCTAGTTTACAATCTTCCCTTAATTTTAACACATTTTCAGTAAAAATTCTTAAAAAAAATAAGCCAAATGGCTTATTTATCTTGTGTTATTCAAATGGTGAGTCTTGTTTGTCAACCGTTTCGCTAGACGCAATAGCCTCAGTTTTAGCATCAGCAATCACACTATCAATCGTTTCAGCTTCATCGGTAGCTTCAGTAGCTACAACAGGTTTAACTGTTTTAACTGCTGCACGATCAAAAGTTAGAATGACCCCTTCAGCATCTAATTCAATCGTCCCTTTTGTTTTATCAACGCTCGCCAAAATACCGTGCAATCCGCCAATCGTCACAATTTCAGAACCAGGCTGCATATTGTCAAGTTGTTCTTGACGTTGTGCAGCTGCTTTCTTTTGGTTGCGTTGCATAAACCACATCATCCCACCGAACAGAATGATCAAAATTACAAATTGCATGTCTTTACCTCATTTATTTTTTATAGTCTCTATTATAGCAGATTATGCGCAATAAAAAAAGCACAATACTTGAGGTAGATTTTGAGGTATCATTAGAAATTACAGTTTATTTTTGATAATTCAATTAATAAATGCTATGATGATTAGGGTATCATGTATAATAAGTATATTAAATACAGTCAAACAAGGAGGAGAAACAAATGACTAGCTCAGAACTCAAACAAGCCGCCCGCTACGCCCTTAAAGACAATTTCTTCCAGAAAATGCTCTTGATGATTGTCCCATTGCTACTTGCAATTTTTTCAAGTCGTGCTACTAATTCATCTTCAATCACTTTACAACATCAATTAAATGATGCCAATATTGATTTTTCGGGTAACCCAGATGCTTTCTCAAATATTGATTGGGGTTTAGTCCTTAGTATTGCTATACCAATTATTGTTTTTGCTATTGTAACTAGCTTTATCGTTATGATTATTATCACCGTTTTTAAAACAGCTAGTATGTTTAACTATTTGGAAATTTTCCGAGGCGAAAAAGAAGAGATTAATTTATCATCTGACATCTTACGCACATTTAAAGACAATTCTTTCTGGAAAATTGTAAGTTTGACAGTTGTGACACAACTCATCATGTACCTGCTTTTATTTATTCCAATTGTTGGTTGGGCTATTGCAATTTATCTTGGCTTATCTTGGTCACAAGCCACTTATGTTTTATATGACAAGCTTCAAAACAACAACTATAAAGGTGTTTGGGATATTCTTAATACCTCAAGCCAAATGATGACTGGTTACAAGTTTAAATATTTTGTCTTTAACTTAACTTTTATTGGTTGGTACATTCTAGGTGCTCTTTTCTTTGGTCTACCTCAAATCTGGACAATGCCGTATACAGAAATGTCTATGGTTGCTTTCTACGAAGCACGAATCGAAGAGCGTTTATAAGACACATAAAAACATATAAAAAATAACTCCGTGATGAAGAGCTCCTGATAAATGGACATGAAATAAAAAACTATTTCAACCATTTTATCAAGGAGCTTTTTCATGCGTAAAAACCAGAACTACACGGGCGACTTTAAAGTAAAAGTTACATAAGCTTATCTTTTTAACCTCTTAGGCGGGTATCAAGCAGTGGCAGATCATTTTGGTGTCACCAATTACTCACAAGTACACCATTGGGTTAAATTGTACAAGAACAATCCTCAACTTCTCTATCAAGACAATCGTGGTAGACCGGCACAGGTTAAGCCAGAGACTATGACTTTAGAAGAACAAGTCAACTATCTCAAATGGAGATAGCCATTCTAAAAAAGCTCTTGTAAAACTCTCTACAAGAGCTAAGTATCAAGTCGTTGATAGTTTAACAGGACAGTATTCAATTACTGCTCTTTGTCATTATCTTGGTGTTTCAAGGAGTGGTTATTGTAGCTGGATAAAAAAATCGCCCCCCTTACAAAATCTTTGGATATTCAGTTTGCAGAGAAGATTCAATTGCTTTTTGACACCTCATTGAAAGGCTATCGTTATATCTGGATGCAACTCAAAAGGCAATATCATCTGTCAATTAATCCTAAAACAATATTGTGGTATATGCGACTACTGGGATTAAAATCTCCCATTCGTAAGAAACATTTGATTTCCTGTACGCGTCAAGAGATAAACAAAAAAGCGAGAAAGGTTTAGACAAACCTTCTCGCAAGACACTTCTTCGCCACACGACCTCATGAAAAATTAGTGACAGACGTTTCTTATGTGTCTCATCAACAGGGTAGACTTGTATATAACTCTTATTTAGCTTATACCTTGTCAAAATTCAATGATAATCAGTCAGTATTTGAGAATTTATACCTTGTTTTCAGACAATATTGAGACAAATCCAAATCTTGTCTTTTACATTCAGATCAAGGATTTCAGTACACGAACAAACAGTATTATCAAAAACTTGAAGCTGTTAATGTGACGGTTTCACATTCTCGTAAGGGGAATTGTTTGTTCCTGAAAATGAGACGGAATTGATTCAGCAGATTGACGATTTCATTGCATGGTATAACTTTGATAGACCACAGCTTAAATTCAAAGGTATGACTCCTATTGATTATAGGGAGACATGCCTTTGAATGGAAATGTGTTTTTTTGAACTGTCTGTTTTATTTGGGACTTGGCAAGTTACCATCAGTTTTTTATTCTTAATAACTTCTTATCTCCCGTCTGTGTTACGCGCTACATTCTGAGCGTTTTCTGACAGTCTATAGACTTCAGACTGACGATTCTCTAATGTCTGCATCCTATTTCTGATTTCAGCAAGACCATCCAAATCAATATCTGCATATAAAATTTGTTCTCCATCTCCTGCACGTGCAATCACCGTCCCCCATGGATTGACTACCAAACTATTACCATAAGCCAACATTTTAGCGTTTTGACCATATTGATCCGCAGCAATCATGTAAACACCATTTTCAATCGCCCTTGCTCTTAAGAGCACCTCCCAATGATCTTTACCTGTCATCAAATTAAAATCTGACGGATTAAAAATAATCTCAGCACCCTTTAAGGCAAGTAATCGATGCAACTCTGGAAACCGAAGATCATAACAGATGGCAAATCCTAATTTTCCAAGAGGCGTCTCAACAACTACAACCTCTTGACCAGAAGTAACCGTATCCGACTCTCGATAAATCTGACCAGATGGATCTGTAATATCAAAAGTATGAATCTTGCGATATTTCCCCACTACTATGCCTTTGTCATCAAATAAATAACTCGTATTATAATGTTTTTTAGACGCCGGTATTGTCTCCGACCAAGACCCACCATGAATATAGACCCCTAAGGTTTTGGCAAGGCGCGACAATAAGCGAAACGTCTCACCTCCATCACTTTCTGAATAACTCGGCATATGTGAATCAATAATATTCATCACTTCAGGAAAGGCTATTAGTTTAGCCCCCTCTTGTGCAGCAGCTCTGATAAACTTCTCTATTTTAACCAGATTATCTTTTAGTTGACAACTTGTTTGAAGTTGAACGATAGCTATTTTATATTGTCTACAAGGAACCACTCTAATACCTCAGATCTAAATCAACACGATTTCGGATTTCTTTTCCTTGAATAAAATCCGAAAATACATCAGAAAACATCGCCATTGCACGAGAGAGATAGTCTGAAATATCACCTGCCCTGTGTGGAGTTATCAACACATTGGGCAAATCCCAAAACGGTGAATCAAATGTTAGTGGTTCATGTTTAAAAACATCTAAACCAGCAAAGGCCAGTTTTCCATTTATCAGATTTTCCAAGAGTGCTGCCTCATCAACAGTCTCACCTCTTGAGATATTTATAAAATAGCTTCCTGTTTTCATTGCATTAAAGGTCTGATGATTGAACAAATGAAAAGTCTCCGGAGTCAACGGCGTTAACAACACAACAATGTCAGCTCCTGCAATTGCACGGTGCAATTCCGTAGTTTTATACATTTGTTTAAAGTTTTTTTGCATTTTCCCCGTCCGAGAAACGCCGGTTACAGTCATCCCAAGTGCTACTGCTTTTGAGGCTAATGTTCGTCCCACTGCACCTGATCCCACAATACAAAGCTGTCGGCCAAAAACTGTCTCTAACATCATCTCACCATGTGACCAACAATGGGCCATTTGAGATCTTTCAGCACGTCTAAGACCACGTGTATGGGACAAAATCATAGCAAGCGCATGCTCACTCATAAATTCAGCATGCATACCACGACTATTAGCTAACAGAATATTCTTTTGTTTCAAATAATCGAAAGGCATTTGATTGACACCAGATGACAAGGTAAAAATCAATCTAAGATTTGGAAAATGTTGTAAGTATTCCGTAGATACCTTAGGTGTTGAGATTAAACATATGACTTCAGGAAACTCATCTTCTATCTCTTGATCAAGTACTAAAATGTCTTGTGAAAACTGTGCTTCATATGCTACTTTCTGTTCATTTGTTAGAGTATGCATGATTGCAATCATCTTTTAAATCTCCTTTTCTATGTAAGCTAAATCTCGACGGAATTTAAACCCCTGATTCTGTCAAAAAGCCTGGCCAATATCATTTTCAATGAAGCAAACTAAATTTACCTTGTTTATCCCTGCTTCTCTAAGCGATGTTTCTCAGGGTGGACTGCATCATGGTAAATAAATCCTATTCTCCCATCATACCCTGATAATATACAGTCTATTAACACCCTTTTTCTTCCGCAACAAAGCATATTGTCGGGTTCCGCTTTAAAAAAGTCGCAAAGCCTACCTCGCTAATCATTCCATTCACGCAGATCAACGCCTGGCACGAGATGCCATAACATCCAAATGCTTTTCAAAATCAGATAATCGTAAAAGTCGTATCTTAATTTTTTTACCCATCCTACACCAGCTTTCTAGCATTCAAAAGATTACTTTCCGATATTTTACCACAATTCCTAGACTTAGCGCGACAAACACCCCTGAAATCATATACATTTTTTCAAACCCAACATGCATTGCGACAAATCCCCATATCATCGCACCACTGCCATAGGCGACATCTAGGGATGCCGAGAATATTGCTGTTGCACGACCACGTTGTTGGTCACTGACATGTGTCAAAACAACTGCGTTCATAATAGGCAAAATACTCGCAAAACCAATACCATAAAGACTTCCAGCTAACAAGAAATCAAACAAGGTCACACTTTTAGCAACTAATATAAATGATATAACAATAAAGACTAAACTAGCAAGCACAAGTCTGGACATCTTGATAGTGACTAAAAATTTAGGATAGATGATTCGCATCAGTACCGTCACAAGTGCATTTACCGTAAAATAATAACCAATATTTGTCACATGTCGTTCAATTGCAAATTGTGAGACAAAAGCTGTGACGCCAGAATTGGATAAACAGATAATGGATAAAATTAAACTAGGAATCATCACTGGGACAGTTATGATTTTTTCTTTGGACGTCAATTGTGGCCCAATATTACAGTCAGTCAATCCTTTTTGATAGTGATCTGATACGAATAAACTTGCTAAAAAAGCTAGAATCGTTAAGCCTAATCCAACTAAAAACAAAGAATTGAAGCCATAATTTTCAACCAGATACAAACCAATTAGAGGACCTATTGCTTGGGGGAGTGTCTGAGCGATACTAAAGTATCCTAAACCCACGGACAATCGGTTTTTAGGAATTAAGTCACTGGCCAAAGTGCCAACAGCAGTACCTTCAACCCCCATTGCACCGCCTTGTACCAATCTCAAGAGAAATAAAAAACCAAGCTGATGGCTCAGATTCAAAATTGAAAAATCTGCGACCAAAACTGCTAGGCCTATGACCAAAATAACTTTCCTACCAAACTTATCCAGTAGCCCACCTATTGGTAACCTCAAACATAAAGCTGAAATTCCCAATATGCCAACAACTGTCCCAGCATCTCCTTTGGTTCCACCTAAATGTGCGACGTATAATGGCAGAGTCCCCATTTGTGTTGTAATCGCCGTACTTGCAAGAAAACTAATAACCATGACCAATAATAAATCTTTGGATAATATCTTTTCCTGTGTCAACGTGATTTCTTTTTGAGAAACTGTCACTTGTTAGACCGCCTGACTAAAATTCAATCGTGCTAAAAATTCCTGAGTACGTGCTTCTTTTGGATGATTAAACACCTGATCAGGTGTCCCTGACTCCAATACCTTCCCATCAGCCATAAATATGACTCTATCTGCAACTTCATAAGCAAATTGCATCTCATGTGTGACAATAATCATAGTTTTACCACTTGAAGCAAGTTCTTTCATGATTGCGAGTACTTCATCCACCAATTCAGGATCCAATGCAGAAGTAGGCTCGTCAAACAACATTAGTTCGGGATCCAAAGCCATTGCCCTAGCAATACCTATCCGCTGTTGTTGTCCACCAGACAATTGACTTGGGTAAGCAGAAGCTTTATCAGATAACCCAACTTTTTCAAGAGACCGCTCTGCAATCACTGTTGCCATTTTTTTCGGCATTTTGCGTACAGTAACCAATCCTTCCATAACATTCTGAAGAACCGTCATATGTTTAAATAGCTCATAACCCTGAAAAACCATAGCCGTATTCATACGAATAGCCTTAATCGCTTTTCTTGTAGCAGCACTAAAATCAACACGATGACCAGCTAGAACAATCCTTCCTGCATTAGCACGTTCTAAAAAATTAATACAACGTAGAAACGTCGTTTTGCCAGATCCAGATGGTCCTAAAATGCAGACGACCTCACCTTCTTGAACCACAACATTCACACCCTTTAGAATTTGATGATTACCAAAACTTTTATGAACGTCTATAATTTCAATTTGATTTCCCATTGCTGTCCTCCTATTAATTTTGCCTAAAATCCATCACAGATCGTACACTTCGCCTATGCCACAATGTTCAAGTTCTCTTCATTGTTAATGATCGCAACAGCATTATCTAATGCCGTTTCAACAATTTCACGTACTGCTAAATCTGTAAAGTACGCAATATGTGGTGTAATGATAACATTTTCAAAAGCCAGTAATCGTTGCGCAAGTGGATTTTCAGTCCATTTTCCTGAAAAATACTGTGCTTCATCTTCAAGTGCATCTATACCTAACCCACCTATTTTTCCTGCTTCTAAGAATGGAATAAGTGCTTGTGTATCAATGATTGCACCCCTAGCGGTATTAATGAGTATCACATCTGCTTTCATCTTATGGAAAACATCTGTGGATAATAAATGATAGTTCTGTGTCGAGGCAGGTATATGAATCGAAATAACATCTGACTTTTCGAGGAGTGTGTCAAAATTTACATAACTCATACCCTTTGTTTTCAAATTGATATTCTCTTGATTACCACAGGCGATTACATTCGCACCCATCGCAAGCAGATTATCCGCAACAAGGCTACCAATTCGGCCTGTCCCTAAAATACCAACCGTCACATCTGACAACTCTCGCCCCATATGTGCCTTTCGGTTGCTCTCAGACAAATAATTCGGCACCTGACGAAGGGTCATTAAAATAAGCATAATGGCAAAGTGTCCCACTGATGTCGGACTGTAAGCTGGTACATTTGTTACTGTCAATTGATACTGACGAGCAAAATCAAAATTAATCCCATCTACCCCTGTAGATTTAACCGACAAAACCTTGATCCCATTTTCTTTAAGGGCTTGATAAAGCCTAGGATCCGTCGCCATCTCCTGATTTGGATAAAAGCAAATACCATCATACCCTTTGGTTTTATGACTATTCTCAAGACTCAAATTTTCAGAAACAACTTCTATCGCTATTTGGTGTCGTTCCCCCCACCTGATGATGAAGGGAATTTCTTGTTCATTTGCACCCATAAATATTAACTTCATATGTTTACATTGCCTCCTGTTCAAATATTTCAGATGAGCTAGAAATGCTTGCTACCTTTAAAGCATCACTTATGATTTTGATACCCTTACGTATTTCTGTCAGAGTTGGCTTTGTAAAATTCAATCTAAAATACTTATCAAAGCCTTCCTGTTCCACACTCATCACATTCCCAGGAATAACAGCCACTTGATGTGCAATCAGATAATCATAAAAGCGACGAGTATCAAGAGCATCTGACAGTTTACCACATAAAAAATAGCCACCCGCTGGTCGAATGTAAGTCATCAAGTCTGGCGAAATTTTATCCAATTCCGCCATCATCAACATAAATTTCTCCTTATAAAGTTCTCGTAAACCTTCAATATGTGCTTCAAAATCATAGTCAGTCATAAACTTAGCAGCCACTAACTGCCAATATTGATTAGTATGCGAATCACTGGTTTGTTTACCTAACAATACCATTTGATAGGCCATTTTAGGAATAACCAAGAACCCTACACGAGTTGACGGTGCTAAAATTTTAGAAAATGAACCTGAATAAATAACCAACCCTTCTGTATCAAAAGATTTGATTTTGGGAATAGGTTCACCTTCATATAAAAGATCACCATAAGGATCATCCTCAAATATCATAACACCGTATGTTTTCGCCAATTCATAAATCCGAATACGATCTGCTAAAGGCATAGAAGTTCCCAATGGATTTTGAAAAGTCGGAATCAAATAAATAAGTTTGATCTTATGATCAACATCTGCAATCAAAGCAGTCTCAACCAAATCTAAATCTATCGTTTCACCTTTCATCGGAATTGCAAGGGGTTCTGCACCATAAGCACGAATACTATTAACAGCTCCTGAGAATGTTTGCGCTTCACAGATAACAATATCTCCTTCATTACAAAAAGCTTTAACGGTTAAATCCATTCCTTGAGTTGACCCCGAGACAACCATGAGATCATCAGTATCCGAATCATAAACATTGACGACCGAAGATAACCGTTTTCCTAATGCCGTCAAAAATTCTGGATGGCCTTCTGATGGACCGTATTGTAGAAATGTCTCATGGTTTTCTAAATCATAAAGTTTCTGAGAAATTTCTGAAAGTTGTTTACTGGGAAAAGCTACTTCTGGGGGAAAGCCATAAGCAAAAGAAATCACATCTGGATGCTCCATATTCTTTCGAGCATTCGCACGTAACGGGTTAACTTTAATTTTTGAAATACGATTTGAAAATTGATAATTCATAGTTTCTCCATTATTCATAATCAAGCATTCATATACCGTGATAGAAATGCTTTAGTTCGGCTTTTTTTAGGATGATAAAATAAGGCTTCTGGCGTTCCTTGCTCAACGACAACTCCACCTTCCATAAAAATGACCTGATCCGATACCTCATATGCAAACTGCATTTCATGGGTTACCACCACCATTGTGACACCAGATCGGGCAATATCCTTCATGAGCCCAAGTACTTGGCCAACTAATTCTGGATCAAGTGCACTCGTTGGCTCATCAAATAAGATTACATCTGGATTAATTGCTAGCGCTCGTGCAATCCCAATACGTTGCTGTTGTCCACCTGATAGTTGAGATGGATAGAAATCGGCTCTCTCTAGTAAAGACACCTTCTCTAGTCCTTCAAGCGCGCGTTTTTCTGATTCTGACTTAGACATCTTTTGAGCTGACATCAAAGGCAACATGATATTTTCTTTAGCTGTTTTATTAGCAAATAGCGCATAATTTTGAAAAACCATTGCTGTCTTACGCCGAATCGCTAATCTATCTTTCTGATTGACCTTATTAAAATTGACAGTTTGACCATCAACAGTCAATTCCCCTTGATCTGCCGACTCAAGAAAGTTTAAACACCTTAAAAAGGTCGTTTTCCCGGAACCAGAGGGTCCTAAAATACAGATTACTTGCCCTGGCTCAACCCTTAAATCCACACCTTTTAAAACTTCGTGCTTCCCAAAACGTTTATGAACATTTGTTGCTGTCATCATGCCGCATCCCTCCTAAGTCTTCTATTTAGATTACGTTCTAGCAGCCCTGCCCCCTGTTCAATAACACTATTCAAAATCCAGTAAATCAGTGCAACTGCCAAATAAGCTTCCAGAAAGCGATAATTCTGTTGGGCAGATATTTTTGCTGCTGCAAAGATATCTACCACACCGACCATTGACACCAATGCGGAAGCTTTAATCAAACCGATTAGTGTATTACTCATCATGGGCAAGGCAACCGGTAGAGCTTGGGGCAAAATAATTCTAACTATAATTTGACGTGTGCCCATCCCAATTGATTTTGCAGCATCCTGTTGACCCTTACCAATAGAAGCAAAAGTACCACGAAATGTTTCACTTAAACCAATCGTTGACAGGATAGATAAACAAAATATAGGAATAACAAGTGGATTCATATCTTTAAATTTCATTTGCCAGCCAATTCCTGCTGCAAACTGATCAAATGTTTTAGCAAAAATGAGATAGGTTGCTAACAAGATTAAAACAATCGGAATCGCTTTTAATATAGTGAAAAATCCGATAAAAAATTGTGATAGAATTGGTACATTATAAAATCTTATCAAAGCAATAACTAATCCTAAAATCAGACCAATTACCAATCCACTCAGTGCAACTTCAAGTGTTGTCCCAATATATTGACTCGCAATTTTAAAACTTTTGATAAAAAATTCAAACTTAAAACTCATAGGCTTATCTCCTCATTTTGGGATTCCCATTTTACGATATGATGAAAGTTGAACATCTAATCCTGTCTAATCAGTAATCGGCATTAGTTTTTAGGTACATAGTCTCCACCTAAATATTTTTTAGATAACTTAAGTAGTGTCCCATCCGATTTCAGTTTTTCCATCTCATCATTGACGGCCTTCTGCAATTTTGCATCCGCTTTTTTGTTAAATAAAATAAAGGCTTTTGATTGATTTACTGGTTGATTGCCAATAACAAAATTAACGCCATAATTTTTAATAAATAAATCATTTGAATATTTTGGTGCTAAAGTTGCATCAACTGTACCGGATTTAATAGCCTCTACAATTTGCTCATTTGTATACTCACCATAAACAAGCGTAAAGGCATCCTTATGTTCTTTCAAATAATTTTCTGCCATAGCTGCTTGATTGGTTCCTGTTGTCACATAAATCTTCTTACCTTTAGCCTCATCAAACGTATTGAGTGCCTTTCCCTTATCACCATCGGTTACAATAAAGGTATCCCAGTCTGTATAGGGCACAGTACCATAAGTGAATTTTGCCTTACGTTCATTATTCACTTCAAATTGGAAGCTCGCAATCATTGCTTTTCCAGATTCTAAATTTGACAAAGTTGTTGGGAAATCCCCACCAATAAATTTGAATTTGTACTCAGGCAAGGCCTTGTCAATCGCCTCCATTAACTTAACGTCTAAACCATCAAACTTACTGTCTTCGTTTAGATAACAAAACGGAAGACTTGCATTTCCTGTTGCAACCGTAATCGTTGTGACACCTTTTTCACTGGCATCGTCTTCTTTTTCAGATTTTTTTCCACATGCAGTTAGCGTAAAAAGAATCGTCGCACAAGTTAGGGTAACAGCAATTTTTCTAAAAGCATTTTTTTTCATAAAATGTGTCATAATAATTCCTCCGATAAAGTTGTTTTAACGACAACAGGTTGTGTCGTTTCTTGTGATAGGTGATCTAGATTTGTTTTTAACCTATTTTTCCGCTTAGATATCGCCATTTTTGACTGCTGAGTAACCGCGTCATAGCTTGTTTTCCTTTCAATCCACTTAAAGAACAGCTCTAGTAAAATACTACAAACAATAAATATCAATGCGGCATCAACATAACCTTCAAAAATATGCATGGTTACTGCACCCAATGCTTGCGCACGTCCAATAACATCTAGCACACCAATTGTGAAAGCCAATGAGGTATCTTGCAATAAACTAATGGTTGCAGTCCCAAAACTAGGAACAGCAACCTGAATTGCCTGTGGTAGAATAACCTTCAGGTAAGCTTGTTGCTTAGTTAAGCCAGAGGCCAAGGAAGCTTCCAACTGATGTTCAGGTACGCTGAGAATTGCTGCACGAATGGTTTCTGACTGAAATGCTGCCGTGTTTAACCCATAAGTGACATATAAATAATACATCTTATTCAATTCACTAATATCTAAACCCATCATTTTCAAAACTTCTGGCAGTCCATAAAATACAATGAAGAGTTGTACGAGTATTGGGGTCCCACGGATAAATGACACAAATACTGCCGAAAGCTGTGTCAAAACAGGTACTTTTTCAATTCGTATCATTGCAATCAAAGCACCTAGCACCAAGCCAATAATGGTCGCGACAAATACAATCAAAAGTGTTGTCGGTAAAGCAGATAAAATCTTTGGAAAATACTTCTCCGCCAATTCTATGTTAAATAATTGGTTCATGTCATCTCCTTCTTAAAATTAAAGCCCCAATTTAAAACGACGATTCAAAGACTCGATAACCTCAAACATCTTTTCCCCCTTTCCCTCTGCGATGCTTAAGTATGACGATAATTTTGTCGTGCATTTGTTCAAACATTTTTAAATATCAACTTGTGCTATCAATTGCTTACTTTGATGTTTATAATTCTAAATCATTTCAAAAATAAAAACAAGTGAATTTTCTGATTTTTCTGAATTTTAGAGATGCATCCATTTTTTTTTATTTAAATTTTGTTGCAAGCGCTATTATTTTTTTTTTTTTAACAATCAATTTTCAAAATTACAGATTTTAAGTAATAAAATATTACATATAATTCAATATTTAAGTCTAATTTTACATTTTAAAGTATTAATGCTATAATGACGTTATATTTTATAACATAAAAGGGGTAATCCGATGAATCTAGACAATATCGATATCAAAATATTAAATATTCTACAAAGAAATAGTCGAGAACCATTAAAATCAATAGCCCAACAGTGCTTTATTTCTGCACCCTCTGCCTCTTCACGTATACAAAAACTAGAAAAAGAGATCATTAAGAACTATCGCCTCGTCATTAATTATGAAAAACTTGGTTATCAGATCAAAGCCTTCATCAATGTATCCCTTAAATCAGATAACAAAAATGAGTTCATCAATCTTGTTAGACGCATTCCAAACGTTTTAGAAGTTGATAACATTACTGGCAATTATGATTTTATTCTAAAAGTTCTTTTTAAAGATGTTCATGAGCTCGAAACATTTCTAATTAAACTTAAGCGATTTGGGCAAACCAATACTAACATTGTTTTTACAACACAAGTTGAAAATCGTGGCATGATTCATGATGAGACCCACTTTGAAAACTAAGCTAAGCAATTTGGAAGGAAAAGTAACTATTTTATTCCTAAAATGATTCAAAAAAGCCCCACACACTGGGGGCTTTTTTGAATCATCTAGTCATTTTGGATCCCCCATGGATGAACTGGGGTTGAAAAAACAATTTGTGTCTGAGTTTGACCAAATTTTTGAAGCAAACCGATAAAGCCATCTAGCTCATCAGTACTTGGAAAAATAATCTTTAACAACATCGAGTAGGGGCTGTAATACAATCACATTCTAAAACATTTGGAATCTGTTCAATAAAAGGGTAAAACTCAGATTTATCCTTCGGATTTACCTCCAGACTAACAAGGCTTTTATATGATAACCCAATTATTTGTAGTCCAGTATCCCTTAATAAGACTTTATTAAACTATATTTTTCAAGTTTTTGAACTCTAACAGATGCTGCAGGTGATGAAATAAAGCAGGACGCTGCAATTTTTCAAACTTACACGAACATCTTGCTGCAAGATGTTGAGTATTTTTTGATCAAGTTCATCCATTAAACTTATACCTCATATTCATTTTATACATCATTATGATAACATATTTTCTGTCCCCCATTTAATATAATTAATCAAAACGAACTAGATATGACATTTATTTCTGTCTACAACTTAATCTATTGCTGCTTTGTTTTTGATGTGATAAGATTTGACATGTAATCACATGAACTGAATAAAAGCGGATAATCAAAATGACAAGAATTGAAAAAGATAGTTTGGGGAGCAGAACTATTCACAAAAATACTTACTATGGCATTCATACACAACAGGCAATTGAAAATTTTAAAATCAGTGGTCAAAAAATCTCCCATTCGTAAGAAACATTTGATTTCCTGTACGCGTCAAGAGATAAACAAAAAAGCAAGAAAGGTTTAGACAAACCTTCTCGCAAGATACTTCGTCGCCACACGACCTAATGAAAAGTTAGTGACAGATGTTTCTTATGTGTATCATAAACAGGGTAGACCGTACTTAAGCATTATCAAACACTTTTATGATAACTCTTATTTAGCTTATACCTTGTTTTCAGACAAGATTGGGACAAATCCAAATCTTGTCTCTTACATTCAGGTCAAAGATTTCAGTACACGAACAAACAGTATTATCAAAAACTTGAAGCTGTTAATGTGACGATTTCATTGCATGGTATAACTTTGATAGACCACAGCTTAAATTCAAAGGCATGACTCCTATTGAATATAGAGAGACGTACCTTTGAATGGAAATGTGTTTTTTTGAACTGTCTGTTTTATTTGGGGCTTGACACCGGTTGTTTTTTATTATTCAACGATAATCACACGATACAAGATGATCATTAACTAAACCAACAGACTGCATATAAGCATAACAAATTGTCGGACCGACAAATGAAAAACCTCTTTTTTTCATATCTTTGCTCATTTTCTCAGAAATAGGTGTTGTTGCTGGTACTTCCGAAAAATGATGATAGTCATGCTGTATCGGTTTACCTAAAACGTATTGCCAAAGGTAAGTGGAAAAACTGCCAAATTCTGATTGAACTTGGATAAACGCCTTAGCATTTTTGACAATTGCTTGCATTTTGAGTCGGTTGCGGATCAATCCTGCATTTTGTAGCAACTCATCTAACTTATCTTGATTATAATCTTTTATTTTTTGCGGATTAAAACCATCCAAAGCTTGGCGATAATTCTCACGTTTAGCCAAAATCGTAGACCAACTAAGTCCAGCCTGCATCCCTTCAAGAATCAACATCTCAAAAAGCATCGCATCATCATATTTCGGTTTTCCCCATTCTAGATCATGATACGAAATGTCTAACCCTGATTTTGCCCAATCACATCTCGTCATATGACTTTACCATTTCCCTTCGTATTTATTATTAAATTGTATCATATTTTTTGTGCAAAAGAACACAAGCGAAATGGTTGCTTTACAGCTATAAAGATGGGTAAATGGTAAGTGATAGATTTTTATACAAAGGACAAAGGGGAAGAAAATGACACAAGATTATCGTGTGCTATTATACTATCAATATGTACCAATTGAAAATGGCGAACAATTCGCTAAAGAGCATCTAGCAGCCTGTAAAGCTTTAGGCATCAAAGGCAGAATTTTAGTTGCAGATGAAGGCATTAATGGAACTGTTTCGGGTACATTTGAGCAAACTGAGGCTTACATGAACATGATGCATGCAGATTCTAGATTTGCTGAAACCATTTTTAAAATTGATTTATCTGAAGATAATGCCTTTAAAAAAATGCATGTCCGTTACCGCAAGGAATTAGTCAGTCTTAACTTAGAAGATGACATTGATCCTTTAGCATTGACTGGTACCTATTTATCACCAAAAGAATTTAAAGAGGCTATGCTAGACGACAATACCGTTGTTATTGATGCACGTAATGACTATGAATTCGATTTAGGTCACTTTAGAGGTGCTGTTCGCCCTGACATTCGTAGTTTTAGAGAATTACCACAATGGATGCGTGATCATAAAGAAGAATTTATGGAAAAACGTGTCCTCACTTACTGTACCGGTGGAATTCGCTGTGAAAAATTTTCAGGTTGGTTAGTCAGAGAAGGTTTTAAAGATGTTGGTCAACTTCACGGTGGGATTGCAACCTATGGGAAAGATCCTGAAGTGAGAGGGGATTTATGGGATGGTCAGATGTATGTCTTTGACAGTAGAATTGCCGTGCCAATTAACCAAAATGAGCATATTATTATTGGTAGAGACTGGTTTGACGGTACACCTTGTGAACGCTACATCAACTGTGGCAATCCAGAGTGTAATCGTCAAATCTTAGCATCTGAAGCTAATGAAGCAGCTTATCTCGGTGGTTGCAGCCATGAATGTCGTGTACATCCACGTAATCGTTATGTTGTGAGTCACAATTTATCAGAAGCAGAAGTTACAGAACGTCTACATGCCATTCATGAGATCGTTGCGTCAATCAAATAAAAAAACAGCTGCGGCTGTTTTTTTATCTTCTGAACGACTCAATTAAGCGCACGACATTTTTCGCTGTATTGGCCATGTTTTTTAAAGTCGTTTGAGTCATGATAGCATCATCTAAACTGATTGGACCTGTCTGGATACTAAAAGCTGCTGTCAAATCGTTTTCAAGCATTCCTAAATCATCTGAACGACTACCAACTAAAGCAACACATGGTTTACCATGCTTTTTCGCCAGTTTAGCAACACCTGAGACGACTTTACCTTGACAACTTTGATGATCCAGATGTCCCTCGCCTGTCAAAACAAGGTCTGATTCTGAAATAGCTTGCTCTAAATGAACTAAATCAGCAATCAGTTCAAGTCCCGAAATCAATTGACCACCTAGTAAAACAATCGCACCACCAAGTCCGCCAGCTGCACCTGCTCCTGGTATTTTTTGTAAATCAATACCACGATTTTTCAATATCTCTTGTGCAAATCGTGCATCACGCGCATTAAACTGAGTTATCTGTCCTGTAGTTGCACCTTTCTGGGCTGCAAAAATAGTGGCTGCACCATTTTCCCCATAATAAGGATTAGTCACATCACTTGCCCCAATAAGGGTCACACCTGAAAAATCGGTTGCCTCTAGACTTTTTAAAAAGCCTTGGCCACCGTCAGAGGTTCCTGTGCCTCCCAAGCTCACAATAATTGTTCTGGCGCCTGCTTGGATTGCAGATTGGACAACTGCACCTAAGCCAAATGTTGTCGCGCGTGAGATGCTTTCAGGTCCTACTGTTATTAAGTCAATCCCGATGATTTTGGCTGACTCAATAATTGCTGTATCTCCTAATAATAGATAAGGTGCCTCAAGTTGACGACCAAGTAAATCGGTTGTTTGTGTTGTCTTTCTGATGGCATTTTCCTGATGAGCAAGCACATCTAAAACGCCCTCACCGCCATCAGCAATTGGTATACTCTGTACCTGTAGGTCAGGAAATACTGTTAAAACACCAGATAAAGCTGCTGTATTCAGCTGCTCAGAAGTGGCGCTGCCTTTAAATGAATCGATCGCTGCTAGAATTTTCATAAGTTTAGTATAGCAAAAATCACGCACAAGACAAGCAAGACATGGTAAAATAGCAATATGGAAACTATTCAAATGCTATTGATGTCAGATATTGTCAAAAATCCTTATCAACCACGTATTGTGTTTGATGAGAGTAAATTGCAAGAGCTTAGTGACTCAATTAAGGAAAATGGCGTTTTGCAGCCAATTATTGTTAGAAAATCACCGATTATTGGCTATGAAATTTTAGCTGGTGAACGCCGTTTCAGGGCCTCCCAATTAGCTGGTCTAACTAAAATTCCGGCCATCATCAGAGAATTATCCGATGATGAGATGATGACACTAGCCATTTTAGAAAATTTACAACGCGATGATTTAACACTTTTAGATGAAGCACGAAGTTTACAAAATCTTGTCACCAAGCAAGGTTTGACACACACCCAAATCGCTGAAAAATTAGGAAAATCGAGACCTTACGTGAGCAATGCAATCCGTATTTTGAATCTACCAGAACCTATTTTACAACTGATTGAGGCGCAAAAAATTTCCCAAGGTCACGCGCGACTTTTACTCGGTTTAAAAACACCTCAAGAACAATTGGTTTGGGCACAACGGATTGATCAAGCACAACTTTCTGTTCGCGCACTCGAAAAACAATTAAGTAAACATGCTCAACCTCTCGAATCCACCACACCGTCAAAAGATGTGTTTATCCAAGCAGCTGAGATAGATATCGCTAAAGCCTTAGGCCAACCAATAACGATTAAGTCAAATACAATTGAAATTGCCTATAACACACTAGAAGATCTTAACAGACTTCTTCTCATTTTGACCCAAAAGTAATCCACAGGCCATCTGTGGATTTTTATTTTTAAACAAACTTATACACAGTTAAAAAGAAAAACACACCTTGTGTATAAGTTTTACACAATAGTGAATAACTTCCAAAAATTCAAGGTATCTCTTACTTTTTACACAAAAATATCTGTGACTAACCTCAAAAATATCGTTTTTTTCCACATTTTCCACAATCCTGTGTATAATTTTTAACTCACGTGTTGATTTTTATTTTTATTTTTGAATAATTGTGGAAAACTTTCTAGCAACATGATATAATTTTTTTAGCTACAAATGATAGTTGCACTGATTTTGTACCAATTAATTCAGATAACACACATCTGATAATAGATAGAAAGGAGTCAAATGTCTCTAACGCAAGATGAGCAAAAATTTTGGGCACGTGTCAAAGCACTTGCCCAAAATAATTTAGGACAAGCCTCCTATGACTTTTTCATTGAACCAGCCAAACTACTTGAAATTACCGATCATAACGCCAAAATTTATCTCGACAACAACATGCACCGTGATTTTTGGAAAAAACAAGACGACCTCATCAAAACAGCCGGTTTTGAAATATTTGGCGTCGAAATTAGCTTTTCCCTTTATTCAGCTGATGATATTAACCTCTCCGATTATGAAAATGCTGATAAGATTTTAGAAACGTCTATGATTCAAGAGACGACTCAACTGAGTCCCTCAGAAATCAAAAATGGTCTGAATCATAAATATACCTTTCAAAATTTTGTTCAAGGTGAAGGAAACCGTATGACTCTTGGTGCTGCCATTGCGGTGGCAAACGATCCAGGTGGTATGTATAATCCCCTATTTATCTACGGTGGCCCAGGACTTGGTAAAACCCATTTGATGAATGCCATCGGTAATGAAATTCTAAACGATAAACCTGATGCTCGCATCAAGTATGTCTCATCAGAGAATTTCGTCAACGATTATGTTCAAAGTTCCCGTAAAAATCAAATGCAGGAATTTACAGATGAGTATCGCACCTTAGATTTACTCCTATTGGATGATATCCAATTTTTTGCCAAAAAAGAAGGCACGATTAATGAATTTTTCCAAACCTTCAATACGTTACATGATAAGGGTGCACAAATTGTCATTTCTAGTGATCGGCCACCAAATGAGCTTAATGAATTTGAGGACAGACTTAAATCTCGTTTTAGCTGGGGACTAACCACTGATATTACCGCGCCAAATTACGAAGATCGGATGGCTATTCTACTCAATAAAGTTGATGAGATGGACCTTCAAGTCCCTTCAGAAACACTTTCTTATATTGCCGGTCGCATTGATTCCAACGTTAGAGATTTAGAAGGTGCCCTAAAAAATCTCAAATTTTATGCCAATACCTATCATATTGATACCATTGATATTGATACAGCAGCTAAAGCCTTGAGTAATTTAGAATCTACTAAAATTACTCAAGATAAAGACATCTCTTCTCAAAAAATTCAAGAAGAAGTGGCGAATTTCTATAAAATTTCAGTCGCTGATATGATTAGCAAGAAAAGACCTAAAGAAATTGCCTACCCAAGACAGATTGCCATGTACTTAATTCGTGAGATTACAGGTAAAAGCTTGCCTGCCATTGGCAAAGAGTTTGGTGGGCGTGATCACACGACAGTGATTTATGCCCATAAGCAAATTTCTGATAAAATGAAGACAGATACAAGTCTTCAAAAAGAGATGGATACAATTAAATCTCATTTGAAATAGTTTCTGTTGGGTGTGGAAAATAAGAACACTTATACACAACTTATTATTTTTTATCCACAGCCTTTTAAAGTTAATTTTAAAGCGTTTATTAAACTTATCCACATGATTCACAGCCCCTATTACTATTACTAACTATATTTATTAATTAATAAAAGAAAGAGTTCTCTCAATGATTAATTTTTCTATCAACAAAACTGCTTTTCTCAATAATTTGAGAATTACCAAACAAGCTATTTCAACTAAAGTTGCTATTCCAACCTTATCTAAAATTAAAATTGATGTATCAACTGAAGGTATTACTCTAACAGGTTCAAATGGTCAAATTTCAATCGAAAATTTTCTATCGAAAGATGACGAAAATTCAGGCATGTTAATCACAGATCCTGGCAGTATCTTATTAGAAGCAAGTTTTTTTGAAAGTGTTGTGAATAACTTACCTGAAGTGACTTTTGAGTTTAAAGAAATTGAGCAAAATCAAGTTGTTCTAACATCAGGTCAATCAGAAATTACTCTTAAAGGTTTAGATGTTGAAATGTATCCTCGTATTCAAGAGATGCCAACTGAAAATCCACTTAAAATTAAAGCAGGTGTGTTAAAAGAGATTTTTACAGAAACAGCTTTTGCTGTTTCAACACAAGAATCTCGTCCTATTCTGACAGGTCTTCATTTGACTTTAACGGATAATAAAATTCTTAAATCTGTTGCAACTGATTCGCATCGGATGAGTCAACGTGTGATCACACTTGATAAATTAAGTGAAAATTTTGATTTAGTATTGCCAAATAAATCAGTGAATAGCTTTAAATCAGTGTTTTCTGATGATGATACTGAGTTAGATATCTTCTTCTCAAGCAATCAAATCTTAATTCGCAATGAAACGATTTCATTTTATACAAGACTAGTTGAGGGGAACTATCCGGATACTAACCGTCTGATTCCTTCTGATGCCGATTACACGCTTGATTTGACCTTTGATGTTGCTAATCTTCGCCATACTATGGACCGTGCTAAATTGCTCTCTAACGCGACGACAAATGGTACTGTTAAATTAAGCATCACTGGTGATCAAATTATAGCAACAGTTAATTCACCAGAAGTTGGATCGGTTCATGAAGAAATTACACCATTAGCTAAATCTGGTGATGATTTAACGATTTCTTTCAATCCTCAATATTTAATTGATGCTTTAAAAGTTATTAAAGAACCAGAAGTTCGTATTCGTTTTATCTCACCTGTTCGACCATTTACCCTAGTACCTAAGAGTGATACCCTTGATTTCGTTCAATTGGTAACACCAGTTCGCACCAACTAGTCAACAGTTTTAACTGATGAGAGCTATCTTAAACATGATATAATAGACCGAGAGGTCTATTTTTTATGAAAGTTATCCACACTGATATTTACGGTCATTTAACAGAGTTTTTGGTCGATGAAGCGCGTGATCATATCATCGCTGGCAAGAAAATATTTTATATTGTGCCATCATCTCTTTCTTTTGAAAAAGAAAAAGAGATTTTGACACGTTTTAATTCTGGACAAGATGGTGCTCTATTTGATTTAACTGTAACTAGACTCAAGCAATTACCCTGGTATTTCGATAAAAATCAAGATAATGATCGAAAAAGTTTATCTACGATTGGACTGGCTATGCTCATGCGCCAAACTCTGAATCAGATCCCAGATGAACAGATACCAATTTGTCGCTTTATGCGTGACAAGCATGGCTTTATCACACAATTAGTTGATCTTTACCAGGAGTTAACAGCTGCTAATCTGATGCCCGAGGATTTATTGCTAGCAGCAGATAGCAATAAAAATAAAGAATTAGCGCTCATATTTGAAGAATTCGAGTATCAATTAGGACATTTTTCTAATGATAATAAACTTCAGAGATTTATTGACAAACTTGTCAACAATGAATTGACACTTGAGTTACAAAATTATGTTTTAATCATTGAAGGTTATTCACGTTTTTCTGCGGAAGAAATGACTTTGATTGACACATTATCTAGTCGTGTTTCAGATATTATATTAGGAATTTATGCCTCTAAAAAGGCAATTTCCGCTACCTTTATCGAAGGTAATGTTTATCAGCAGTCGGTTGAGTTAGTACAAACTCTAGCTCAAAAATATCAATTGCAAGTTATTTACAAAAGTGTCAACGATATTGATAATACCTTTACGAGACTGTCAATGTTAATGGAGAAAGCATCAGATTTTACATTAACAGAGTCTGATAAGCTTTTAAAACATGATGGATTAGAAATTTGGCAAGTTGTTAATCATAAAGAGGAGATAGAACATGTTGCCAAACAGATTCGTCAACTGCTTTTTAATGGTGTTAAGTATAAGGATATTTTAGTTCTATTGGGAGATGTTGAATCAGATCAGATCTTGCTACCTGAAATATTCAAGACTTATGATATTCCTTTTTTCTATGCGCAAGAAAAGTCAATGAAAGATCATCCCTTAATTGTTTTAATTGAATCTTTATTAAAAATAAAAACGAATCATTACCAACTTAATGATTTATTGAATTTATTGAAAACAGAGCTTTACACAAGCAAACGATTGAGTTTACAAGATATTTACAGTTTTGAAATTTATAGTTTACAACGCAATCTCAGAGGTAAGGCTAAGTTTACGAAAGAATTTGAGGATCTTAAAGCAGAAAAAGTGAGATTGACATTAATTGGTCCATCTTCTCCTTTGCAGATTTTATTGGGAAGTCAACCACAAAAAGGACAGGCTTGGGTTAAAAAATTTCAATCCTTTTTGGAAACCGGACAGGTTAAAGAGAAAATAGAGCAACTCTATTTTAATGCTGAAGCAAGTGGTCACTTTGAAAAGTCATCTGAGCATTTAGAAGTTTGGAAATTATTGATAACTGTTCTAGAAGAATTTACAGCTGTCTTTGGTTTAGAAAGATTAACCTTTGAGCAATTTTTAGAGATTGTAGAAGCTGGGATTAAAAATGCTGCTTATCGACTTGTACCAGCCAATGTTGATGTTGTTCAAGTGAAATCTTATGAGTTAGTTGAACCTCATACAGCTGACTATGTTTTTGCGATTGGTTTAACACAATCAAATTTCCCTAAAAATAAGCAGAATACCAGTCTCATCTCTGATGATGAACGTGCCAATCTTAATCAAAAATTAAGTGAAATTGAGTCGGATAGTCTGAAATTTATAGATGAACCAAGTTTTATTAACTATAAAAAAAATAGCTTTACAGCTTTACAATTATTTAATGCAGCTAATAAACAATTAGTTTTATCAATACCTGAAATCTATGCCAATGAACAAACTGATTTATCACAGTTTTTACAATTTATAATTGATATCAGTGCTCAAAAAATTGATGGAAAACGTCAAACGATTGTTGACTATAAAGATAGTATTAATTTAAATGACAAGCATCCTATCAATCCAGATGACAATAATCTTGTCTACCAAAATAACACAATCAAGCAAATTGGTAATTATGATGGTTTATTAGCTAATCTGGGACGGATTGAACGGTTACTCATGTCAACTCCTGAGTCAGAAGAGACGCGTTTATCAAGGTCTTTTTGGATTAGCCTGTTTAGAATCATGACTAAAAACCCAGACTATCAACATGTCTTATCATCTGTCAAGACTGATCAATTAGATAAACGACAACTTGAATCTTCAGTGATAGCGGCGCTATATCCAACAGACCTGAATGCCTCTGTATCAAGTTTTGAAAATTTTTACAATTGTGAATACCAGTACTTTATTAATAATACTTTACACGTTAAGGCATTTGAAAAGATTGATTTAGATTCAAGAATTTCTGGTTCTTATTTTCATGAAGTCTTTGAGCACTTGATGCGTTCAGAACAGGCAGAGGCTACTTCTTTTGAGGCAGCCTTGACACATTCTTTACTAGAAGTTGACAGTAAATATGAAGATTTCTTTAAACGTGATGCCACAAGTCGTTATACATGGACTAGATTGAAAGATATTATCAAGCAAACATCTACAATGCTGAAACAAACATTAGAGAATACAGGGATTCAATCATTAGCATTTGAGCAGGCTTTTGGCTTTGATCAATCTGGTCTTAAAACCTATCAAGTTGATTTACAAAATAATAAAAAATTAAACTTACGCGGTATTATTGACCGTGTTGACAGTATTTTTGAAACTTTAGGTGCTGTTGATTATAAGTCAGGCGATAAAAAGTTTGAGTTACAGTCAGCCTATGACGGTACAAGCTTACAGTTTTTAACCTACTTAGACATTTTACGTCAGAATGCAAAACAGTTTGGCACATCACAAACAATTTGGGGTGCTCTTTATTTACATCTACAGAATCCCATAATTGCACTTAAATCAGTGAATCAAATCGATGATATTTCTAGCGAACTTAAAAATAAAATGCGCTATACTGGTTTCTTTAATTCAGATTTAGCGAGTCATTTAAAAGATAATTTTGATCACCTATTTAACCTAGGTCAATTTACCAAGGAAGGTTTACCTTATAAAAATAATTCAAATTTCTATAGCGAGTCTGAAATTTCTGCCTTGATGACTCATAATGAAACATTATATCAAGAAGCAGGTCAGAAAATACTATCTGGTAAAATTGAAATTAATCCCGTTGTTGTGAAACATTATGCCAAAGGTTGTCAATTTTGTCAATTTAAGTCAATTTGTGGGTTTGAAGCAGATAACCATTTACCATCAGGCCGAAAAGTTAATCTGAAATCTAAAGAAGAAATTAGGGCATCTTTGCTGACAGGAGGAAAAGAAAATGCGACAACTCACTGAGCAAGAAATTGACTTGTTACAGAAAGCTGAAATTGGTAAAGAAACACCAAAAACCCCTGAGCAAATTGAGGCCATTTACCGAACAGGAACAAATATTTTAGTTTCAGCATCTGCAGGTTCAGGGAAAACATTTGTCATGACTGAGCGAATTATCAATTTGATTTTGAATGGTGTATCAGTCAAAAATTTGTTTATTTCAACATTTACTAATAAAGCAGCAGCTGAATTAAAACTACGATTAGATAAAAAGATTAGAGAAACACGTGCTAATGAAAACTCATTTGAAAAGAAACAGCTATTGACAATTGCGTTACAAGAATTGTCAACTGCTGACATCGGGACAATGGATAGCTTTACACTTAAGTTTCTAAAAGAAAATTTCTACCTTAAAAATTTGGATCCAACTTTTAGATTGTTAGTTGATAGTACGGAACAGGAAGTCATTAAAAGAGATATCTTTGATCAATTAGTAGAACGGTCATTAGAAGGAACAGGTATCCTGAGTAAAGAACGATTTACAAAGGTGATAAATAATTTTTCAACTGATCGTAAAATTGATGCATTCTATCAAGCATTGAATAAAATTAACACTTTTGCTGATAGCCTAGAAAATCCAATTGATTGGCTAGAAAATGATTTTTTAAATGGTTTTTCTAACTTTAAAAACTTTTCAGACTTACCAGATTCATTTACAAATGGTTTACAAGAAAGCTTACAAGAAATTTATATTGCACTTCAGGAGAATTTATCCTCTGGCGTTATTTCAGGTCCAGCAAAAGTAAACAACACTGAGGAATTTTTGGGGAACTTTGAGTATTTGAGAGACTGTCTGAATCAGAAAAAATTCCAAAAATTTACTGAAATGTATCGTCAACTCAAGTTTCAGTTTGTACCAAATGCTAATAATAAAGAAAATCGTGATGAAGTAGTTGAAGCACAAAAATTGAGTTTAAAAACGTTGATTGCTACGAATAAAGCACGACTTGATCAGTTTATAGATGCCATTAAGCATCAAGAAATAATTGAAAAATATCATCATTTAGCTAGTGAGTTGACAAATGATTTACAGGTTGTTGCTTTAGCATTTTACCAACATTATCACGACTATAAACTCAAAAATGCCTGCCTTGAATATGCTGATGTGACCCATTTAACGATTGAGATTTTGCAAGAACATGAGGAGTTACGTGTCGTCTATCAAAAACAATATTTCGAGATCATGGTTGACGAGTACCAAGATACTAATCATCTGCAAGAAGCAATGTTACGATTACTTTCTAACAGCCATAATTGTTTTATGGTAGGAGATGTTAAACAGTCTATCTATGGTTTTAGATTAGCCGATCCTTCACTTTTTATGAGTAAGTATGAGGCCTACCAACAGCCTAATGCAGATGGTAAATTGATCAGATTAAAAGAAAACTTCCGTTCTTATCCTGAAGTCATTCATTTTACTAATCATATCTTTGAACATTTGATGGATAAACAGATTGGTGAGATGGTCTATGGCCTGCAAGAAAAATTAGTTGTTGGCAATCCTAAGCTAGCTCAAAAAAGGTCGCCTGATTTAACGGCTGAACTTTTGATTTATAAGGATGAAAAAAATACTAGTTCAGAAACTGATGATGCAGTAACGATAGATGAACTGGTCGTTACTGCCCAAGCCATTCGTCAACTTATCAGTAACGGTACACAACCAAAAGATATTGTGATTTTGGTTAGAAGCAAAACTAGTAATGCTGAAATTGAACGTGTCTTGCAGTCGTTTGATATTCCTGTTGTCTTGGATGAAGGGAAAATGAATTATTTGCAATCAATGGAGGTCTTAGTCATGTTAGATATACTAAGAGCCATTGATAATCCCTTGTTTGATCTATCATTTGTCGCTCTTCTCAAATCACCTCTATTCGATTTTAGTGAAAATGATTTGACAATTATCAGTTTGCAAGCCTCAAATGATTTTAATTTCTATGACAAATATCAAAAAGCTTATCAGAAAAATGGTCTAAAATCAGATTTAATTGACAGTAAACTATTAGCTAAATTGCAACACTTTAATGACCTGTTTAGCAAATGGTGTCAACTTGCACACCAGGAAAGTTTACATAGTTTGATTTGGAAAATCTATCGAGATACCCATTATTATGACTATGTTGGTGGTATGAAAAATGGTCAATTACGCCAAGCTAATTTAGCTGCTTTAGCAGATAGAGCCGCTGCTTATGAATCATCCGGATATAAAGGTCTGTTCCAATTCATCAAAATGATTGACAGTTTTATGTCAAGTCAAAATGATTTAGCTGCTGTCAATGTTTCTTTACCAAGTGATGCTGTTCGTGTGATGACCATTCATAAATCAAAAGGGCTAGAGTTCCCATACGTCTTTCTAATGAATGTCAGTAAGAAATTCAATACAAAAGATTTAACGAGCGACTTAATTCTATCCAGAAAAAATGGTGCGGGGATTAGTTTTTTAGCTGATTTTAAAAAAGAAATCGACACTGATTTTCCATATGCCATGGTCAAGATGCCGACTTTACCCCAGATGGCAAACGCCCTAGAAAAAGAATACCAGGCTTTAGCTGAAGAGATGCGGATGCTTTATGTCGCATTTACACGAGCTGTCAATAAGATTTACATGATTGGGAAGGTAGAGGCATCAAAACTGGATGAAGACAATCAGTTCATCGCTTATCAAACAGCTGCTTTTGATGAAAATGGTATATTAGAAGATACAATTAGAAAATCTAGTCAAGGTTATCTTAATTGGATTTTGGGGATTTATCAAGCCACAACAAAAAAAGCGACAATTGGTCTTAAAGTTCGTGTGATTGAAGATGCTGACTTGCAAGACATGATACCTGTCAATCAAAAAAATCAATTGTCTTTTGAAACTTTACTGAAGGAGTCAAAACAGTATGATGGTGCAATGGCAACAATTGAGGATGTAAAATTAGCGAAACAAATTTTAGATTCTACTCAAATCTTAAATAACAAATATGCAGCTGGTATTCAATTACCGACCATTCAAACACCTAGTCAAATCAAGAAACGTTACGAACATTTGATTTCAGAACAGGATGTAGTTGTTAGTAATATTCCGAAATACTCTCAGTTTGAATTTTTAAAAACTGACAAAAAAGTATCACCGACAGAATTAGGCTCGGCTATTCATGAATTGATGCAGTCACTTGATTTTTCAAATGTTACACGTGAAACATTAAGTCAGACTATTCAAACGCTATCTGTCCGAGATGAAGTCAAACAAAAAATTAAGATAGCACAGATTTCAAGTTTATTTGAGACGGATTTTGGTCAAATGATGGTTGCATATCATAAACAAATGACGCGTGAAGCACCTTTTTCAATGTTAAAAACAGATCATGTTTCAGGTGAGCAATACGTGATCCGGGGAATTATTGATGGTTTTATTAAGTTATCGGACAAAATAATCCTGTTTGACTATAAGACTGATCATTTTACAAGTCTAGAGGATATTCCTCAAATTAAAGCACGTTATCAGATGCAAATGGATCTATATGCAGAAAGTCTTTCTACCGCGTTTAAGTCAGATAAGATTGAGCAATATTTAATTCTATTAGGGGGACCAGATAAGGTTTACATTGAGCAACTTTAAAAAGCACAAGTATACATCATGTTTGAAGTATGCTTGTGCTTTTTTAATTTAAGAAATCTTTCGGATTCACATTGAACACTTTGAAAAAGGTTGCAGCACCTAACCCACTTAAAATCGTTAGTTTGAAAAGCGCTAACCAGCGTTCACTAATTGTAAGAGTATGATTACCTAACATAACGACAGCTCCCATCATCAAAATGGCGAACCAAAACTGAAAGTTAAATAATTGTCGAGGTAATTTTCTACTGTATAGACTGTAAAAAATGAGAACTAAGAGTAAACTGATAAGACTGGATAAGGCAGAACCGTTTAAACCATATAAGACAGTTAATGGGTAAACACTCACTAATTTTAATACTAGCCCACTTAATAAAATCAAACCCGACATTTTATTTTTTCCCACCAAGAATAAATCATGATGATAAAGTTGGATCATTGAAATGATAGGGATTTGACACACAAAAATCTGTAAACTTAGCACATGTGCATGACTTTTAAAAAGAACATCGTTCATTTCTGGTAGTAAAATGACAAGACCAACTGTTAAAGCGATTGCTAAGTATGTGACATTATCCCAGATTTTTTTAGAGATTTGCTTATCTCTTGTCAACTTAGGAAGACTATCAGTCAAAATTGATGTGGTAAAGACTAAACCTAATTGTAAGAAAGGTTGACCACGATCATAAATACCTTTTAAAATTTCTGCTTGATTTGATGTCTTGACTTGAGGCAGATGCATCAAAGCATTTTTTACAAAGAAAACATCAATCATCTGTAAAATGAGCATATAAATCATAAAAAAAGTAAAGACAAGTGAGGATAGACCGAATTTTTGAATAATTTTACGTTTAGGTTGTAGGGCTGTCAAGTTTGTAAACAATCCTTGGAATTTAAAGGGACTAGAAAGCATTAGGTAGACAAGCGCAACAAGTCCACCAATAAAAGAGCCTAGCATGGCTAAGAAAGAAATTGCATAAACATTAGTTGACAATCTTGTGAACATTAGTGCAGCACAAATAATTAAGACAACGCGTACAGATTGCTCAATAACTTGAGAGACAGCAGTTGTCACCATATCTTGTTTTGCTTGTGCACGACCTCGATATAAAGATAGAAAAGGTACTAATAAAAGTGGTAAAATGGCCATCACAAATGGTCCCGCTAATTTTTCTTGTCCCATCAATTTTGAAATAGGTTGACTCAAAAGTGTCAAGACAACAAAACTTAAAACAGATAGTATAAGAGAAAGTTGGAAAAATTGATGTGTCTCTTCTTTGGGGTGATTTGCAGAATGAATCAAGCTAGACAAAAAATTAGGCAAGGCAATCAAGGATAGAGTGGTAATGATGGCGTAAAAAGGATAGACCTGTTGAAAGGCATAAAAGCCTTGATCGCCAACTAAATTTTGATAAGGAAAACGGTAAAGTGCAGCGAGGATCTTAGATAAAAATCCTGCGAGTGCTAGAACACTTGCCCCTTTAATTGCCAGTTTTTTCATTGGTTTTCTCATCTCTAATCGCACTCAAACGTTCAGTAAAGGATATGATTTCTGAAAGACATGTGGCTGCTGATAAGTTTCTGATATCAAATCTAATAACCATTTGCCCAGATGTTTCACCAATTTTGGCTTTTAGTTGTGTTTTCGATAAGGCATCAAAATAATCTTGTGGCATAAAAGTATGAGTTGCTGCTTTACTCATCATGTAAACAATAGTTGTCAACTGTTTGTCAACCTTATCAACAAGTGCTTGGTCAGAAAAATATTTAAGTAAGCCGATTTCAAGGAGATATGCCACAGTGTCAGGGTATTCACCAAATCTGTCAATCAACTCATCTTGTAAATCTTGATAGTAAGTTCGACTCTCAATTTCCCGAATTCGTTTATAAATTTCAATTTTTTGACGTTGATCCGATATATAATCTGAAGGAAGAAAAGCATCAATTTCTAGATTTATTTCAGTATTGGCTTTTCGTGTTTTTCTTGATTTACCTAAACGTTTGTTGACTGCTTCTTCTAACAATTGTGAATATAAATCAAAGCCAATAGAATCAATAAAGCCAGATTGTTCAGCACCTAAAAGATTACCAGCTCCTCGAATTGACAAATCTCGCATGGCAATTTTAAAACCAGATCCTAACTCAGTAAACCCTTTTATGGCATCAAGACGTTTTTCAGAGACATCAGATAATGATTTTTCTGGCTGATAGGTAAAATAAGCATAGGCTACTCGGTTAGAGCGTCCAACCCGTCCACGGAGTTGATAAAGCTGAGATAAGCCCATATGATCTGCATTTTCAACAAATAGTGTATTGGCATTAGGAATATCTACACCAGTCTCAATAATTGTTGTTGCAACTAAAACATCATATTCACCATTGATAAAGTCAAGTAGCGTATTTTCAAGTTGTACTTCACTGAGTTGACCATGAATGAAACCAATGCGTGCTTCAGGGATCAGTTCTGAAATTTGTGATACTTTTTGCTCAATCGTGTCAACCCGATTGTAAATGTAGAATACTTGCCCCCCACGAGACATTTCTCTTAAGACAGCATCTCGAAGGACACTATAATTAGTTTCCATGACATAGGTTTGAACTGGGTAACGGTTAGTTGGCGGTGTTTCAATTACTGATAAATCACGAATTCCCATCATAGACATATGTAATGTTCTAGGAATTGGAGTGGCTGTCAAAGTTAAGACATCCACTTGTGTTTTTAGCTCTTTCAAACGCTCTTTGTGTTTGACACCGAAACGTTGTTCTTCATCTATAATCATCAAACCAAGATCGAAAAACGTGACATCTTTTGACAGTAAACGATGTGTTCCAATGACTAAATCAATGCGATCCTTTTTAAGTTTATCTAAAATATCGGCTTGTTCTTTTTTAGTTTGAAAACGTGACATGACAGCGATATTGACACCAAAATCATTAAAGCGTTCACGAAAATTATTATAGTGTTGTTCAGCTAAAACAGTTGTTGGTACTAAAATGGCTACTTGTTTATGATTGTTGATTGCTTTAAAAGCTGCACGCATGGCTACTTCTGTTTTGCCAAATCCAACGTCACCAACTAGCAATCGGTCCATCGGACGCTCACGTTCCATGTCTTTTTTGATTTCGATTACAGAGCGAAGTTGATCATCTGTTTCGGTATAGGCAAAAGCCTCATCAAATTCATGTTGATTATCATCATCTTGTGAAAAAGCAAAACCACGTTGACTTTCTCGAGCAGCATAGAGTTTAATCAAATCTTCTGAAATGTCTTCGATTTGTTTCGTGACAGACTTGACAGTTCGTTTCCAACGTCCATCATTTAACTTATTAATTTTAGGTGGTTTACCTTCACCTGCTGTATATTTGGTGAGCAATTCAACCTGGTCAACAGGAATCGAAATGGTGTCATTGTTTTGATATTGAATTGTTAAGTAATCACGATGAATTCCTGAAATTTCAATCGTTTCTAATCCAAGGTATTTACCAATACCATGTGTTTGATGAACAACATAATCACCTACTTCTAATTCATTATAGTTTTGTAAACGTTCGGCATTGGTAATGTTTAATCGTTTGGTACGACGTTTTTTAGTTTTGCCAAAGATCTCAGTTTCTGTAATGACAGCTATTTTTTCATCGAGCAGATTGAAACCATTTGTCAAGTTTAGGTTGATAATATTGACAACTTTCGATTGGAGTTCATCAACCTGTGTCAATGCAAAGGAAATGTCAATATCGTGTAAATCTCTTGTTAATTTCGTTTCTTTTTCTTTTGATACAGCAAGGATAACAGTGTAATCTGTTTTAATGAAATGCGCTAACTCAACTTGTAGTAAAGACATCTGACCAAAAAATGCCTGCATACTATGTTGATTAAAGTTATGTAGAAAATCAAATTTTAGGTTACCTAAACCTTTTTGAAAATTTGAGAAAAAAGTTGCAGGTTTATAATTTCGAAGTTGATGACTATTATCTGCTAAATAGTGCATGCCATCAATAGAACGACTGAGCAATTTTTCTGATAGCATAAATTCTGCAGTTTCTTGCGTGATTTTATGATCCATTTCATTAATTTTTTGAAAGTCATCAATAAAAATTGGTGTATGTTTTGGTAGATAGTCGAATAATGTCCATTGTTGTTCATAGAAAAATTCGCTAAATTTTCTCAAGTCAGCATGATAATTCTGGTGTTTTGCTGCAGCAATAATTTCAGCTAAGTAAGATCTTTGTTTCTCATCAAGATTAGTCAAACTTGACAAGTAGTTTACACCACGTTCAAAATCAGCAGCACTCAAAATAAAATCTGAGGATGGTTTGATATTGACTGTATCAAGTTCCTGTAAAGAACGTTGATTCTCAACATCAAAATATCTGATGCCATCGATTTCATCTCCAAAAAACTCAATCCTAATAGGATTTTCAGCATCTAAAGGATAGATGTCTAGGATGTCACCTCGTTTAGAGTATTCACCTGGACTCATGACTCGTTGTGTTTTTTCGAAACCGATAGTTGACAACTGATTGATAAGGCCATCGCTATCAATTTCTTGGCCTACTGTAAATAGAAGATTGAATGTTTTAAAACTAACTGGATTTGGTAGTAAATTGCGTAGAGCAAAAATCGGTATGATTAAAAAACCATCCGCTTGTTTATTTTGTAAAAAAGAAAGCGCATCTAACCGATAGGCTAAACGCTCTTTACTAGCAACAGCGTATTCTGCAAAAATGTTGTCATCAGAAAAATACTGAAAGACCTTTTCTTCGCCAACAAATTCTGATAAGTCATTATAAAGCTCACTTGCATGATATTGATTGTCTGTAATGATAATATATTTATCAGGCTGATGATCGAAAGCAGTCGCCATCAAAAGTGTTTTGATGGTGCCCTGGATACCGGTGAATAAAGTACGTGTGATTTTATTTTGTTCACGTTGCCATTGTATCAGCGCATGATTTTTTGATAATAAATCTGTAAGTTTCATCCGTTAAATTGGTTTCCTGTTTGATTAAAATCATTATTTTCAATGAAGGCTTCTATTGCATCAGCAGCTCGTAAAATACCAAGCTCAGCATCTGCTTTATCTTCTTGATCAAATTGACCTAAGACATGATTAACAACAGACATACCATGCTTAGGTCTACCAATGCCAATTTTAATCCGTTTAAATTCTTGGCTACCAAGGTGCGTAATGATTGATTTGATACCATTATGACCACCAGCAGAACCTTTCTGACGAAGTCTAAGTTTACCAACCATCATATCAAGATCATCATAAATGACAATTAAATCGTCTGCTGTTAGGCCATTATAAGCTAAAAGCGGTTTAACAGACTTACCTGATTCATTCATAAAAGTTACTGGTTTAACTAGTATGATTTTTTCACCGTTACTAAAAGTAGAGGCAATATCGGCTATGAAAGTTTTATCTCGTTTAAATGTCAGGTTTAAACGACTTGCCATAACATCTAAAACGTCAAAACCAATATTATGTTTAGTGTGGGCATACTTGTCACCAGGGTTTCCTAGCCCCACAATCATTTTTGTCATGTTGACATTCCTTTCTTCTATTTCACTTTATGAAATCTTGAAACTTGACTTATTACGGGTGATTTCATTCAAACAGTGGATGTGTGAATGAAATCACCCAAAGTATTTTACGGTAAGTTGACACTTGATTGACAAATGATTTACAATGTTGTAAACGTCAAAAAAGACTGAAATCAACATTTCAGCTTCTTGATTATTTAAATTAGACATTAAAGCGAAATTCTAGAATATCACCATCTTGAACAACATATTCCTTACCTTCTTCACGGAGGCGACCAGCTTCTTTGACTGCTTTTTCAGACCCGTATTTGATTAAATCATCATAAGACATAGTAACAGCACGGATGAAACCTTTTTCAAAATCTGAATGGATAATGCCTGCTGCTCCAGGTGCTTTGATACCACGTTTGAAAGTCCAGGCTCGTACTTCTTTTTCACCTGCTGTAAAGTAAGTGCCAAGTCCAAGTAAATGATAGGCAGATTGTGTCAACTTGTCAACGCCTGATTCAGTTAAGCCAATTGCTTCAAGAAACTCAGCTTTTTCATCGTTTTCAAGTTCAGCAATTTCTTCCTCAACACGTGCAGAGATAACTACTGTATCAGCGTTTTCCGTTGCAGCAAAGTCACGGATTTGTTTGACATAATCAATATTGTCAGGATCACCCACTTCATCTTCTGAAACATTGGCTACATATAAGACAGGTTTAGTTGTTAATAAAAAGAGTGACTTGACAACTTTTAGTTCGTCTTCTTCAAAGTCAACTGTTCGAGCAGATTTGCCAGCTTCAAGTACAGGTTTGATTTTTTCTAAAACCTTAAATTCAAGTACGGCATCCTTATCTTTTTGAGTACGCGCAATTTTCTCAACACGTGCGTAACGTTTGTTGACAGACTCTAAATCAGCTAAAATCAATTCTAGGTTAATCGTGTCAATATCAGCTATCGGGTCGACAAAGTCACTTTCACGTCCTTGCTCACGCATGACATTTTCATCATCAAAAGCACGAACTACATGAACAATGGCGTCTACTTCCCGAATGTTGGCCAAAAATTTGTTACCGAGACCTTCACCCTTAGAGGCGCCTTTAACAATCCCCGCGATATCTGTAAATTCAAATGTTGTTGGAACAGTTTTTTTAGGTTTGATGAGTTCAGTAATTTTATTGAGACGTTCATCAGGAACTTCGACGGTGCCTACATTAGGGTCAATCGTTGCAAAAGGATAGTTGGCTGCTTCTGCTCCTGCTTGTGTGATTGCATTAAAAAGAGTTGATTTTCCAACGTTTGGTAAACCAACGATGCCTGCTGTTAAAGCCATAATTTAGATGTTGAGCTGTCAGTGATGAAAATAACAGCCCAATCTCCTTTCTTAGTCCAGTATTTTTTTTATTTTTTTATTAAAATCATTGCGTGGCATCAAGACGATGTGGTCACAATTGGTACAACGAATCTTAATGTCAGCGCCTAATCTCACAATTTCCCAGTGATTAGCTTTTTTTCCAGTTGATTTGACGACACAAGCGTGTGGTTTTTTCATTTCAACAAAATCACCTAACTCGTACATTGACACCTCCATCACGATGAAACATTTTCAATACATTCTAACAAAATA
>MTLE01000164.1_pt1 | contig 61571 bp, 51 predicted proteins | sample 1982461 | NCBI WGS metagenome assembly MTLE01 (sample SAMN05712605, study PRJNA340218) | biofilm metagenome | isolation source: sample SPL anode biofilm adapted to -200 mV | place: USA | collected 2012-02-03 | reverse complement strand
CCCGCTGGGCCACCCACGGCCGGCCCACGGAGGAGAACGCCCACCCCCACCGCAGCGCCGACGGCCAGATCGTGGCCGTGCACAACGGCATCTTCGAGAACTTCCTGGAACTGCGCGCGGAGCTGAAGGCCGCGGGCCAGGCCTTCGTCACCGAGACCGACACCGAGTGCTTTCCCGTGATGGTCGCCCACCTCATGAAGACCGAACCCGACTTCAAGGAGGCCTTCCGCAAGGCCGTGGGGCGCATGCACGGCATCTACGCCATCGGATGCCTCCACGCCGAGGACCCCGGGCGCATCCTGGTGGCCCGCAGCGGCCCCCCCCTCGTCATCGGCCTGGGCGAGGGCGAGAACTTCCTCGCCTCCGACGTCGTCCCCCTGCTCCGCCACACCCGGCGCGTGATCTACCTCGAGGACGGCGACCTCGCGGAAATCACCCGGGACAAGGCCACCGTCTTCCGCCAGGACGGCACCCCCGTGGAGCGGCCCGTCTTCGTGGTGCCCTTCGACCCCGTGGCCGCCGAAAAGGGCGGGTTCAAGCACTTCATGCAGAAGGAGATCTTCGAGCAGCCCCTGGCCGTGTCCAACACGCTCCTGGACCGCCTGCCCCTGGACGGCGGCGACGTGCCCCTGGGCCTGCCCTTCACCGACGAGGAGCTCAAGGGCTTCCGGCGCATCGCCATCCTCGCCTGCGGCACCAGCCGCCACGCGGGCCTGGTGGGGCAGTTCTACCTGGAGCAGCTGGCGCGCATCGGCGTGGACGTGGACTACGGCTCTGAATATCGTTACCGCGATCCCGTGGTCATGGCCGACACCCTCGCCATCGGCATCACCCAGAGCGGCGAGACCGCCGATACCCTGGCCGCCATGAAGGAGGCCGCCGCCCGCGGCGCCCGCGGCATGGCCATCTGCAACGTGCAGGGCTCCACCGCGGCGCGCCTGGCCGAGGCCACCCTCCTCACCCACGCCGGCCCCGAAATCGGCGTGGCCTCCACCAAGGCCTTCACCACCCAGCTGGTGGTCCTGCTCCTGCTGGCCCTGCGCCTGGGCCAGGCCCGGGGCACCCTGGACCCGGCGGTGCGCGCCGAGATCGTCCAGGCCCTGCGCGAGCTCCCCGCCCTCCTGGAGCGGGTGGCCTCCACGGAGCAGAAGATCCACCAGTGGGCCCAGAAGTGGCACGAGGCCACCGACTTCCTCTACCTGGGCCGGGGCCCCCTCTACCCCATCGCCCTGGAGGGCGCCCTCAAGCTCAAGGAGCTTTCCTACATCCACGCCGAGGGCTACCCCGCCGGCGAGATGAAGCACGGCCCCATCGCCCTCATCGACCGCCACCTGCCCATCGTCGCCGTCATGCCCCGGGACGCCCACCGGGAGAAGGTCCTGTCCAACCTGCAGGAAGCCGCCGCCCGCGACGGCCGCATCCTGGCCCTGGTGGAGGAGGGCGACACCGGCCTGGACCACATCGCCGAGGACGTCCTGCACCTGCCCAAGGTCAACCCGTGGCTCGCGCCCATCCTCTACGTGGTGCCCCTCCAGCTCCTGAGCTACCACATCGCCGTCATCCGCGGCTGCGACGTGGACCAGCCCCGGAACCTCGCCAAGAGCGTCACCGTGGAGTGATCCCCGGGTATCCTGGCTCATGCCCGCGAAACCCGCCCCCAGACGCAACGTGGCCCTGGTCCTCCTGTGGACCGTGGTGCTCCTCACGGGCTGGCTCGTGGCCGTGCAGGCCGCCCTCATCGCCTTCGCCCACCAGGGCCAGTGGCAGTGGCCCTCCACCTACCGGGCCGAGGTGGTGGAGGTCTTCAAGGACACCTCCAACGCCTTCACCCGCGACGTGTACGTCACCATCGACGGCGAACTGGAGACCATCACCCTCCCCAAGCCCGACGCCGCCCGCCTCAAGCCCCACGACACCATCCGCGTCCTGGACAACTTCTACGCCACCCCCCTGCGCCCCGCCCAGTTCATCCTCACCCCCAGCCGCGTCCTGGCCGAATACCCCGAGATCTTCCTCATCCTCGCCCTCCTGGCCATCCTGCTCATCCGCCGCTCCCGCTGGGGCCTCATCCCCGACCCCCCTCCCGTCCCCGAAGCCGAGAAGAAGGTCTTCCGCGACACCTTCCACCAGCGCGCCCAGCGCCACAGCGAGAACCCCTCGACAAAACCCCCCGATGCGCTAGAATGAAACTTCGTCGAAATTGGCGCGTAGCTCAGGGGTTAGAGCACTACCTTGACACGGTAGGGGTCGGTGGTTCGATTCCACTCGCGCCAACCAAAGCCAAGCAAGTGAAAACGGCCACTAACGAGTGGCCGTTAGCATTTTGGGAGTCGGGTTTTCACCGGTTTTGGGGGCCGTGTCAGCGAGGCGTCCGGAACATTCCTGAGGATGCTATCGAACTGCCCCAAGCACTCCCACACAGACTGCCTTCCTGCCAAGAAGCCGGATGCTCGTGCCGCCAACTGCCAGCAACAAGCCAGCATTCTGGCAATCAGGCAGAGGACCCATGCAAGGGGAGTTCCCTTCCACCAAGGAGGGGGTCAGTTTCGGATGGGCCCGATAGCCGCTGCTGTTCCCTCGATGGAGAGGCAAGCATTCACGCACACTTCAGCCGATTTTAATCTATAGAGATTGGCTTGAAAACAGCACCCAAACACCCAACGCCTTCCATTGCATATTTTATTTCTTCAGATACTAATAATGAAATCAACCAACCTTCGACTCTAAAAATATAGGCATCATTAGGGACTGCCGAATAATCAATATGAAGTTTTGTTACTTGTCGATACTGTCCAGCGAGATCCGACCGATAGTCTTGTTCTGTCCATTTAGTGAATTCCGAGCGCATCTCATCAAGGCATTTAACTGTACGAAGGACATTTAAAATTTCGAACATTGATTGATCTTGGATTTTGACTTCAATTCGTTGAATTTCACGACTTGAAGCTTCCCCGATAGCCTCAGCAAGGCTCCGGCAAACAACGGGGACCGCAAAACTCGTTAGACTAAATTCTAGTGCCTGACCTGGTCTAGAAATTTCTGCTGAAAGATTATCATATTCACAAAGGAGTCCAGCCCTGAGTCGTGGCACTTCACCGGTGCCTGTTCGAATTTCGCCGAGATGCCATCGGTGAGGAATTTTAACTTCACCTTTCAATTCAAAAAATCGTCTCATCATTTCCCCGCAAGCAAATTATTAAGTGTTGAACATGGTGCGACTGCCCGAGTGTTAATTGCGTTTATTTATGCTTTGAACGCATCTGAAAGAATCCCATATTCAAGCCATTCTTTGGTATTTGAGAGACGCTGAAAACGGCAATATGGCGTGGCGCTGAATAACATCTGAGATCCGGGTGCAGACGGTGGTGAAGTCTTGGATAAGAAACATGGACGACCGATTGACAAGCGCGGGTGGGGAAGACGCTGGCGCAGACCCTATGATTAAGAATCGATCCATTCAGGATGAGCCCTAACCTTTCATTTGGCACTCAGTTTTTTTGAATGCTGCAATCCGCATGGTCGTCCTCGGTTGCAACATCGGCGCGCCTCACCACCCGGGGAAGGGAATCCCGAAGCCTATGATCTGGACAAACTCCCCAGCCCTTAGGGGAATACCTGGGCTCCACGACGACAATGACACCTGTGCATCGCATATTCCTAATTGACGTGCGGAACATCCTTCGCCATTTCGCCATTTCGTGAAAGAGGCCGCCCAGGAGGCCCGATGAGGTTCTGCCACAGCGACGGGTCGGCCCACCAAGCTTTGACCTCGTTCCTGGAATCGATCGTCATGTTTTTTGTTTAAAAAACTTGACGATTCTCTCCAGCAACCGAAACTGCGTCATGGCTGATCGCGTCTCTCTTCTCCAGGCCTCCCCCAGGGCCAGCGCCTGCATCCGAGAACGGATCGAGTCGGGCGGTGAGCGTCTGTGGCGTATGGAGGATTTCCAGGACCTGCCCTTTACCGCCGTCGCGCAGGCATTGTCTCGCCTGACCCGGGAGGGCCTGATTGAGCGGCTAAGCAAAGGAATCTATTACCGCTCGCTACCCACCGCCCTGGGCCAGAGCCGGCCCCAGCCCATCAAACTCCAGCAACTCGCCGCCGCCAAAGGAGCGGTGTTCCCCTCCGGACTTGCAGCGGCAAACCTACTAGGCTTTTCCACCCAGTCGGCTGGAAGGGTCGAGGTGGCCACCAGCAAGGCCAGCCTCCCGCGCAAGCTGATCGGAATGGATGCGGTAATCCACGTACGCAGGCCTGACGCCTGGGCCCGCCTAACCGAATGGGAGGGGGCCCTGCTGGACTTTCTTCGCCGCGGCGGGCAGCATTCCGAAATCCCCCCCGCCCAGACGTGTGAGAAAGTGCTAGCCCTCCTTCAGGAATCCGGACGCTTCGAGAAGCTGCTTGAAGTGGCTGCCACCGAGCCGCCCCGCGTTCGTGCGCTGCTGGGGGCGCTCGGGGAGCGCCTCGGCAAACCCGCCGAGCTACTCGGCCCCTTGCGCGATTCCCTGAACCCCTATTCCAGATACGATTTCGGCCTGTTGAGCGTCCTCTCCAACGCCAAGGCATGGCAGGCCAAGGAGCAACATTCATGAGGCTTTGCGAGCATCCGGATTTCGACCAAGCCATCCTCCACCCTGCAGTCCACTTCCGCGACCGGGGCCTGAGGCCGTCCCTCATCGCGAAGGACTAATACGTCACGGAGGCCCTGTTTCCCCCGGCAGCATTGGCGTCAATGATCCGCTCCGAGCACATGATCGAGGCCCTAACGAGTGCCTGGATTGATTCGATCAAGTCGTGGGAGAGCGAAGAATCATGCGAGTTCTAACCCGATTCGCATTTCCCCCGAGTTCATGGCAGACTCTCCTGCTGGACCCGGAGGCCGAAGGCTGCGGGATCCCGGAGGAGCGAAATGATCAAGTAGGACCTGGAACCGGAACGTCGCCCACTGAATCGTTTCAGCCGTGGATGGTCCGGGAGGTTCCAGGCGGGGCCGCTCTGTTCGCACCGTCCCAGGACGGCACTGCCCCCAGGATCCGACCGCCATCGGAAAGGTCCTTGTGCATCTCTCTTTCTCGAATGTTTCCTACGCCTATGACGGCGTCCCCGAACCCGCCGTCCAGGGCCTGACCTTCACCCTTCGCCCAGGATGGACCGGGGTGGTCGGCGCCAACGGGAGCGGCAAGACGACCGTACTTCGCCTGGCCGCTGGCCTTCTGGGGCCGACCGCCGGCCACGCCTCCCTCCGGGGGATGAGCGTCCACTGCCCCCAGCGCACGGACGATCCCCCCGATGGCCTGGAAGCCTTCCTGGACGATCCCGGTTCCAGGGCTTGCCAATTGCGGCAGATCCTTGGCTTGGCCGCGGACTGGCCCCGGCGGTGGGGAACCCTCAGCCACGGGGAGCGAAAGCGCGCCCAGGTGGGCGCCGCCCTGTACCTCGCCCCGGAGGTGCTGGGAATGGATGAGCCCACCAACCACCTGGACCGGGAGACCCGGGATCGGGTGCTGCGGGCCTTGGAGTCCTTCCGCGGGATCGGTCTCCTCGTGAGCCACGACCGGGACCTGCTGGACCACCTGTGCGCACAGTGCCTCTTCCTACACGGAGGCGAAGGCGTGATGCGTCCCGGAGGCTACGGGGAGGGTTCCCGGGAGGAAGTCAAGGAACGCACCGCGCAGGTTCGGGCCCGGGACAAGGCCAGCCGGGAGGTGAAAAAGCTTCACCGGGAGCTGGATCAACGCCGGGAGCAGACCGCCAAGGGCGAACGGCAGCGGTCCAAGCGCGGCCTGGCCAAGGGCGACCGGGACGGGAAGGCCAAGGTGGACGCGGCCCGTTGCACAGACAGCGGCAGCGGCCAGCGCCTACGCCAGCTTGAAGGCCGGATGCGCCAGGCCCTGGAGCGTGAATCCGGCCTGAATGTGGCCCGGGACTTCACGCTAGGGCTGGGCATTGCGGGCCAGCGTTCCCCCCGGGACCTCCTCCTGGCCATCCCATCCGGAACCCTGGCGCTGGGCGGAGGGCGCCAACTGGAGGTGCCGGCCCTGGTGGTGCGCCCCGAGGACCGGATCGGCCTGGAAGGCCCCAATGGCACCGGCAAGAGCACCCTGGTCCGGCGGGTGGTGGAGGAGCTGCTTCGCACCGGGGTGCGGGTCGCCTACCTGCCCCAGGAGACCACCGCGGCGGACGCTCGGAGGATCCTGAAGAACGTCCTGGATCTTCCCCCGGACCAGCTCGGCCGGGCCATGGCCCTCCTGCGCCGCCTGGGTTCGGACCCCTCGCGCCTGCTCCAGAGCGCCGAACCGAGCCCTGGGGAGCTGCGCAAGCTGCTCCTGGCCTCCCACCCCGCGCCTCCCCACATCCTGGTCCTGGATGAGCCGACCAACCACCTGGACGTGGCAGCCGTGGAATGCCTGGAAGAGGCGCTGGCCGACTTTCCCGCGGCGATGGTGATGGTGAGCCACGACGCCCGATTCCTGCGCCGCCTCGCCACCCGCCGATGGGTCATTGAGCCAGCGGGAGAGGCCCGCTGGATCCTGGCGGAAACCTCGTGACCAGGAACATCCCCACCCCAGGCAGCGTCCCTGCCGTTTCACGACCGCTCGCCCATATGCCCCCTGGCCCAGGCAAAGTTCCTTGGCCGAGCCCCATCCCCTTCCCTGGACGAAAAAGTCCAGCGGGTGACCCGGGAAGGGGCCTTCCCCAACCGAGTCTTCTTCATTGAGAACCTGGTATTTTGCCATCAAACCGAGGCTAGGCCTGAGCATGGCCGTGCCCGCGGCTGCTTCCTTCCCCTGTGATAAGGTCTTGCCATGGACGCCTTCTCCGACCGCAATGCCGTTGAACGCTATGCCGAGGGCCCTCCGCGTCTGGTGCCCGGCTTCGCGGGGTTGCATCGGATGGCCATGGTGCTTCTCGCGGAGAGGGCGCCTGTCGACGCCCGGATCCTGGTGCTTGGCGCCGGGGGTGGACTTGAGATCAAGGCCTTTGCCGAAGCGCAGCCCGGCTGGGGGTTTGACGGCGTCGATCCCTCCCGGGAAATGCTGGATCTAGCGATGGGAACCATTGGTTCACCGGGTCCGCGGGTTCGACTTCACCATGGGCTCATCGACTGTGCGCCGGAAGGACCTTTCGACGGGGCGACCTCCATTTTGACCCTCCATTTCGTTGAAGGGACGGAGAGGTTGCGCACGCTCAAGGAGGTCCGGCGTCGCTTGAAACCCGGCGCACCCTTTGTGGCAGCCCATTTCAGCATTCCGAACGGGGCGGCTGAGCGGGACCTGTGGCTGACGCGGTATGCCGCCTTTGCGGCAGCCTCCGGGGTCGATGCGTCCCAGGCGGAGAAAGGGAAGGCCATGATCTCCGAGCGACTGCCGATCCTGTCGCCCGAGGAGGACGAGCGGATGATGCGTGACGCCGGGTTCAGCCGCGTCAGTCTTTTCTATGTGGGCTTCGCGTTTCGGGGGTGGGTGGCCTACGCCTGACAAAGGAGCTGCATCGGCCTTTTCAGGACGGTTGTCCTGGCTTGATGCGACAATGCGGATGGTTTGTTCATGTACCACCTTCCTTGGATAGCCCTCATATGAATCCAGTGATCGAGCATGTTCAATCGCGACTCGTGAAAGACCTTGCGGCATTCGCCCGGGAAGTCGAGGCATTTCCCGACGACGCCGGACTCTGGCTGGCCCCCCAGGGTGTTGCCAACTCCGCAGGCAACCTGGCCCTGCATGTTGCAGGCAACCTGCAGTTCTTCGTGGGCGGCATGCTGGGTGGCACGGGGTACCAGAGGAACCGGGAGGAGGAGTTCAACCGGCGATCCGGGACCCGGCAGGAGGTCATTCGCGAACTGGACCGGGCCCGCCAGGTCGTGGAGGCGGCTCTGCCAACGCTCACGGACGAAGCTCTCCAGAAGGAGTTTCCCTTCACGAAGGATGGCAGGCGTTTCACCACCGAGGTTTTTCTACTTCGTCTCACCATCCACCTGGCCTACCACCTGGGACAGGCCAACTACCTTCGGCGGCTCCTGGCCCAGGCCCGGTAATCCGCAGGGCTTGTGAGCCTCCATGCGGCTGTGGTGGCGTTCCGTGGAACCGCTGGTGAAGTGGGTCATGCTTTCCGGATCGGCGTCGAGCTTCTGGAAGCCTCCCAGGATCGCCTTGAGGAGGCTGGGTTGGTTGCCATTGACGGCCAGGACGTAGTTGGCCTTCTTGGCGTTGGTTCCGAGGGTAATCTCGCGCTGGCAAACCATCGGGTCCAGGGTGATGATGTCCCAGCCCAATTCGGAAGCCGACCAAATTGCTTTCAGACAGAAACGCCGGAAGGACACCCAGGAGCTTCAATCGTTACGGGCGAGCCCACCGCACCATCGAGACGAGATGGCAGCATCTCTGATTAGCATGATATAAACTCAAAACAGAAATAACCTTCAGCCATTCGTTTCTAGTCGCGACTTTTCATCCGATTCGGATTCCCCATAGGGGATACACGAATTACAGAATGAATCGATCCAGAATATAGTCCCATATGACCTGTGTTTACATCAAAAACACCATCAACGAGGGCATACTTGCCATTTATCTTAATGGCATTCGCATAGTCCTCCTTTCTCAAGTGCAATGCGAAGGCATTTTTTCGAATCGAAAAAGCCCTGTCCTCTTTGTGAAAATAAATTGCTGTGCCTTCCTTTTCAATGCTAATAAAGCCAACAACCCTCACCAATTTTCCGTGGTAGGCTTCTGGGTTTGCCAACAAGGCAATAGTACTTAGCGCCATCGGCTTTTCGTTTGTTTGACCGTAAAATACACATGGTAGTAGCGACATCATCCCCATAATCAATACAGAGGGCTTTGAAAATGAGGTCTTTAGAGTTCTTATGGCCTTCACCAGTTATTGATGTGTTATTTGGAGAATTGATTACCCGAATCATTTGTAATTACAGCAAAGGAAAACCTTTAACTTTGACCCCACAAATCATCCGGGACAGAGTTAACCCATGTCTTATATTACCGGAATCCGTGCGGGTGACTGACCGTTCACGCGGAGCTGTAGCCGATCCCCTCCTGCTTCGACTGCGAGTTGTCCAGGGGAGTCCCATCCACGTCCAAGGCGAGGTGGCCGCTGGCCCCAGCCCTGAGACCTACCCATGCGTGGCATCGGCCCTGATCATTTCCTTGAGGGTGCCATCGCCGCTCAAACGCTTCCGCGTGCCAGCGGGAAAACCCGGTATCTCCTCAAGGTCCGTAAGGATTTTCAGGATTGCTTTCTGGAGGGAGGCCCGGAGTTGGATGGCCCGATCCGACCTTTCCTCCTTGGGCAGTTCTTTGATCAGGGACCGCCCGGATAGCACATAGCAGGTGTCGGTCCAGCGCGGTTTCATTTCCCCATTGGCGTAGAGCCGGTCTTCGAGGACCGCGGGCGCCGAGAAGGAACCGAACAGGGCGCTCCCCCCGATCCAGAAGGCGCTTTCTTCGAGCAGTTCGTATCCGCCATGGCCCACGGCCAGACGGGTATTGTGGACCAGCAGACCCGTGCCCACCCCCCAGGCCACGCCGGAGGCAATGCCGTAGACGATGTACTTGGTGCGGATCTCACCCAGGTCGGTCACCACGAGTTCCAGGCGGTAGGGTGCATCCGGCGTGACCGCGATTCCGCACGCCGTGGCTTCCGTCTTGAACGCGGATTCCAGCCACCGGCCATGGCCATCCAGGGCCTTGCGCCTGACCTCGGGCGTGTTGTCCACCGCGGGCCCCGTCTTCGTCAGGCGCTTGAGCTGTCGGCTGTGATCCTCGACCGCCACGGAGGTCAAGGCGATGGAAGGGCCGCCTTCGATGGGTTTCAATCGGGTCAGGGGGGACTTGCAGGCGAGGACAAGTAGAAGCAAGCAGAGAGGGATCAATCGATGCATCGTGCGCTTTCATCACAAGAACCGGATCCAACACGGTCTCGTACTGGGGACGGTTCGCCAAGCGCAATGGAGGGAGCCACAAGCGGGGTACCCCAGCGCCATCGAACAGCAGGCAGAATTGTCCAGGGGAACCCCGATTTCCGGCATGGTAGCCTACGAAGATCCCATGACAACCCCACCCACCGATGCCCCGCCCGAACGCGACCTGGACCTAGTGCAGCTCTATCATGTGGCTCTGGGGGACCCGCCAGGCACCGTGGACGAGGCCACCTGGCAGGACCTGGCCATGGACGAGGTCTTCCAGAAGATGGATCACACGGCCAGCTGGGCCGGGAGCCAGGTCCTCTACCGGTGGATGCGGGTGCTTGAACCTGAGGATCGGATCCTGGAGGGCCGGTCCCGGACTGCCGCGATCCTGGGGGGGCACCCGCTGTGGATGAAGCAGGCCAGGGCGGCCCTGAAGCCCCTTGGGGAACCCGGCAGCGCCTTCCTGGCACCCTTCCTTATCGTCGGGCTCCCGGATCAGCTCCCGCGCCCCTGGCTCTACCTCCTCTGCGCCCTGCTCCCCCTGCCCTGCTTCCTGGGGACGACCCAGGTTCCCTGGCTGTTCCTTCCCGGGCTCGCGTTTCTTTGCTTGAACATTCTCGTCAACGAACTCATGGGCCCGAAACTGGCCCCGTACTATCCGGCCTTCTCCAGGATCCACGCCCTGATCAAGGCGGGCGAATCGGTCGCGGCCCTGGGGGACGCGCCTCCCCTTCCGGAAATCGATCAACTGCGCCAATGCCGCCCGGCCATGGCACGGGTCAAGGCGCGCCTGAGCACGCTGTCCGTGGATCGCAGCCAGCTGTCGGAACTGGCCGCGGCGTTCTTCGGCTACCTGAACATGCTGTTCCTCATGGACATCATCTGCTTCCTCCGGGCGGTGCCGGCCCTGCGCCGGAACCGGGAGGAACTGCGGCTCCTCCTGGAAGCCCTGGGGGCCCTGGATGCGACCATGGGCCTGGTTCGCTACCTTGATGAGGTTCCTGGGGGCCATGCCGTTCCTGAATTCACGGCCAACCGGGATCTGGACATCGCGGGCGCCTGTCACCCCCTTCTTACCCGCCCGGTGCCCAATGATCTGACCCTCCAGGACCGGTCCTGCCTCATCACCGGTTCGAACATGGCCGGCAAGACCACCTTCATCAAGACCCTCGGGATCAACATCCTGCTCGGGCAGACCCTTCACTTCTGCCTGGCCCGCCGGGCGCGCCTTCCACGCCTGATGGTGCAATCCTCGATTCGGCGCAGTGACCACCTGGAGGCAGGCCAGAGCTACTACCTGGCCGAAGTGGACCGGCTGCGGCAGTTCGTCGCCGCCGGACCGGACGATCCGCCGCAGGTGCTGCTCATCGACGAGATCTTCCGGGGCACCAATACCCTGGAGCGCCTTGCGGCCGCCACCGCAGTCCTTGGGGATCTCCAGAAACGCCACCTGGTGGTGGTCACCACCCATGACCTTGAATTGGGCGATGCCCTCGCGGGCCGTTTCGACCTCTACCATTTCTCCGAACAGGTCGTTGATGGGACCTTCGGGTTCGATTTCAAGCTCCGCCCCGGGCCCGTCTATTCGCGCAATGCCATCCGCCTCCTGGAACTCCGCGGGTTCCCCGCAGCCATTACGGAGGAGGCGCGCAGCCTCATCAACGCGGGGCGATTTGGGATGGGCAGCAAGGTGCCATAGGGTGGCGGGCCTTGAAGGCCGTCATGTCCCCGTCATCGAGGCATTTCGAAATGAAAAGACTATCGCCGAGGCGCCGAAGCCGCCGAGGATCGCCGAAAAAGATCTTCTTTTTTCATCGGCGATCCTCGGCGTCTTCGGCGCCTTGGCGATAGGCCCTTCGATGGAGTTTGCAGGATTCACTGGGTAACAGGTCGGCAGCAGCAGACCTCAGGCATCTTGGGTTTGCCTACGGCTACCGGCACGAGGCCCACTTCTTTCTCAAGATCCGCCCGGCCTTCCCCGGAGTTCCGTGAAGAAACAAAATTTCTGTTCCCGTGGTTCTCCGGGCAATCCAAGCGCCGAGTACCGGCGTTGGGGTTGAATCGGAGGTGTACGTGGACCAGGGAGCCCAGAGCCAAGGTGCGGCGAGGCCCGCCTATCCCCTCACGTCCGCCTCGGTCACCTTCGGCCTCATCCACCTGGCGGCCCTGGGGACCCTGGCGTTCCCCTTCCGCCCCGCCCTGGCCTGGATGGCCCTTGCCCTCTACCTCATCCGCATGTTCGGGGTCACAGCGGGCTACCACCGCTACTTCAGCCACCGTTCGTACCGCCTGGGCCGGATCCCCCAGTTCCTCATGGCCTGCCTGGCCCAGGCGTCGGGGCAGAAAGGGGTGCTCTGGTGGGCGGCCCATCACCGCAACCATCACCGCACCTCCGACACGCCCCTGGACATCCACAGCCCCGTGCAGGCGTCCTTCTGGTGGAGCCACGTGGGCTGGATCCTGTCGAACCGCCATGACCGCACGAACCTCGCCAGGGTCCGGGATCTGGCGCGGTACCCGGAGCTTCGGTGGCTGGACCGCCATCACGGGGTCCCCGCCCTGACCCTGGCGCTGGGCGCCGCGGCCTGGGGCGGCCCGGCCGGACTGGCCTGGTGGGCCCTCTCCACCGTGGTCCTCTACCACGCCACGTTCTCCATCAACAGCCTGGCCCACCTCTGGGGCACCCGGCGCTTCGCGACTCCCGACCGCAGCCGAAACAACGCCCTCCTGGCCCTCCTCACCCTGGGGGAGGGCTGGCACAACAACCATCACGCCTTCCCCGGCGCGTGCTCGCCACGGCTGCGCTGGTGGGAGGCGGACCCCACCCAGGCCGGGCTCCAGGCCCTCCGGGTGCTCGGGGTCGTCCGGGACCTGCGGCCATGAAGGTCGCGGTCATCGGCGCCGGCATCTCGGGCCTGGGGGCCGCGCGCGCCCTGGCGCTGGGGGGCGCCGAGGTGCATGTCTTCGAGAAGGCGGCGCGCCTGGGCGGCCACACCCGCACCGAGGTGCTGCCGGACGGCACGGCGGTGGACACCGGCTTCATCGTGCACAACCGCCAGAACTATCCCAGGTTCGTCAAGCTGATGGAGGAGCTGGGCGTTCCCACCTGCCCTTCGGACATGAGCTTCGCCTTCGCCGGGCCCGAACTCTCCTGGTGCAGCCGCGGCCTGAATGGCCTTCTCGCGGAGCGCTCCAACGCCTTCCGTCCGCGCTACTGGCGCCTCTGGGCCGAAGTGGTCCGGTTCAACGCCTGGGGCAACGCCCTGGCCCTGGATTCCGCGGCCGTGGAGGTGCCCCTGGGCAAGGCCCTGGACGCGGCGGGGTTCGGCAGGGACTTCCGGCAGGCCTACCTGTATCCCATGGCCGGAGCCGTGTGGTCCACCCCGCCCGAAGCCATGGAACAGTTCCCGGCCCTGGCCCTCCTGCGGTTCTTCCGCAACCACGGCATGCTGGGCTTGGCCACCCAGCGGAAATGGCGGACCATCCCCGGCGGCACCTCCGGGTACCTCCATCCGCTGACGCTGCCCTTCGCACAGCGCATACGCACGGGCGCCTCCGTGCGGGGGGTGTGGGGGGACGGCGCCGGTGCGGAGGTGCTGGTGGAGGGGGAGGGGCGTCTGCGCTTCGACGCGGTTCTGCTGGCCTGCCACGGCGACCAGGCCCTGGCGCTGCTGGAAGGCCCGGATGACCTGGAACGGGAGGTGCTGGGCGCCTTCCGCCCCAACCCGAGCCCCGTCTGGCTGCACACCGACGCCTCCCTCCTGCCGCCCCGGAGGCGGGCCTGGGCCAGCTGGAACTTCCGAAGGGTCCCCGGGAGCCCCCTCCTCGTGACCTACCACATGAACCGCCTCCAGCCCCTGGTGGGCCGGAGGGACCTCTTCGTGACCCTCCACGGCGGGGGGCGCCTGGACGAGGCCCAGGTCCTCGCGAGGTACGACGACGAGCACCCGCGCTTTGACCTGGCCGCCATCAAGGCCCAGGCCCGGTGGCAGGAGGTGGACGGGAGGCGGAGCCTGCATTTCGCCGGCGCCTACTGGGCCAACGGCTTCCACGAGGATGGCCTCGCCAGCGGCCTGCGGGCGGCGGACGCCATCCTCGGGAGGCGCCCCTGAGCGCCGCGGCCGTTCTGCCGGACCGGTCCCTGGCCGCTTCACCCGGGGCCCCGGCGTGGTCTAAAGTGAGAGGGCGAAACGGCATTGCCATGACCCTCCCCCTCCCGAGCCCCCCTGACCTGGCCGGCTTTTCCGACGAGGGGCTGCTTGCCCGGATTGCGGCCCAGGAGCAGGAGGCCCTGGCGGAACTCTTCCGCCGTTACGGCGGCCGGGTCCTGGCCTACGTGCGCGCCATGGCCTCGCCGCCCTTCCCCCACGAGGACGCGGTCCAGGAGATCTTCCTCTCCCTCTGGCGAAAGGCGGGGCTCTACGCCCCGCAGGGCGAGGGGGCGGCCGGCTGGATCTTCACGGTGACGCGGCACAAGGTTTTCGACATCCAGCGGAGCCTGGGGCGCGTTAGGGAGACGGGCGATCTCGACCCGGACATCCTGGGCGGCGCCCCCGGGGAGGCGGATCCGACGCTGGCCCCGTCCATCCAGAAAGCCCTCGCCATGCTTCCCGACGACCAGCGCGTCCCCATCCGATTGGCCTACTACGGTGACTTGACCTACGACGAAACCGCCCGCAGGCTCGGGCTCCCGGTGGGTACCGTCAAGACCCGCATCCGCGCCGGACTCTCGGCGCTCAGGACCCTGCTCCAGCGAAGGGGAAACCCATGAACCCCCGGTTCCACCCCACCGAGGACCACTGGCTGGACTACGCCTCCGGCCAGATGGAAGGCGCCTCCCGAAACCTCCTGGAGGCCCACCTGGCCTTCTGCGAGACCTGCCGGCGGCAGGCCGCGCGGGACCTCGCCCCCGGCGGCCTCCTCCTGTCGGAGGTGCCGCCGGCTCCCGTGCCCACCGGCCTGCTCGGGGGGATCCTTGCCCGCCTCACCCCGCCGGAGCCCCCCCGGGTGGGCGCCGAGGTCCTTCCCCTGCCCCCCGACCTCTGGCCCCTCCTCCCCCCCCTCCGCGGCGCCTCCTGGCGGGGGGCCCTCACCCGGGGGTTCCGGTTCCTGGAAGCCTCCCCGGGACTCTTCCTCATCCACATGCGGAACGGCCGCCCCTTCCCCGAGCACATGCACCTGGGCCTGGAACGCTCCGTGATCCTGGCCGGGGGCCTGGAGGACGCCGGCACCATCCTCGGAGCGGGCGACTTTGACGAGGCGGACGGTTACCGGGTCCATGCCCCCGTGGCCCTTCCCGACGAGGACTGCTGGATCCTCGCGAGCCTCGCGGGCCCGATCCGCTTCACGGGCTGGCGGGGCGGCCTGCAACGTTTGGCCGGCGGCTGAAATCCAGACGGCGCTTTCCACCGTTGGGGTATGCGGAGGTTGATCCATGAAGCTGCCGCCGCTTCTGAAGTTGTCTGCCCGGGACCAGGTCCATAGATTCGAGACGATCATCCCCCTACCCCGGGCGGCGGTCTTCGGTTTCTTCTCGGATCCCGGGAACCTGGAGCTCATCACGCCACCCTGGCTCTCCTTCCGGATCCTGACGCCGCCGCCCCTGCCCCGGGGCCGGGGCGCCATCTACGACTACGCGCTCCGCGTCCACGGTCTATCCCTGGAATGGCGCACCGTCATCCGGCGGTGGGAGGAGGGGCGGCGCTTCGAGGACCTCCAGGTCCGGGGCCCCTATGCGAAGTGGCACCACGTGCACACCTTCGAGAACGCTCCGGGGGGCGGCACCCGCATGGTGGACGAGGTGAGGTGGAGGCTGCCCTTCGGCTGGGTGGGGGCCTTGGCCCTGCCTTTCGTGCGGCGCGACGTGGCGCGCATCTTCAGGCACCGCGCCCGCGTGCTGCGGGAACTTCTGTCCCGGATGCCGTCCCGGTGAACGCCCTGTACCTGGGCACGGTCCGCCACCGGCGCTTCGCCCCGAAGCGCCACGCGTTCACCTACCCGGTCTTCATGGCCTTCCTGGACCTGGACGGGCTGGAGCGGGCCATGGGGGTCTCCCGCCTCCTGGGCTTCAACCGCTTCGCCTGGGCCTCCTACGATGACCGGGACCACCTGGGCGGTCCGGGCCTCCCCCTGCGGGAGCGCCTCGCGGCCAGCGCGCGGGCCCAGGGGATGGATTTCCCCGCGGGCCGCGCGGCCATCCTCACGAACCTGCGCTTCCTCGGGTACGGCTTCAACCCCGTGAGCTACGTCTACGCCTGGGACAAGGACGGGCGCCTTTCCCTCATCGGCGCCGAGGTGACCAGCACACCCTGGAAGGAGCGGACCCTCTACTGGATGCGCCCCGGAGACGCGGCCCGGGGGTACGGTTTCGACGTGCCCAAGCGCATGCACGTATCGCCCTTCATGCCCATGGACCTCCGCTACCGCTGGACCTTCACCCCCCCGGGCGAGGATCTGCGGGTGCGCATGGCCCTCCACCGGGGCGCCGACTTCATCTTCGATGCCGACCTCCGCCTGGAGCGCCGGGACTGGACGGCCCCGGAGATCCGGAGGGCCCTCCTCGCTTTTCCTCTCCACGCATTCAAGGTCATCACGGCCATTCACTGGGAGGCACTGAAACTATGGCTCAAGCGCGTGCCGGTCTTCTCGAAACCGGGTCCCTCCGTCCCGGCCTCCTCGCCGCTGCGGCCCGGAGTCTGATGCTCAGGGCCCTGGGGGGCCTCCGGGATGGCTGCCTGGAACTGCACCTGCCCGACGGCGTCCGCGTCTTCGGGGATCCCGCCTCCGGCCTCCGGGCCCAGGTGGCCATCCTCGACCCGAGGACCTTCCTCAAGGGGGTCCTGGGGGGTGAGGTCGGCCTGGGGGAGGCCTACGTGGAGGGCTGGTGGAGCAGCCCCGACCCGGTCGCCGCGGTGCGGGTCGCCCTGCGCAACATGGCGGCCCTCGACGGCGGCCCCATGGCCCTGGCGGCCAAGGCCCTGGGCCGCATCCGGCACCGCCTGCGCGCCAACACCCGGCGCGGCGCCCGCGCCAACATCGCCGCCCACTACGACCTGGGCAACGCCTTCTACCAGCTCTGGCTGGACCCCACCATGGCCTACAGCTCGGCCTACTTCCCGGAGCCCGGAACCTCCCTGGAGGAGGCCCAGGAGGCCAAGTACCGAATGATCTGCGGCAAGCTGGACCTTGGCCCCGGGGACCGTCTCCTGGAGATCGGATCGGGCTGGGGCGGCCTGGCGATCCATGCCGCGCGGGTGCATGGGTGCCGGGTCACCACGACCACCGTCAGCCGGGAGCAGTTCGACCTGGCCCGGGAGCGCGTGCGGGAGGCGGGGCTCCAGGACCGGATCGAGGTGCTCCTGGAGGACTACCGGGACCTGCGGGGGACCTACACCAAGGCGGTTTCCATCGAGATGTTCGAGGCGGTGGGCCTCGGGAACTACGACGCCTACTTCGGCGCCGTGGACCGCCTCCTGGAGCCGGGCGGAACCTTCCTCATCCAGACGATCACCATGAACGAACCCCACTTCGAGGCCTACCGGCGGGGCGTCGACTTCATCCAGCAGCATGTCTTCCCGGGGTCGGAACTGGCGAGCCTCCTGGGGATCCACAGGAGCCTGGCCCGTGCCACCCGCCTGGCGGTGCGCGGCCAGGAGGACCTGGGCCTCCACTACGCGCGCACCCTGCGGGCCTGGCGCGAGCGGTTCCACCGGCGCCACGAGGACATGGCCGCCCTGGGCTTCGACGAACGCTTCCGCCGCTTCTGGGACTACTACCTCGCGAGCTGCGAGGGGGCCTTCCTGGAGCGGCACGTCAGCGTCGTCCAGTTGCTCCTGGAGAAGGACGGGGGGCGGCCATGACCCCCCTGGCGCTGGCGGTCCTGGCCCTGGCCCTGGGCCTGCCCTTCCTGGCCTGGCTCTGGTACCTCCGCACGGACCGCGCGGACTGGATCGACGTGGCCTGGGCCTTCAGCCTGGGGGGCCTCGCCCTGGTCTTCGGGGCCCTGGGCACGGGCGATCCGGTCCGCCGGACGATCCTGGCGGCCCTGGGGGGCGCCTGGGGCCTCCGGCTGGGTTCGCACCTGGCCCGCAGGCTGGTCCGGTCGAACCGGGAGGACGGCCGCTACCTCGCGCTGCGGGAGGCCTGGGGCGAGCGGCCCCAGGCGCGGTTCCTCGGCTTCTTCCTCCTCCAGGGGGTGCTCAACCTGGTCCTCTCCCTGCCGTTCCTGCTGGGATCCATGGACCCTGACCCCGGGCCCCCCATCTGGACCCTGGCCGGGGCGGCCGTCGTGCTCCTGGCGGTGGCCTTCGAGACGGCCGCGGACCAGCAACTCCAGGCGTTCCGGGCCCAGGCCGGGCCCGGCCAGGTCTGCCGGCGCGGCCTCTGGGGGTGGAGCAGGCATCCCAACTATTTCTTCGAATGGCTCGTCTGGGTGGGCTTCGCCGTGGCGTCCCAGGGCAGGCCCGCGGCCCTGGCCGCCTTCCTTTCGCCGGCCTTGATGTACCTCCTCCTGACCCGGATCACCGGCATCCCCCCCACCGAGGCGCAGGCGCTCCGGACCAAGGGCGATGCCTACCGGGAGTACCAGCGCGACGTCAGCGCCTTCCTGCCCCTTCCCCCCAGGCGCGGGAACCGGACCTAACGGGCTCGACACCCCGTATGATCAATCGGGAACCCGTGGAGACGTTCCACGGGACAGCGCATCCGGGAACGGAGGGGGATGTGAACCGAGCCTTCATTAAGGATCCCGACGACGCGGCCCGGCCGGAGGTGCCGCCGGAACGTCCCCAGAGCCCCCACCCCAACTACGTCACCCCCGCCGGGCTCCAGCGGCTGCGCGCCCAGGCGGCGGATTTGGCAGCCCGCCTGGACGAGGCCGGCCCCGCCATGGATCCATACGAACGGGCGCTCCTGCAGCGGGACCTGCGCTGGGTGGAGGGGCGGCTGCAGCGGGCCGTCCCGGTGGATCCGGCCGCCCAGGCGCCGGACCGGGTCCGGTTCGGAACCACCGTGGAGGTGCGCCACGAGGACGGAAGCACCGAATCGCTCACCATCGTGGGGGAGGACGAGGCCGATCCGGGCCGCGGCCGGATCAGTTGGCTGTCGCCCCTGGCGGAGGCGCTTCTGGGCGCGGAGCCCGGCGACGAGGTGGCCTGGCGGAGGCCCGCGGGGAAGACGCGCCTGGAGATCCTGGGGGTGCGAAGCTCCTGAGACTTCGCCCGGAGCACCTGGGCAACGGAGGTGTCCGGCGCGCCCGGCCCCGTCCCGGCCGGGGTGGAGTAGTGACTCTATATTCCTTGAAATACAAAGGAACCCGGACTAGAGTACGGCCGCTCCAATCAACAGTTTTTTGGCCTGCATGCTTTCTGGGAGGTGCCCATGGCCCGTCAGCGGCTCGGACTCCGGACGCGGTACGCCACGCTCGCCCTTATGGCGGCCCTCGCCGCCGGCTGCGGCGGCAGTTCGGGAGGGGGCCCGACGCCCCCCGCGGACCCGTCGATCACGGCCTTCTCCGCCACGCCGGCCCTGGTGACCCGCGGCGCCACCGTGGACCTGACGGCCACCTACCGCGACGGCACCGGCACCGTGGACCACGGCGTGGGCGCCCTGGCCAGCGCGGCCACCGCCCACGCGACGCCCCAGGAAACCACCACCTACACGCTGACGGTCACGGGCAACGGCAAATCCGTGACCCGCACGGCCCAGGTGGATGTGGCCGCGCCCCCGATCCAGCCGGTGGTGCAGGCCGCAGCCCAGGCCACCGAGGGCCAGATGGCCCTGGCCGCCTCCGTGCCGGCCCAGAGCGGGTGCACGTTCACCTGGACCCTGACCTCCGGCACCGTCACCGCCGGCCAGGGCACCGCGCAGATCACCTTCACCGCCGGCGTCCCCGGCAGCCTGGGGATCTCCTGCGTGGCCACCAACGCCGCCGGCACCGTCTCGGAGCCGGGCACCGCCACCTGCACGGTGGTCGCCGCGCCCCGGGTGACCTCCTTCCAGGCGTCGCCGGCCATCCTGACCCAGGGCGACACCTGCAGCCTCACCGCCACGTTCACGGGCGGCACGGCGGTGCTGCAGCCCGGGGCCGTCGCCCTGGTAAGCGGCCAGGCCGTCCAGGTGGCGCCCACCGCGGAGACCCACTTCACGGTGACCGTCACCAACCCGCTGGGCGTCAGCGCCGCCCTGGGACTGGATGTCCAGGTGGTGGCGCCGCCCGTAATCACCGCCTTCTCGGCGGCGGGGGACTGGCTCCCCATGGCCCAGGGCCTCACGCTCAACGCCACCTTCACCGGCGGCACGGCGGTGGTGCGGCCCGGAAACCGCACGATCGTGAGCGGCACGGCCCTGCCCTGGACGGGGCCGATGCCCGATCGCTTCGAACTGGCCGTCACCAATGCCGCCGGCCGGGTGGCCACCCTGCGCGCCCAGGCCCGGCCCCGCCGCGCAGTGGCCCTGGCCCGGAGTGGCTCGTGGATGCTCAAGGACGACGGGACCCTTTGGGTCTGCGGCCAGAACGCGACCCAGGTGCCCATGGGGTATCCGGACTGGACGCCGGACACCTCGGTGCCCACCCGGAACGACGCCCTGACCGGCGTGGTCAGCCTCGCCGGCAACAGTCTGGAAGCCCTGGCCCTGAAGGCGGACGGCACCCTCTGGCACGTGGCGGCCAACGGCACGTTCGCGCCGACCCGGATCCCGGACCTGCCCGCCATCACCTCCGTCGCCTCCACCTACTCGCACAACCTGGCCCTTGCCGCGGACGGCACGGTCTGGGCATGGGGAATCAATGCCGCCGGCCAATTGGGTGACGGCACCACCACGAATCGCGCCACCCCGGTCCGGGTGACGGGCCTTCCGGCCATCGTGGGCCTCCACGCCGGATACAACTGCAGCTTCGCGTTCGGAGCGGACGGCACGGTCTGGGGCTGGGGCAGCAACTACTACGGGCAATTGGCCCGGGCATCCTGGGCCAGTGAGCTCACCCCGGTCCAACTTCCGGGCCTGCCCTATCCAGCCTCCCTGGCCTCCACCCGCCTGGGCACCTTTGCCCTGGACTTCGAGGGGCGCCTTTGGGCCTGGGGCGCCTTCCCCGGCAGCACCAGCGACACGGCCGTCACCAGGCAGGCGGACATCCCCGGCGCCGTGCGCCTGGTCTCCGCATCCGCCATGACCGCCGTTCTGACCCTGGACGGCAGTCTGTGGACCTGGGGCGAAAATTTCTCGGGCTGTCTCGGCGCCGGGGACTTCACGGATCGGTCGTCCGCATTCAAGGTCGACCTGGGACCCGCCCTGGATCTGGCGACCGATGGCAGGTCCACCCTCGCGCTTCTCCAGGACGGCAGTTTCTACACCTGGGGCGGCAACACCGCCGGGCAGTTGGGCGACACCTTCCCCCTGGACCGCACCAGCCCGGTCGCCCTGAACGTCTCCAACCCCCTCATCACCCTGGCGGCCTCCACCCACTCCACCGCCGCCGTGACGGCGGATGGGGGTCTCCTGTTGTGGGGCCAGGATCTCCGGCTCCCGACCTATCCCATTCTGGCCGTGCCCACCACCGCCCCGGGTTTCGCGCCCCTGGCCAGGCTGGCCCTGGGCGAGCAGCAGGGCCTGGGCCTGCGCGCGGACGGCACCCTCTGGCGCTGGGGCTGGGGCAATCCGGTCACCGAGGGGGACGGCCCGTCCGCCCAGGCGCAGGTGACCGGACTCGGGCCCGTGGCCGACATCACCTCGGTCGGCTGGTCCACGTTCTTCGTGCTCCAGGACGGAACGCTCTGGGCTTACGGCAGCAACAGCACCGGGAACCTGGGCGACGGTTCCACCACCACCCGGACCACGCCCGTCCAGGTGACGGGGGTGACCAACGTGCGCAAGGTCGCGGCGAGCCCCTGGCACACCCTCGCCCTCGACGCCGCCGGCCAGGTCTGGTCCTGGGGCGACAACGCAAATGGCCAGTTGGGGGATGGAACGCTCACCCCCCGGACCTCCCCGGTCCCGGTCCCCGGCATGACCGGCGTGACCGCCCTCACCGCCGGGGCGACCTTCTCCGCGGCCGTGCGGGCCGACGGCATGGTCCTCGTCTGGGGCTGGCTGCCGCCCTTGGGCCAGACCCCACCCACCGTGCTCCCGGGATCGGCCAACACGACGGCCCTGGCCGCCGGCGAGCAGCACCTGCTGACGCTGCACGCGGACGGGACGGTGCGCTCCATCGGGTATGCCGTGAACGGGCAGACCGGCCAGGGCAACCGCGATGACCTGGCCGTACTGACCCCGATCCCGGGCCTCACCGGGGTTCTGGGCATCGCCTGCTCGGGCTACACGTCCTTCGCCTGGGGCGCCACCTTCGCCAAGGGCTGGGGCCAGGACGCGTGGGGCAACCTGGGCCTGGGCCGCATCGTCGAGCGGCCCGCACCCGCGCGCATGGAGGGACACACCGCCTGGTGAGGCCGGGGGACCCGAAGACCCTCCGGCCCGCCTCCACCCCCGGAATCCTTCCCCGGGGTAAGGGTGGTCTGCGCAACGCGGCCCACCGGGTTGCCCGGTCCAACCCGCCACCCCATCCTGGGTTCCACGGCCCGCCCCGGGCCCGGGAGGCTGCCATGCGGATCCTGATCGTAGGCCTCGGCGCCCTGGGTGGGGTCATCGCCACGCGCCTGACGGCCGCCGGGGTGCCGGTGCACCTCGCGGTGCGCAGCGCCGAGGCGGCGCACCGCCTGAAGGTCGCCGGGCTCAGGGTGACGGGCGCGGGCGGGGACGCCTCGGCCCCGGCGGCGCACGTGGCCACCCTGGACGGCGTCGCGGGGGCGGCGCCCTTCGACCTGATCCTCCTGGCCACCAAGGCCCAGGACGCGCTGGCCGCGGCGCCGGCCCTGCCCGGGGTGCTCGCCCGGGACGGTGTGATCCTGCCGATCCAGAACGGCTTCGTGCCCCGGATGATCGCGGACCGCCTCGGCGATTCCCAGGTGGTGGGCGGCCTTTCGAACCTGGGCGCCACCATGACGTCGCCGGGCGTCTACGAGCAGCGCAATGCCGGACACCTGCTCATCGGGGAACCGGCCGGTGGCGAGGGCAGCAGGGCCGCGCCCATCGCCGGGCTCCTGGGCAAAGGGATCGAGGTCCGCGTCACCGGCAACCTCCCGGGCGCCGTGTGGTCCAAGCTGCTCCTCAACTGCGCCGTCACGACCCTCGGCGCCATCGCGGGACTCACGATGCGCCAGTTCCTGGCCCTTCCCGGCGGCCGGGACCTGTTCATCCGCACCTACGACGAGGCCCTTGCCGTGGCCCTGGCCAGCGGGGACCGGCCGGAACGGATGGTGGTGGAGCCCCTGCCCCCCCGCTGGGAAGGACGCAGCCGGCCCGGCCCGGCCTTCGACGCCTGGCTGGGGGGGATCCTGGCCTTCTACGGCGACATCAAGCCCTCCATGCTCCAGGACTTCGAACAGGGCAGGCCCACCGAGATCGATTTCATCAACGGCCACGTCGTGGCCGTGGGCCGCCGGCAAGGGCTGGCGACGCCGGTCAACGGGGCGATCACTGACACCGTACGCGCCATCACGCGCGGAGAGGCGGTTCCCGGTCCCGGTCTGCTGGCCGGGATCGCGGCGGGAACCTCCGGGAGCTGAGCGCCTCTCAGGGCGCGGTCCAGGCCACACGGGTGCGCAGGCCGTCCTCCTCGAAGGTCATGTCCACCCGCACCTCCCGGACGCCCTCGAACAGGCCGAAGTCCTCGCCGGGCTTCCGCTCCGGGAGGAGGGGGCGCCAGGGCGTGCCGTAGCGCAGGTTGCGGGGCATGGAGCCGGGGCCCAGGTCGGCGGCGGGCAGCAGGGGGGCGCCGCCGAAGACCTGGCGGCTGCGGGCCTTGGCGGCCTCAATGTCCAGGCCGGAGGCGAGCCAGGGGGAAAGCCACCGCTGGTCGGCCCAGGCCCGGTCCGCCTGGCCTTCCACCGCCGCCTGCCAGGCGGAGGGAAGGCCCAGGTTCAGGTCGCAGGGCCGCAGGGACAGGGCGGCGTGGGAGGACGCGCCGGGGGCGGAGCCGGAAACCAGGGGGGCGGCCTGGGAGGTGTCGTTGCACACCACCAGCCAGTCGTCCTCCAGGTCCAGGGAGAACCGCAGGGTCACCAGGCCCAGGAGGGAGGCGCTGAGGATCAGGCGCCGGTCCGTCTCCTGGTGGACCCGCCATTCCAGTTCCCGCGGCAGGCCCTGGCGAAGGGCGGCGCTCTGGGCCAGGCGCCCGAAGCCCTCCCGGGCCGCGGCGGGGTCGCGCACGGGGATGGCCAGCGCCACGGGACGGGTGAGGGGGCCCAGGAGGAGCGGGGCCAGGAAGAGGAGCCCCCCCTGGGCGAGGCGGTCCTGGGAGGCCATGAGCCCTGCCGGAGAGCCGCCCCCCACCTGGAGCACGGGGGCCGCGTCCAGGAAGGCCAGATGCGCCTCCCCGCCCAGGGCCCCCAGCAGTTCCCGGGGCACGGGAACCGGGGACGTGCCCAGCAGGCCCGCCCAGTCCGCCGGCAGACTCAGGGTAGCCACCTGGGGCCGGGCCCACCGGGGGGCCACGGCCAGGGCCGGCGCGGGTCCCGGCTTCAGGAACCGGCGGAGCTGGCGGTAGGCGCTCTGGTCCAGCAGGGGGAGGATGAAGGTGTCCAGCCCGTAGGCGCCGTCCCGGGCCTCCAGGCGCAGGGCGATGGGGTCGAAGTAGCGGCTCCAGTACTGGCTGTAGTTCCGGCGGAAGGCCTCGTAGGCCTGGGCCTCCCAGGCCTCCACCTCCACGGGGGGCGCCTGGGGGCGCATGCGGTCCAGCCGGCCCCACACCCGGCTGGCCACCACGCCGTCCCGGACGGAGAGGCCGGACAGGTCCAGGCCGGGCTCCAGGTAGCCCAGCTTGCGCAGCCTGGGAAGGTCCAGGGGGCTGCCGGGCGCGTCCAGGCGCCGCAGTTCCACGGCGGCCGCCACCGCCTCCAGGTCGCGCCGGGCGGCGGCCTGGCGCAGCTGCCCGATGCGCTGGGCCGGGCCCACCAGGCGGCGGATGAAGGGGTCGGAAAGGTAGGCGTAGGCGCGGGTGGCTTCGGTGGGGGCCAATTTGGTGAGCATCACCTTGAACTCGTCCGAGGCGCCCAGGGACCCCTGCCCTCCCGACCGGTGGAGGGCCAAGGCCCGGTCCAGCTCCGCGCGGGAGGTGGACAGGAAGACCCGCCCGCCCTCCCGGGCGCGCCAGGCCTCGCCCCGGGGGGTCGCCACGGCCCGGGGCCCGCCGGCGCCGAACCGGGCGGCGGCCGCGGGGGTGAGTTCGGCCACCACGGTGAGGTCGGTGCCGCCCAGGAGGTTCAGGTCCGGCAGGAAGACCGCGGCCGCGGAGACCGCGCCCAGCAGGCTCCGGTCCACGCCCAGGTCCTCCAGGGCCCGGGCGATGAGGTCCCGGTCCAGGGTGCCCTGGCGGCCGAAGGCGCTCACCCGGGTCAGGAACGCCGCTCCGCCCCCCGCCAGGCCATCCAGGGCCGCCGCGGGTTCCGGCAGGTACAGGAAGGCCCGGTCCGGCGGCACGCACCGGGCCAGGGGTGGAACGGCGGGCTGGCGCCCGCCCAGCATCTCGGCCCAGGGGTGCGCGGCCACGTCGACCCCCGGGAGGGAGGCGAGGGGCACCCGGGGCGCGGCGGCGCCGGGGGCGCCCTCCAGCCCGCGGTCCAGTTGGAGCGTCTCCTCCACGGCGGCGCGGCCCCCCAGCAGGCTCAGGAGGCTGGGGCCCTCCTCCCGGCGGCGGGGGGCAGCGGGTTCGGGCTCCTTCCCTCCGAGGAAGAGCCGGTTCTGGATGGCCCGAAAACCCGCCACCAGGGGCGAGGGGTCGCCGGCCCCCTGCTCCCAGGCGCGGGCGCGGGCGCGGGCCCACTGCTCCAGCAGGGACCGGTCCCCCATCGCTCCCCCTTCCAGGTTCCAGGCCAGGACCCCCGGGGCCCCCTCGAGGCGGGCGGCCTTGGCGCCGGGCACGCGCAGGGCCAGCACGGTGACGGGCCGCGGACCCGGCCCGCCCTGGGCCGCGGGCACCAGGAAGACCTGCCGCACTCCCGCCACGGCCACCAGCTGGGGCCAGGGCTGGCCGGGCGCCAGAACGAGCTCGGCCTTCACCACCTCCAGGCCAAGCGCCGCGTCGCGGTAGCGGGCCACGGTGGCCAGCGGGACCTGGGCCGCCAGGGCCAGCGAAAGGAAGGGCACGGCCAGACGGAGCGGGTTCATGGGATCACCTCACCGCCACCCTACGCGAAACCCCGGTTTTTGCCAATCCGCCCGCTTCCGAGGCACGCGCTTCCCCTTGCGCAACCGGGGCCTTCCTGCTCTCATGTTCACACATCCAAGCGTGAACGCCATGTCCGATCCGTCCGGCAAGCCTGGCCCGAACCCGCGGCTCCTCGCCTGGGCCCTGCTGGCGGTCGTGGGCCTGGCGGGCGCCGGTTGGGCCTTGGCCGCGCGCCGCCCCGGACCCGGGTACCTGGGCCTGGGCCTGGCCCTGGCGGCCGGCGTGGGAATGGCGGCCAGCCTGGCCGCGGGCCGCAGGGACCTGGAGGCCCGCCAGGACCGGCTGCGGGAACTGAACCGGAGCCTGGACGAGCAGGTGCAGGGACGCACCGCGCGCCTCATGCAGACCATCGAGGACCTGGAGTCCTTCAACCGCATGGTCACCCACGACCTCAAGTCCCCCCTCACGGGACTGCTGCTGGGCATGGACAACCTGCAGGAGCGCCTGGGGGACGACCGGCCCGACCTCCTGCGCCACCTGGACCTGTTGCGCGCCGGCGCGGACCGCATGCAGCAGCTGCTGGACGGCCTCCAGGCGTTGGCCCTGATCTCCGGGCGTCTGCCCACGGTGCAGCGGGTGGACGTCTCCCACCACGCGCACCTGGTGTTCCTGAACCTGCAGGAGAAGGAACCGGAACGCAGCGTGCGCTGGGACATCGAGCCGGGGCTCACCGTGCTGGGCGACCCCAACCTGGTGCGCATCGCCCTGGAGAACCTCCTGGGCAACGCCTGGAAGTACACCCTGGGCCGCGCGCCCGCGGAGATCACGGTGCGCGGAGACGCCGGGCCCGGCACCGCCATCGAGATCCGCGACAACGGCATCGGCTTCGACACGGCCCAGGCCGAAGCCATGTTCCGGCCCTTCCAGCGGCTCCATTCGGATCCGCGCATTCCGGGCCACGGCATCGGCCTGTCCATCGTCAAGCGGGTCATGAGCAAGCACGGGGGCACGGTGACGGCCCAGGGCTGGCCCGGGCAGGGCGCCCTGTTCCGCCTGGATTTCAACGCCCCAGGCCCATCGTAGGCGACCCGGCTCAGGGGGTGTTGCCCGACTGGGTCACCCCCGAGGACCTCACGATGGCCAGGCCCGCGGTGCCGTTGCCCGTGAGGACGTTGCCGGTGAGCACGGGGCTGGTGCTCTGGTAGACGAACAGTCCGTACTTGGCATTGCCGGTTGAGGTGTTGGCGTTCACCGTGGTGGAGGTGTCGTTGTAGATCTCGATGCCCGCGCCGTCCCCGCCCGTGCCCGTCCCGGACACGGTGTTGCCCTGGACCAGCGTGCCGTTCATGCCGTCGTGGATGTAGATCCCGAACGCGGATTCCGAGCTGACGGTGTTGTTCACCACCCAGCTGCGGGTGGTGTTCTCGCCGTTCAGGCCCGATTGGTTGCCCGAGACCGTGTTGCCGATGACGAACACATCGCTGGTGCTGGCGTTCGCCGCCTTCAGGATGCCCCAGGCGAAGCCCGCGGACCGGTTGCCGGTGAACCGGTTGTTGGCGGCCAGCACCATCCGGATGGACTCGTTGGCGTTGGCCTCCACGTCCACGCCACAGCCGTTGACCATGGGCCCGCCGGCGGTTTCCACCGAACCGGTGGCCCCGTGGAAGGTGCTGTTGACGAGGTGGAACCCCTGGCCGGAGGTGATCGACATGCCGTGGCGCCGGTTGAACCGGCTCGTGATGCCGCAGACCGTGATGTTGGCGGAATCGTCCCCCACGTAGACGCCGTCGTTGAACGCGTTCTGCACCACGCACCCTTCCACCACCACGTTCCGGGAACCGACGATGTGGAGGCAGTCGCCGGCCTCCACCGTGGTGGGCGTGGGGATCGCGTTGTCGAGGTTGTTGCCGTTGAACGTGCCGCCGGAGATGTTGACGTTGGAACAGCCCGACACCGTGACCAGCGCGTAGTCCTGGGTGGACGTGGACCGGGCCTGCAGGACGGCCTGGGGATCCAGGAGCAGCGTCATGTTGCTGCCCAGGCGGATGCCTCCGGTCTGGTTGGCGGTGGGATCCACGAGGTAGGTGCCCGCGGGCAGGTACACCGCCTTGCCCGTGCCGGCGACGGCCTTGACCGCGGCCGAGATGGCCGCGGTGTCGTCCGTCACGCCGTCGCCCGCGGCGTTGTAGGGCGAACTGCGGACGTTGGCGCCGATGGGGATGCTGCCGGCCGGGACGAGGGTCGCGGTGACCGGGATCGTGAGGGTCGCGCTCCGGCCGGGGGCGGCCACGCTGGTGGCCGTCAACCGGTGGGAACCGGTGGCGGCCGGGGCCGTGTAGACGGCGGTCCCGCCCGAGGGCGGCGCGAACACGGTTCCCACGGAGGCGTTCCCGTTGGGCACGCCGTCCACGGTCCAGGTGACGGACGTGTCCGGATCGCCCGTGACCCCCGCCGTGACCAGCATGGACCCGGAGGGCACCATGGTGCCCGGGCCCACCGCGGCCAGCGTCACCACCACGCCCGACGGGGCAACCACCGAAACCGAGGCGGAGGCGCTCCGGGAGGTGTCCGCCGAACTGGTGGCCGTCACCGTGTGGGTCCCGGCGGTGGCCGGGGCGTTGTACACCACGCTGAGGCCGCTGCCGGTGATCGTCCCGGCCGAGGCGGAGCCCCCCGCGACGCCGTCCACGGACCAGGTCACCGCGGTGTTGGGGGTGCCCGACACCGCCGCCGTGAAGGAGACGGTGCCTGAGGTGTTGACCTGGGTGGATCCCGACGGGGTCAAGGCGATCGCCACGTCGGGGACCGTGACCGTCACGGTGGCCGAGGCCCGCTTGGCGGTGTCCGCGGCCGCGAAGGCCGTCACGGTGTGCGAACCGGCGGTGGCGGGCGCCGAGTAGGTGGCGCTGGCCCCGGTGCCCACCAGGGTGCCCACGGCGGCGCTGCCGTTGCTGACGCCGTCCACGAGCCAGCCCACGGAGGTGTTGCTGGACCCGGTCACGGTGGCGGTGAACATCTGGGTGCCCCCCGGACCGAGGCTGACGGTGCCCGAGGGGCTGAGGGCCAGGGCCACCACCACGGGCGCGGCCACGGTGACGGCGGCCGAGGCGCTCTTGGACGGGTCGGCCACGCTGGTGGCTGTCACGGTGTGGCCGCCGGCGGCCATGGGGGCCGTGTAGGTCCGGGTGGCGCCGGATCCGGACAGGGTCCCCGTGGCCGCGCTGCCCGCGGTGCCGTCCACCGTCCAGGTGAGGGAGGCATCGGTGGCGCCCGAGACGGTCGCCTGGAAGTCCAGGGTGGCGCCGGCCGCGAGGCTGGCCGATCCCGGCGCCAGGCTCACCCGCACGACTTCCGGGGCCGGCGCTTCCACGGTGAGGAGGGCGGTGGCCTTGACCGCCGCGTCCGAGGCGCTGGCGACGGTGACGGCGTGCTGGCCGGCCGCGGAAGGGGCCGTGTAGGTGACCGACGTTCCCGTGCCGCTGAGGGTGCCGGACGTGGAACTGCCGCCGGGCGTCCCGTCCACCGCCCACGCCAGCGTCGGCGCCGGGCTGCCCGTCACCTGGGCGGTGAGCGTCAGGCGGCTGCCCACCTGAAGGGTGGACGTGGCGGGCGTGACCTGGAGCGTGATGGGCTGCACCACCGGTGTCTGGACCACGGCCGTTTTGCCGCCACACCCCAGAAGCCAACCGGCAATCAGGAGGCCCGCCATCGCGAACCGGTTCGGCAGGGCGGCCCTGATCGCCATGGGATCCTCCTCAGGTGCCTGGGACTTCGATGGGTTTTTTCGGGTACGTCACATCGGGTAGGGCCCATTGTAGCCATCCCGCGGCGAACCGGATACCTTTGACCCGCAAGGATCCATAAGGAAAAAACCAATGAGAAGTAACTTATTTGCACCTTTTAGCGCAGCGCGGGCCGAAAGGACTGACTAAAGCTTCCCCAGCCGCCTTTCCAGGTCCGCCCGATGCCGCCTGCTGAGCACCACCTGGCTTCCGGTGCTCAGGTGCACCCGGAATTCCCCGTGCTCCAGCGGCTCCAGACTGGCGATGCGGGCGAGGTTCACGAGGGTGGAGCGGTGGATGCGGACGAAGCGGCCGGGATCCAGCCTGGCTTCCAGGGAGCCGAGGCTCTCCCGCAGGAGGTGGCTCGCGCCGCGGGCATGGACGCGCACGTAGTTGTCCTCGGCGGCGACCCAGTCCACGTCCTCCACCGGCAGCACGAGGATGCGGCCCCGCTGCCGGACCGTGATGTGGTCCGCGGGCGCGGACGTGCGCAGGAACGGCAGGGCGGCGTCCAAGCCGACGCTCCGGAGGGACATTCCCGCGCCGTTCCAGTGGGACCGGATCCGTCCGAGGCACCGGTCGAACCGTTCGTCGTCGAAGGGCTTGAGGAGGTAGTCCAGGGCCTGGGCCTCGAAGGCCTTGAGCGCGTGCGCGTCGTAGGCCGTCACGAACACGACCACCGGGGGGAGGTGGGCCGGGTCCAGCAGCCGCAGCACCTCGAAGCCGTCCAGGCCCGGCATGCGGATGTCCAGGAAGGCCACGTCGGGACGCAGGGTTTCCAGGGCGCGTAGAGCCTCCCTTCCGTGGCTGGCCTCCCCCACCACCTCCACGTCCGGCGCGCGGGTCAGGAGGCGGAGCAGGTAGTTCCGCGCCGGGGCCTCGTCGTCCGCGACCAGGGTGCGAAGCCGCGTCACGGCCCCTCCCCCAGGCACAGGGGCACCGTCACCGTGGCGCAGGCGCCGCCTTCGGGGCCCGGCTCCAGCGTGAACCGACCGCGGGGGCCATGGAGGTGGGCCAGGCGCCGCACGACGTTGCCCAGGCCGACGCCCAGCGCGGGATTGCGCACGAGGCCGCGGCCCGTGTCCTCCACCTGCAGGCGCAGGGTCTCCCCCTGGACCTGGGCCCGCAGGGTGATGCGCCCGCCCAGTTCCCGGGAGGCGAGGCCGTGGCGGAGGGCATTCTCCACCAGAGGCTGGAGGATGAAGTTGGGGACCTTCGCCTCCAGGAGGGCGGGATCCACCTCTTCCACCACCACCAGGCGCGGGCCGAAGCGCACCTGCTCGATGGCCAGGTAGTGGTGGAGGAAGGCCAGTTCCTGGCGCAGGGGTACCTCGGGCGCGCGGCTGCTTTCCAGGGTCAGGCGCAGGAAGTCGCCGAGCCGGGCCGTCATGCTGCGGGCCACCGCGGGCGCCTCGTCCACCAGCGACCCGATGGTGTGCAGAGTGTTGAAGAGGAAGTGGGGCTGAAGCTGCATCCTCAGGGCCGTGAGCTCCGCCTGGGCCAGTTGGGCCTCCAGGGCCGCCGCCCGGGACGCGGCCAGGGCCTGCTGGCGGCGGTGGTGCAGCACCAGCGCCACCGTCACGGTGACGCCGTAGACGAGGACGCCCATGTAGAGCTGGTCGCTGCCCAGCAGCTTCATGCCCAGGGGCAGGTCGCCCGGGCGCGGCAGCCGGCGCTGGTTGTAGGGAACGTAGAGGACCACCAGCAGGACCAGGTGCACCAGCCCCAGGGTTGCGGCCGCCAGCGCGTGCAGGCCCAGGGCGCGCAGCCTGCGGCCCGGCTCGAACCCGGCCCGGCCTGCCATGAAGAACATGGCCGGCGTGAGGAGCATCCACAGGTAGTAGTCGAACAGGGTGAACGAGACGACCATGCCCTCCGCCAGGGGGCACGTCTGCGCCCTGATGCTCCCGACCACGCTCAGGATCCGCACGAGACCCAGGAGCGTGAAGACCCCGAACGCCGCGCCCCAGAATTCCCACCCACGCCAGGATCCTCGGGTTGCGGGCGTTCGGGGCGGGGTGGAGGGAGGCATGGGCAGGGTCCAGGGGGGTGGCCGGAAGGGGCCGCGCGCCCCGAAAGCCTACACCATGCCATGGGCGGGCCGGATGCGCCACCGGTCCGGGGGCGGGCCTCCCGCCACGCCCGGGGCGCCGCTCACCCCTCCGGAACCGCCATTGGCGACATCGGCGGCGGGGGCCTCCCCCGGCCACCGTATCCTGCATGGACCCCCGGCGCCCCGCCGCCTTTTCTTCCGGTGACAGATGCACCCAGCGACGCCCGACCCCACCGATCCCCCGGCGGACGTGAAATCGAAGCTCGCGGCCCTGTGGACCTCCACGACGCTCTGCTACCTCTACTGCGACTACCTGGCCCTCTACGCCCCCGGAAAGCTCCAGGGCATGCTCCAGGGCCGGATGGGCCCCCTGGGCGCGACCACCCCCGGCGTCCTCCTGGGGACCTCCGCCCTCATGGCGATCCCGTGCGGGATGGTCGCGCTGTCCCTCCTGGCGCCCCCGCGCCTGAACCGCTGGGCCAACGTCGGGGCCGGCGCCGCGTTCACGGGGATCATGGCGCTGATCCTGCCCGGGCAATGGGCGTACTACCAGTTCTGGGCGGCCCTGGAGATGCTCCTCACCCTGACCGTCGTGGTGCTGGCGCTGCGTTGGCCCCAGGTACCCCGCGGGCGGGCCCGGAGCTGAAATGCGCGCCGCCCGGGCCGTCCCCCGCCCCCTTCCCGAGCGCCCGCCCGGAACCCCGGCGCCGGCCGGCCAGTATCTGTGCGCCGGCGGCCTCTACCTGCTGGTCATCGCCGCCGGGACGTTCAGCCTCGGCCACGTCCCCGCCCGTACCCTGGTGCCCGGCGACCCGGCCGCCACGGCCCGCCTGGTGGCCTCCGCCGAAGGACTCTTCCGCCTGGGCATGGTCTCGGACCTGGTGCTCGCCCTTTCCTTCCTGCTGCTGCCCCTGGCGCTGAAGCGGACCCTGGGCCCCCTTCGCCCCTCCGTGGGGCGCCTGATGGTGGTGCTGGCGATCCTGGGATTCCCGCTGGCCCTGGCGAACCTCGGCGTCAAGCTGGACCTGCTGGCCGCCGTCCGGGGCGGCGGCGGGTTCGGCCCCCTGGGCGGCGAAGCGCTGGAGGCCGCGGTGGCCCGGGCGATGCAGGCCCACCGGCATGGCCTCCTCGTGCAGCAGGTGTGCTGGGGCGCCTGGCTCATCCCCCTGGGCCGGCTCGTCGCCCTCGGAGGGCTGCGCCCCCGGGCCCTGGGTTATCTGCTCATGGCTGGAGGCGCCGGCTACCTGGTCCACGTGGCCGGAACCCTGGGCTGGGGCGCCTACGCGGCCAGTGCGCTTCCCAGGGTGGTGCGCCTGCCGGCGACCCTGGCGGAGATGGGAACCTGCGTGGCCCTCCTGGCCCACGGCCTTCCCCTGGAGCGGCTCCGCCGGCGCCGCCCCGGACGGGCCTGACCGCCGCGGCCCTGGGAACCCGCCACCACCGGGAACGCACTCTCGGGTGCGGGGGGATTGGCCCCGGCAGGTCCCGGACCCCCCCTGCCCGTCCAGGAGACCCCATGGCCGATCCAACCAAGGACCCTGATTTCTCGCAGGTGAACGCCGGTGCCTCTTCGGACGCCTCCTCGGCCCCCGCCGGGACGTACACCGTCGTCCGGGGCGACACGCTTTCCGGCATCGCCAAGCGCTTCTATGGCGACGCCGGGCTCTGGCCGCTCATCCAGGAAGCCAACGCCGACCTCATCCGGGACCCCGACCGCATCCAGGCCGGCTGGGTCCTGGCCATTCCCCCCAAGCCCTGAGCTGGAGTCAGCCATGCGCATCCAGGTCCTGTCATCCGTTCTCCTTCTCACCCTGGCCTGCGCCAGGAAGGAAGCCCCGCCCGCGCCGGCGCCAGCGCCCGCCCCCCTCACCGTGACGTCGGTGACCCTCGGCAAGGCTCTGGCCGCCGGCAAGCGCGTCGCCCAGCCCGCCGACACCTTCGGCCCCCGGGACACGATCTTCGCCAGCGTCGAGACGGCGGGAACCGCGGACAAGGCCAGCCTCAGGGCCCATTGGACCTTCCACGGCGCCAAGGGCCCCGTGGAGGTCCACAGGCACGCCCTGGACCTGGTCCGTGTCACGGCCCCGGCGGTGCACGAATTCCATCTGAGCAAACCCAACAATTGGCCCAAAGGAACTTACCAGATCGAGGTGTACGTGGACGGCGCCAGCGCCGCGAAGCGGGGCTTCACCGTCCGGTAGGCCGAGGATGGGGGAACGTGCCCTGCAGGGATGAACCATTACGCAATTCCGGCCGGTTTCCCCAGGCCCTGGCCGCCGGTGGGAACCGATGCGTCGCGGTCCGGTCCGTTGGGGCGGCGAAGGACCCCGCAGGGCCCCAGGCCATCATATGGATGTACATATTCATGCGGATATAACGGCGCTCCCACCCCCGCGGCGAGGGCTTCTGGGCAATAATACATTTATATGCAAAAAAATTACCCATCGGGTCGTCCGCCTGCATGTAAATATCCGCTAAAAATTTTGCGTTTACAATTGGGCATTCACGTGGTCAAATCATCCACACACCAGCTAATAAATTACATTTTCACCTCGATGGCGAGGTTCGACAAAAGAATGCGGTAGGGTCGATTTTTTCGATTCCACCCATGGAAATCAATGTGCATAAACATGAGGACCCCCGTCCCATTGGGCAATCCATGCGTTATTGTTCGCAATGCCATGCGGTGTTCGATTTCGAAACTATTGCAAATATTGCAATTAACATCAATCCAAAGGAGAATCCGTCAGGATTCATGAATCATGACCATTTATGATCGTAAACATGCATTATCGACTCTGGAAGATCGAAAAGAGGGGGCTGCCGAATCCGGTCTGAGCCCCTGGTTTTCAGAAAACGGCACCCCCCCCTCCGCCCAGGAAACGCCCGTGCCCCCCGGTGTGCCCCAGGCCGGGGAGGCCCGGGTCATCAAAGTGGCCGCGGAGAAGCTGGACAAGCTCGTGGACCTGGTGGGCGAGCTGGTCATCGCCTCGGCCTCCGCCCACGTGCGCGCCTCGGCGAGCCGCGATCCGGGCGTCGGGGAGGCCACCGCCCAGGTCAACAAGCTGGTGGAGGAGATCCGGGACAACGCCATGAGCCTGCGTATGGAGCAGATCGGCGACACTTTCGGGCAGCTCCGCCGCGTGGTCCAGGACGTCTCCCTCGAACTGGGAAAGGAGATCGACCTGGAAATCCGCGGCGGCGAAACCGAACTGGACACGTCCATCGTCGAGAAGATTGGCGATCCCCTGGCGCACCTGGTGCTCAACGCCCTGGACCACGGCTTCGAGCGCCCGGAGGCGCGCCGGGCCCGGGGCAAGGCGGAGCGGGGCTCCCTCCTGCTCAACGCCTTCCACGAATCCGGCAGCATCGTCATCGAGGTGGCCGACGACGGCGGTGGCCTGGACCGGGCCGGAATCCGGGCCAAGGCCGTCGAAGGGGGCCTCGTTCCGCCCGACGCGGCCCTGACGGACGCGGAGGTCACCGGCCTCATCTTCGAACCCGGATTCTCCACCGCCGCCCAGGTCGGGGACCTTTCCGGAAGCGGCATCGGCCTGGATCTGGTGCGCCGCACCCTCGATGAGCTCCACGGCACCGTGGAGGTGGAAAGCCGCGAGGGCGCGGGCACCGTGATCCGGATCCGCCTGCCCCTGACGCTGGCCATCATCGACGGCTTCCAGGTGGAGGCCGGGGGCACCTGCTACGTCCTTCCCCTGCACGCGGTCATCGAGTGCCTGGACCTGGGCCCCTTCCTGGAATCGGAGGAGAACCACCTCATCAATCTCCGGGGCGAGGTGCTGCCCTTCCTGCGGCTCCGGGAGGTCTTCTCCCTGGGCGGGGCGGCTCCGGACAAGGAGCGGGTGGTGGTCGTCCAGGCCGGGGAGGCCCGGGCGGGCGTTGTCGTGGACCGCCTCCTCGGCGAGTTCCAGACGGTGATCAAGCCCCTCGGCGAGCTGTTCCGCAACGTGCGGGGCCTGGGCGGTTCCACGATCCTGGGCACCGGGGAGGTGGCGCTGGTCCTGGACGTCGCCCAACTCCTGGCCCTCGCCGACGGCCCCCCACCCCGCCCCTGAACCCGCGCCACCCGTTCCCTCTCTTTATCAAGGAGTCCTCAATGGTCAAGAGCATGAAAGTTTCGGCCCGGCTGGGCCTCGCCTTCGGAATCGTGTTTCTCGTGGTGCTGGGCATGGCCCTGGGCAACCACTTCGGCATGAGCAGCGTCAGCAGGCAGCTCAACGACATCAATCGCATGAACACGCCCAAGATGAACGCCGCGACCAACGCGGCCATGGCCAGCTACGGGATCCGGACCGCCTACCGGGATCTCTTCCTGGCCACCAACGGGGCGGAGTACGCAAAAGCCAAGGATGGCATCAAGGCGGCCCAGGCCAAGTACATGGACGAAGCCCAGAAGACATACAAGGTCTTCGATTCCTTCCAGGGTCTCACCAGCGACAAGGAGAAGGAGTTCCTCAGGGACGCGCGGGAGCCCCGGGAGAAGGCCTTCGCGGGGATCGAGAAGATGCTCGAATTCCTGGATCGCGGCAAGAAGGCCGAGGCCGACCAGGTGCGCATGGAGGTGGTCATGCCGTCCATGCTCACCATCGCCTCCAAGCTCGGCGAGCTGACCCAGTACGAAATGGCGGCGAGCATCAAGGCCGGAGACGAGGCGGAGGCCACGCTGGCCGCGGCCCAGCGCACGGGGTTCCTGCTCCTGGCCCTGGTGGCCGCCATCGGCGTGACGGCAAGCCTCCTGGTAACCCGGAGCATCACGAAGGAGCTGGGCGGCGAGCCCGCCTATGCCGCCGAAGTGGTGCGCCTCATCGCGGCGGGCGACCTCACCGTGGACGTGCAGACCGCCCCGGGCGACGCGTCCAGCATGATCGCCGCCATCAAGGGCATGGCCGCCAAGCTCCAGGAGATCATGGGGCAGGTCCAAGAAGCCTCGGGCCTCCTGGTGGGGGCCTCCGAGCAGCTGAGCTCCACCGCCCAATCCCTGAGCCAGGGCGCCAGCGAGCAGGCCGCGAGCGTGGAGGAGACCAGCGCCTCCATGGAGGAGATGAGCGCCTCCATCGCCCAGAACAACGAGAACGCCAAGGTCACCGGCGACATGGCCGCCCGCACCGCCAAGGACACGGTGGAAGGGGGCGCGGCGGTGAAGGAGACGGTGGGCGCCATGAAGCAGATCGCCCAGAAGATCGCCATCATCGACGACATCGCCTACCAGACCAACCTGCTGGCCCTGAACGCCGCCATCGAGGCGGGGCGCGCCGGCGAGCACGGCAAGGGCTTCGCGGTGGTGGCGGCCGAGGTCCGGAAGCTGGCCGAGCGCAGCCAGGTGGCGGCCGAGGAGATCAGCACCCTCGCCACGGGCAGCGTGGACCTCGCCGAGAAGGCCGGAAAGCTCCTGGACACCATCGTTCCGGCCATCCAGAAGACCTCCGACCTGGTGATGGAGATCGCCGCGGCCTCCAGCGAGCAGAACTCGGGCGTCGGCCAGATCAACGGCGCCATCGGCCAGATCAGCCAGGCCGTGGCCCAGAACGCCGCGGCCTCCGAGGAACTGGCGTCCACCTCCGAGGAAGTCAGCAGCCAGGCCGAGGAGCTCCAGTCCACCATCAGCTTCTTCAAGCTGTCCAGGACGGCCCAGGCCTCGGCCCGGCGTTCCGGCCGGGGAAGCGCGTCCCTACGGACGAGCCGTCCAGCTATCCACCGGGACGTGGATGAACAGGCGTTCACGAAATTCTAGGGGGCGACCATGAACGAACGTCTCCAACTGCAGGAGCGCTCCCCCCGGAACGCGCTCGCCGACCGCGCGGAGGCGCGCCGGCAATACCTCACCTTCCGGCTCGGCGCCGAGACCTTCGCCCTGGAAGTGGCGACGGTCAAGGAGGTCATCCCCTTCACGGGCCTGACGGAAATCCCCCTGGTCCCCGAGGTCATCCGGGGCGTCATCAACCTGCGCGGGGCCGTGGTCCCGGTGGTGGACCCCCTGGTCCGCTTCGGACGCGCCCGCATGGACGCGGACCGCCGCACCTGCATCATCGTGCTGGACGCCCAGGGGTCCGAGGGGGGCCTGGAACTGGGGCTGATGGTCGACAGCGTCAGCGCGGTGCTGGAACTGGGCGCCTCCGACATCGAGCCCCCGCCCCGGTTCGGCACCTCGATCCGTTCGGAATTCATCGCCGGGGTGGGGAAGGTGGATGGCCAATTCATCATTCTCCTGGATGAGACCCAGGTGCTTTCCCCGGAGGAACTGGCGGCGGTGGACACGAACATGGCGTTGACGGAAGACCCGCCCCAGGACCTGTAGCCCCGCGCACCGGAGGATCGGAAAGGCCCCTTGCCGTCCAAGGCAGGGGGCCTTTCACCGCCGTCAGCCCCGCCTCAGGAAGAGCGCCAATTCCATGTCTTCCGACTGGAGATGGGTGCGCACCCCGTCCTCCATGGCGTCCAGTCGCGCGGGCGTCAGGGACGCGTCCCCCGCCTTCAGCCAGCCTTCCACATTCCGGAACGCGCGCATGATGCGCGCGTGGGCGGCCACGTGGGAGCGGCGGAACGGGTAGTCCCCGGCGGCCATGGTCTCCTCCTCGGCGCGGAAGTGGCTGCCCATGAGCTCGAGCAGCGGCTCCAGGGACGATGCGGCCCCGCCCGGGACCAGGCGGCTGAACGCCTCCCCCAGCTGGCGGTGCTGCGTGTCCAGCACCCCGTTGCCGGTCTGGAGGGCCTCGGCCCAGCTCTTGAGGTCGCGGGAGTACGGGATCCGCTCCCGGGGGGATACCCCCTCCAGCACGTCCCGCACCGCCGCCACCAGGCTTTCCAGCCGGTACGGCTTCTGCAGGAACCCGGCCAGGGCGGTGTCCGCCAGGCGGCCCCGGGCCTCCTCGGGGCCGAAGCCGCTGGCCAGGATGATGGGGGCGATGGACCCGGCCCGGCGCAGGCCCCGGCAGGCGTCCTCCCCGCCCATGTGGGGCATGGTGAGGTCCATGAGGATGAGACGGATCCGTTCGCCCTCGGCCTCGAAGAGCAGGAGGGCCTCCAGGCCGTCCCGGGCTTCGAGGGTCGTGAAGCCCAGGTGCTGGAGGGCCCGGGCGGCCACGGTGCGGATGGCGTCCTCGTCATCCACCACCAGGACGAGGCCCGTGCCCCGGAACCCTTCCACCCCCGTGGACGCGGGGACCCCCTGGAGCTCCTGCCCGGGCAGCGCCGGGAAGACCACCTTGAACGTGGACCCGCTGCCCTCCTCGCTGGACACCTGGATGCCCCCCTGGTGGCTGCGGAGGATCCCCTGCACCGCCGAGAGCCCGAGGCCCCGGCCGGCGAACTTGGTGGTGAAGAAGGGGTCGAAGATCCGTTCCTGGAGTTCGGGCGCCATGCCCGGGCCGGTGTCCGCCACTTCCAGGACCACGTAGGGGCCCGGGTTCAGGGAATCGCCCAGCCCGAACCGGTCCAGGGCGGCTTCGGTGAAGTCCTCGTGGGCCGTCCGCAGGGTGATGACGCCCCCGAAGGGGTCCATGGCCTCGGCGGCGTTCATGACCAGGTTGATGATCACCTGCTGCACCTGCCCCACGTCGCCCTGCATGGGCGGCAGGGCGGGCGCGGGGAACCAGCGCAGGATGGCGCGCCCTTGCAGCGGGGTGCGCAGGATGGCCAGCACCTCCTCCACGTGGTGGTTGAGGTCCAGGGCCTGGGCGCGGAACGTCCCCTTGCCCGCGTACGCCAGCATCTGGGCCACCAGGCCCGAGGACCGCGTGATGAGGTCCTCCAGGGTCCGGAGGTGTTCCATGGGACCGCGTTCCAGGGTCTCCAGCTCCACCACGCCCAGCATGGCGCCCAGGAGGTTGTTGAAGTCGTGGGCGATGCCTCCGGCCAGCAGGCCCAGGGACTCCAGTTTCTGGCGCTGGAGATGGGCCTGCTCGCCCCGCTTGCGCTCCGTGACGTTGGTGGCGATGATCCCCAGGCCCCGGCACTGCTCCCGGGCGTCCACGATGGGGAACTTCTGGATGAGGTATTCCCGGGTGCTGCCGCTGGGCAAGGTGATCGTCTCCTCCACGTGCACCACCTCCTTGCGGCGCACCACCCGCTCGTCCTGGGCGGCGCCCTGCGCCACCTGTCCCGCGGCGAAGAGCCGCGCCCCGGCCTCGGCGGGGGTCAGGGCCTGGCAGACGCCCATGAGGGCCTCGGCCCGCTTGTTGAGGATCACCAGCCGGCCATCCGCGTCCTTCACGGCCATGGCCGCCGGCGCGTACCGGAACACGGCCTGGAGCCGGGCCTCGGTCTCCCGCAGGTCCCCCTCCAGGGCCTCCGCCCGCACCTCCAGCGCACGCACCTGCGCTTCCCGGCGGCGGCGGTACCGCCGGAAGCCCGACGCCGCGAGGAGCACCAGCATCCCGAAGGCGGCCAACGCGCCGAAAGCCCCGACGCCGGGTTGGATACGAGCGAGCATGGGCACCCCCTGAAACCATCACCCGTGGGTGTTCCGAATGGGCCCGGGGTTCGCACCCGCCCCCGGGAATCCTCGCCCCACCCGGGGCACCCTCCTTGGGGAGGCCCGCCATGGACGCACACCTGCCCTTCGGACCCGCGAACACCGTCGCCGACTGGACGAGGGCCCTGCTGGCCACGGGGGCCACCCTGGGCCTCCTCTACCTCCTGAAGGCCCTGGCCACCCGCACGGCCCACCGGGGCGTCGTCCCCGGCGGGCCCCGCGCGTGCCTGGCCGAGGCCATGGACGCCACCCGGTTCCCGCTGATGCTCGCCCTGGCGCTCTGGGTGGGCTCCCGGTTCCTGGACCTGCCCCGGCCCCTGGCGGCGGCCCTCATCCATGTCGCCCTGCTGGCCGCGCTCCTCCAGGCCGGGCTCTGGGCCAACCGCGTGGTGGGCTGCTACCTGCGGGATTTCCTGGAGCGCCGGGAGGCCCACGGCGAAGGCACGGCCATGGCGGCCCCGGTGCTGGGCCTCATGGCGCGCACCGCCCTGTGGTCCCTGGTGCTGCTCCTGGTCCTGGACAGCTTCGACGTGAACATCTCCACCCTCGTGGCCGGCGTGGGGGTGGGCGGCGTGGCGGTGGCCCTGGCGGTGCAGAACGTCCTGGGGGACATCTTCGCGTCGCTGTCCATCGCCCTGGACAAGCCCTTCGCCCTGGGCGACTTCATCATCGTGGGCGACGTGCTGGGCACCGTGGACCGCATCGGCCTGAAGTCCACCCGCATCCAGAGCCTGTCGGGCGAGCAGATCATCCTCACCAACGCCGACCTGCTCAAGAGCCGCATCCGCAATTTCAAGCGCATGCGCGAACGGCGGGTGCTCTTCACCTTCGCCGTGACCTACCGGGCCCCGGGCGAAATCCTGGCCGCCCTGCCCGCCCTGCTGCGGGACCTCATCCAGGCCCAGCCCGGCACCCGCTTCGACCGGGCGCACCTGCGGGAATTCGGGGACTCCGGGCTGATCTTCGAGGTGGTGTACTACCTCGCGGACGGGGACTACAACGTCTACATGGACACCCAGCAGGCCATCAATCTCGGGCTGCTGGCGGCGCTGCGGGAGCGGGGCGTGGCCTTCGCCCATCCGGTGCGGGTGATGCTCCCGCCCCCCGAAACCGCCGGCGCCGCCCCCCGGGCGGCCCCGTGACCGCCGGGCCCCCGCGCATCGCGTCGAGCGCGGCGGTAGGATGGTCCCCAGGGAGGGAACCATGCACGTCCTCATCGCCGGGTGCGGTTGGCTGGGACTGGCCGCGGCGCGGGCCCTGGCCGCGCGGGGCGACCGGGTGACGGGGGTGCGGTCCTCGCCCGCCGGGGCCGCGCAGCTTCGCGCCGCGGGCGTGGAGCCCCTGGAGCTCGACCTGGCCGACCCGGCCTCGGCCGCGCGGATCCCCGCCGACGTGGACGCCATCCTGGCCCTGCAGGCCGCCCGCGGCGGGGGCGAGGCCGCCTACCAGAGGGCGTACCTGGACGCCAACGCCACGCTCCTGGCGGCCCGCGCCCGGGTGCGGGCCTTCGTGTACACCGGGTCCACGGGGGTCTTCGGCCAGCGGGACGGATCCGACGTGGACGAGGCCACGCCGCCGGCGCCCACGACCCCCGAAGGCCTGGTGCTCGCCGAGGCCGAGCGCAGGCTCCGGGCCGCCGACGCGCGGGTGCTCCGCCTGTCCGGCCTGTACGGCCCCGGGCGGCTGTGGGTGCTCGACGGCGTGGCCTCGGGCCGCATGGGCCTGGGCCCCGGGGACGGCGCGTGGCTGAATTCCTGCCACCAGGACGACGCGGTGACCGCGCTGCTGGCGGTGCTGGACCGGGGACGGGACGGGGCGGTGTACCACGGCAGCGACGCCTGGCCCCTGCGCCGCCGGGAGGTGGTCACCTTCGTGGCCGGGCGCCTGGGCCGGACCCCCGCGACCACCCCCGCCCCCCCGGGCCCGGACCGCCGGGTCCTGGCCACCCGCACCCGGGAGGAGCTGGGGTTCCGCCTGCGCTGGCCCTCGCTGCTGGAAGGGCTGGCCCCCTACCTCACCTGATCGACGCGGCGGGTCAGCGCGTTTCGGGACGGTCCCCATCGAGCCCCAGGCGGCGTTCCACCACGGGCACAAGGTCCCCGTAGGACTCGCGGCGCTCGTGGATGTGGCAGGCCCCCAGGGCCTCGGCCACGTCCCAGGCGTAGGGGTTGCGGTACTCGGCCACGAGGATGACGGGTGTGTCCACCAGCAGGCCCTGGCCGCGCAGGTGGCGCATCATGTCCTTGGCCCAGTGGCCGCCCATGGTGTTGTCCAGGAGCACCAGGTCCACGCGCTGGGCCGCAGCCAGGGCCCGGGCCTCGGCGAAGGACCGGGTTTCGGCCACGTGGCGGAAGCCGTCCTGCCGGAAGGCCTCGGCCAGGGCCTGGGTGGAGCCGCCGGCGGACAGGACCAGGATGCGCTTGGAGGCCCTGCGCAGGAGCGCCGCGGCGCGGGTGGGTGGCGGGGGCAGCGGCTCGGGCGCGGGCCGTTCCAGCACCCGCTCCACCACCTCCGCGGGCCGGGGCTTCACGCGGGTGGGGGTGGGGGCCCCGGGACGGTCGGCGGGGTCGGTCCGGGGCTTCCGGGCGGGAAAGCCCAGGCCGAAGCTCGGGGGGATGCGCGGCGCCAGGATGCGGTCCAGGTTGCCCCGGTCGGTTTCCGTCAGCCCTTCCAGGACCATGCCCCCCGCCAGGCCCGTGAGGTGCGCCAGGGTACCGCGGCACTGGATGGGCGGCATGTGGGGCAGCCCCGAAATCCGCACGCCCGCGAAGCGGTCCCCGGGCCTGAGCTCCACCACCGGGCCGTCCAGGGCGTCGAATTCGTCCAGGGACAGGCGCAGGCCCTGGGCGCTAAGGTCCAGGAGGCGGCCCTGCAGGGTCCGCCCGCCCGGAAAGGTCCCGTCGAGCCGCTCGATGGCGTAGACCTCCACCCTTTCGCCGCGCCCGAAGGGTGCCCGGGCCACGGCCCTGCGCTCCCCGCCGGCGACGCTGGAGGGGATCCGGAACACCCCGGTGCCCTCGGCCCGGGTCAGGGCGGTGAGGCGCTGGGCGTCCAGCATGAAGGCCATGCGCAGCGTCCGGCCCGGCTCCAGCGTGGGCGTGGTGGTTGTGGAGAAGGTCTCCCGCCCCACGTGCTCCAGGGAGGTCTCGAAGGGCAGCGCCCCGGGCACCGGCAGCCACAGCTGCACCGGGGTCTTCAGGCGCGCCAGCTCCTCCAGGTAGGCCCGGATGGTCCCTTCGTCGCGAAGCTCGGGGCGGTGGTCGAATGAGGTCAATCCGGATCCGTTATCCCCTCAAAGGAGAGGACTTCCAGTATATGGATAAATGACCGGGTTTGTTCCTTGACAGGATATAAATGCGCAACCAAGATGGTTACAGAACGGGTTTCCCATGACCGCCAGCTCCCGCACCACCATCGCCATCCACATCCTCACCCTCCTCGCCTTCTGCGGGCCGGAGCCCCTCACGTCCGAGTTCATCGCCGGGAGCGTCAACACCAACCCCGTGGTCATCCGCCGCCTCCTGGCCCGGCTGCGGGAGGCGGGCCTGGTGGCTTCCCAGGGCGGGCCCGGGGGCGGCTGGCAGCTGCTGCGGGCGCCCGGCAAGGTGACCCTCCGGGACATCCACCGGGCGGTGGACGGCGCGTCCCCCTTCGCCCTGCACAGTTCCACCCCCAGCCCGCAGTGCCCCGTGGGCCGGAACATCCAGGCAGCCCTCGCCGACATCTACGCGTCCGCCCAGGCCGCCCTGGAGGACGATCTGGCCCGCACCACCCTCGCGGACCTGGTGAAGGACGTGAACAGCCTCGCGTCCTGACCCTTTTTTTAACCCGATTCGTAACCATGATGGTTACAAGGAGAATGCCATGATCGCCATTACCGGTGCCTCCGGCCAACTGGGCCGCCTCGTCATCCACGAACTGCTCCGGAAGGTCCCCGCCTCCCGGGTGGTCGCCCTGGCCCGCAAGCCGGAGACCGTCCAGGACCTGGGCGTGGAGGTCCGCCTGGCCGACTACGAGCGGCCCGAAACCCTGGCCGCCGCCCTGGTGGGGGTCGAAAAGCTCCTCCTCATCTCCTCCAACGAGATGGGACGCCGGGCGCCCCAGCACCGGGCGGTCATCGACGCGGCCCGGGCGGCGGGCGTCAAGCTCCTGGCCTACACCAGTGTTCTCCATGCGGACCGGTCGTCCCTGGGCCTGGCCCCCGAGCACGCCGCGACCGAGGCCCACCTGAAGGCCTCCGGCATCCCCCACGTGATCCTGCGCAACGGGTGGTACACCGAGAACTACACGGCGAGCATCCCGTCGGCCCTGGCCCACGGCGCCCTCCTGGGCAGCGCGGGCGAGGGGCGCATCGCCTCGGCGGCCCGGGCCGACTACGCCGCGGCCGCCGCGGCGGTCCTGGTCCTGGACGGGCAGGCCGGCAAGACCTACGAACTGGCCGGGGACACCTCGTACACCCTCACGGACCTGGCGGCCGAGATCGCCCGGCAATCCGGCCAGCCCGTGATCTACAAGGACCTGCCCGAAGCCGAGTTCAAGGCCGTCCTGGCGGGCGCGGGCCTTCCCGAGGGCCTGGCCGCACTGCTATCGGACTCCGACGCGGGCGCCGCCAAGGGCGCCCTGCAGGACGAGGGGCGCCAGCTGAGCCGGCTCATCGGGCGCGCCACCACGCCCCTGGCGGAATCGGTGGCGGCGGCCCTCAAGGGCTGACGCCGGGGGCGGGCCGGATCCTGCTACGCTGGGTTATCCCCCAACGCTCAGGACACTGGAGTTGCCTTCCATGACCCGCCTATCTGGAGAAAAAATCGGCCCCTACCGGGTCCTCGACCTGCTGGGCCAGGGCGGCATGGGGGACGTGTACGCGGGGGTGGACGAACGCCTGGACCGGCGGGTGGCCCTCAAGGTCCTGCGGTCCGACCTGCATCCCGGGCCGGAGACCCAGCAGCGCTTCCTGCGGGAGGCCCGGGTGCTTTCGCAGGTGGCCCACCCCAACATCTGCCAGATCTTCGACTACCTGTCCGCCGGCGGGCGGGAGGTGCTGGTGCTGGAGCTCATCGAGGGCCAGAGCCTGGGCAAGGCCATGAAGCACGGCCTGCCCCACCGGCAGAAGCTTGCCATCGCCCTGCAGGTGGCCGAAGCCCTCCTGGCCGCCCACGAGAAGGGCATCATCCACCGCGACCTGAAGCCCGACAACATCCTCCTCACGCCCGCGAACCATGTGAAGGTCCTGGACTTCGGCATCTCCCGGCTGCGGTCGGACGACACCGACCTGCCCCGCCCCGCCGCCGGCGTCCAGCCCCCCCTGCCCGGCCTGGAAGACGGCGCCACGCTGGCGATTCCGGCGCCCGGTCCGGAAGCGGACGAACTCACCGCCGTCAAGGGGTCCCACCCCAGCGCCTCTGCCAGCTTGACCTCCCAGGGGTCGATCATCGGCACCCTGGCCTACATGAGCCCTGAGCAGGCCCGGGGCGAGCTGGCCCAGGCGGCCAGCGATCTCTATGCGCTGGGCCTCCTGCTGCAGGAGCTCTTCACCGGCCGGAGGGCCCATCCCAAGGGCCTCGACCCGGCCGAGCTGCTGGAACGGGCCCGGCAGGGGGAGACCAGCCCGGTGGAAGGCATCGACGCGGACGTGGCCGCGCTCATCCGCCGCCTGACCTCCCCGGCGCCGGCCGCACGGCCCTCCTCGGCGGACACGGTGGAACGGCTCCGCTGGATCCAGGCCAAGCCCGGGCGGCGGCGCCGGAAGGCCCTCCTGGCCGCCTCCCTGGCGGTGATGGCCCTGTTCAGCGCGGGCATGACCGTGCAGACCGTGCGGGCCCGGCGGGCCGAACGGCGCGCCCGGGAGGAGGCCGAGACCGCCCGCCGGGTGTCGGGTTTCCTCACGGGGCTTTTCAAGGTCTCGGACCCCGGGGAGGCCCGGGGCAACTCCGTCACCGCGAGGGAGTTGCTGGACAAGGGGGCCCGGACCATCGCCGGCGAACTGGGCGGCCAGCCCCAGGTCCGCGCCCAGCTCATGGACACCATGGGGATGGTGTACTACGAGATGGGCCTCTATCCCCAGGCCCGGCCCCTCCTCCAGGAGGCCCTCGCCATCCGGAAGCGGACCCTGGGCCCCGTGCACCTGAAGGTGGCGGAAAGCCTGAACGACCTGGCCATGCTGGACCTCAAGGAAGGCCGCAACGACGAGGCCGGTGCGGCCTTCCAGCGGGCCCTGGACATCCGCGTCCGCCTGCAGGGGGAAGGCTCCGCGGAGGTGGCCGCCACCCGGGGCAACCTGGGCGGCGTCTACTACAACCAGGGGAAGTACGCCCTGGCCGAGCCCCTGTTCCGCCAGAGCCTCCAGGCCCGCGAGCGCCTGCTGGGCCCCAACCACGAGGACGTGGCCACGGGCCTCAACAACCTCGCCAGCCTCTACTGGCAGCAAGGCAAGTTCGAGGAGGCCGAGCCCCTCTTCCGGCGCAGCCTGGCGATCACGGAAGCGCGGCTGGGCCCCGACCACCCGGACGTGGCCCTGGCCCTCACGAACCTGGGCATCCTGTGCCGGAAGCAGAAGAAATACCCGGAGGCCGAAGCCTGCTTCCGCCGGAGCCTCGCGGTGGGCGAGAAGGTCCAGGGCCCCGGCCACCCCGGCGTGGCCGCCACCCTCTCCAACCTCGGGACCACCCTCGTGGAGGCGGGCCGCAACGCCGAGGCCGAACCGCTCATGCTGCGGGCCCTGGCCATCGAGGAGGCCGCCCTGGGCCCCGCCCACCCGGAGGTGGCCCGCACCCTCAGCAGCCTGGGCACCCTCTACCACGCCATGGGCCGGGACCCGGAGGCCATCGCCCGCTACCGCAGGAGCATCGCCGTGGGGGAGAAGGCCCTGGGGCCGGCGCATCCCAGCATCGCCGGGCCGCTCACCCACCTGGGCGAGCTGTACATGGACCGGGGCGATTTCGCCGCGGCCGAGCCGCTGTTCCTGCGGGGCCTGGCCAACACGGAACCCGTGCTGGGCGCCCGGCATCCCGGGGTCGCGGGGATCCTGTACGGCCTGGCCTGCATCGAGGCGGAACTGGGCAAGCGGAAGGAGGCGCTGGGCCACCTGGCGCGGGCTGTCCAGGTGGACGGCAAGCCGTCCTGGCTGGGCGCGCTGCGGCAGGAAAAGCAGCTGCGGTCCCTCCGGGGGAACCCGGATTTCGAGCGCATCGCCGCCGAGGTGGACCGGCGCGCCGGGGCCCGGCCCAGCTGAGCCTCCATCGCCGGCGGACCCGCTACCGCATGGCCCGCCCGTACCGCAGCGCCATGGTGACCCGCCGCCGGGCCTCGCGGCCGTCCAGGGGCTTGGTGACCCAGTCGTCGATGGGGATCCCCGCCTCGGGTTCCTCGCCCTTGCCCGCCACCACCAGCACCGGCACACCGGCCCAGGTGGGCTGGCTGCGCACGCTGGCGGCCACGTCCTTGAGGGCCCCGTTGGCCAGGGCGGCGTCCAGCACCAGCAGGGCCGGAGGCGGGCCGTCCAGGTTGTCCAGCACTTCGCCGGCGCCGGCGCAGGTGTCCACCTGGATGCCGGCGGGCGCCAGCTGCAGGGTGAGCTGGGACAGCAGGAGCGGCGATTCGGAGGCGGCCAGCACCCGGGAGCCGGCGAAGGCCTCCAGGGGTTCGGCCATGTCTGCGCCCCGGCCGGCGATGTCCAGCAGCATCCTCACCCGCAGACGCAGGAGGTCCTCGCTGCCCCGCTTCAGGAAGAAGTCGTCGGCGCCCACCTGCAGGCTGCGCTCGCCCACGTTCTGGGACAGGGACGTGATGATGGCGAAGGGCAGGTCCCGCGTGGCGGGGTCGTCCTTGATGCGCTTGCAGAACTGGAAGCCGTCGGTCACGGGCATGACCGCGTCGCACAGGATGAGGTCGGGCCGGCGGTCCGAAATGATGTCCAGGGCGTTCTCGGCGTTGGCGGCGGTCTGGATTTCCACGCCCAGGGATTCGAGGACCTCAGGGAAGAGTTTCCGCTGAAGCCTGTCGTCATCGATGAAGAGCAGGAAAGGCTTGGATATTTCCGTGTGCAATGAACCGTCCTCTGAGAAATCATACCTTGGCCACGGCCAGGCGCACGCTATTTTCCCCCGTCCAGGACCTCCCTGAGGTGCTCCAGCAGCTCCCGCCGGCTGAAGGGTTTCTGGAGGAACCGCGCGGAGGGCGGCAGCGTTCCCAGGCCGCGGGTGCCTTCCATGGGGTAGCCCGACATGAAGAGCACCTTGGTTCCGGGGCGCTGGTGCAGCAGGGCGCGGCTGAGGTCCACGCCGCCCATGCCGGGCATCACCAGATCCGTGACCAGGGCGTGGATCCCCTGGCCCTCCCGGGCCAGGAACGCCAGCGCCTGCACGGGCCGGGAAAAGGCATGCACCCGGTAGCCCGCGTCCTCCAGGAGGGTGCGGCCCAGGTCCAGGAGGGCCTCCTCGTCCTCCACCAGCAGGATGGTCTCGGTGCCGCCGGGAATGGGGGCTTCGGGGACCTCCGGCCGGTCGCCGCCGCCCGGGTACTGGAAGCGCGGCAGGTGCAGGCGGAAGGTGGAGCCCCGGCCCGGGGCGGATTCCACGGACACGAAGCCGCCGTTCTGGCGGAGGATCCCGTACACCATGGCGAGCCCCAGCCCGGTGCCCTTGCCCACGTCCTTGGTGGTGAAGAACGGTTCGAAGATGTGGCTGAGCACCTCCGGATCCATGCCCCGCCCCGTGTCCGTGACCGACAGCACCACGTAGTCCCCGGGCCGGGCGTCCAGGTGGCGCTGGGCGAAGGTTTCGTCCACGGTCTGGTTGAAGGTCTCCAGGAGGATCGTGCCGGCGCCGGGGAGGGCGTCCCGGGCGTTGACCACGAGGTTCACCAGCGTCTGGCTCACCTGGGAAGGGTCGATCCACACCATCCACAGGGACGTGGCGGGCTTCCACACCAGGGAGTGGTTCTCGCCGATGAGCCTGCGGAGCATGGCCTGGGTTTCGTCCACCAGCGAGTTCAGGTCCACGGGGCGGGGCTCGATGGCCTGCTTGCGCGCGAAGGCCAGGAGCTGGCGCGTGAGGTCGCCGGAATGGGTGGCGGCCTTGCGGATCTGTTCCAGGTGCTGGCGGGGCGGTCCGTCCGCGAAGGCCGGATCCTCCAGGAGCAGGTCCGCGTACCCGATGATGACGCTCAGCATGTTGTTGGTGTCGTGGGCCACGCCCCCGGCGAGCTGCCCGAGGGAATCCAGCTTCTGGGCCTGGCGGAGGATCCCCTCGGCCTGCTTGCGCCCGGTGATGTCGCGGACCACCGCGGCCACCACGTCCTGGCCGTACCAGGTGGCCGGCTTGACCGCCACCTCCACGTCGAAGGGAGCTCTGCCGTCCGCATGCACGGCCTTCAATTCGAAGACCGCGAACCCTTCCTGGTCCAGGTGGGCCATGAGGCCCTGCAGCACCGCGTCGGGCTCGCCCCGGGCCGCATCCGGGATGCTGAGGGTGGACACCTGGCGGCCCAGCAGCGCTTCCCGGGGGAGGCCGAACATGACGGTGGCCGGCTCGTTGGCCTCCAGCACGAGGCCCTTCCGATCGTGGATGAGGATGGCATCGTGGATGCCGTTGAAGACGGAAAGGAGGTTCTCCTGGGAGACCCGCAGGCGCTCGCGCACCTCCTCCAGCTGCTGGAGGCGCTGCTGGAGCTCGGGGTAGAAGCTCTTGCGGCCGGACTCCTCGCCCAGGCCGATGATCCGTTCCCGCATGGCCTCGCGGCCCAGGCGGGCGGGCATCAGAGGGCCTCGAGGAAAAGGGCTTCCAGGTCGGCCACGGAGGGCTCCCGGGGGTTGGTGGCGTTGCAGGGGTCGTCGAAGGCCTTGGCCGCCAGCCGCCCGGCATCCGAGGCGGCGATCCCCCGGGAGGCCAGGCCGCCGGCGATGCCGCAGGCGCCGCGCAGGGCCACCACGTGGTCCACCAGGGCGGAGCGCACCCGCGCATCCGGGAGCCCCTCCACAGGGCATCCCAGGGCTTCCGCCACCCGGCGGAAGCGTTCGGGTGCGGCGGGGAAGTTGAAGTCGAGGACGTGGGGCAAGAGGAGGGCGTTGCACTCCCCGTGGGGCAGGTCCCGGAACCCCCCCAGGCTGTGGGCCATGGCGTGCACCGACCCCAGGCTCGCGTTGGAGAAGGCCAGGCCCGCGTGGAGGCTGGCCTGCATGATCCGGGCGCGCAGCTCCAGGTCGCCGGGATCCCGCACGGATGCGGCCAGGTGGCCCGCCACGAGCCGCATGGCCTCCAGGGCGTGCACGTCCGTGACGGCGGAGTGGGCGTTGGAGACGTAGGCCTCCACCGCGTGCACCAGGGCGTCCAGGCCCGTGCAGGCGGTGAGGAAGGGGCCCAGGGTCACCAGGGTGCCGGGGTCGATGAGCGCCACGTCGGGCACCACCGCCTTGCTGATGATGGCGATCTTCACCTGGGCGGCCAGGTCGTTGATGATGGCGAACTGGGACACGTCCGCCGAGGAGCCGGCGGTGGTGGGCACGCAGATCAGGGGCGGCATGGGCGCGCGCACCTCGTCCACGCCCTCGTACTCCAGGATGGATCCGCCGTTGGTGGCCACGATGCCGATGCCCTTGGCGCAGTCGATGACGCTGCCGCCGCCCACGGCCACGATGAGGTCGCTGCCGCTGGACCGGTACACCCCGACGCCTTCGGCCACTTCCCCGGACCGGGGGTTGGGGGAGACGCCCAGGAAGCGCGTGACCTCCAGGTCCTCCGCCTGGAGGAAGCGGGCCGCCTCGTCGGTCCATCCGGCTCCGTCCACCCCGGCGTCCGACACCAGGAGGACCCGGCGCGCCCCGAGGTTCCGGGCGTAGCGCCCCAGGAGCGTACGCGCGTCCAGCCCGAAAAGGAATTCAGGCGCGACGAACTTGCGCAGTTGAGACAGCACCGGATTGCCCAAAAATCACCCTCGTGGTGTGGATGGACACACCCTACCACGGGCGCCGCGGGCGCAAAGCTGAATTTTGGCGCGCGGGTCAGACCAGGCGCCGGAGGGCCTGGATCTCCTCCTTGACCAGGCGGATGCGCTCATGGGCCAGTTCCACTTCCTCCACCGAGAGGTGCCGGGCCACCAGGTCCTTGTGCTCGGCCGCGAACCGCGCGCCGTTTTCCGCGGCGAGCGATATCCACACGTAGGCCTCGGCCTGGTCCAGGGGGATGCGTTCGTCCTCGTCGAAGCACAGGCCGTGGTGGTGGCTGTAGCCCAGGTGGAACTGGGCCTCGGGATCCCCCCACAGGGCCGCGCGCCGGTACCATGCGGCCGACCCGGGCGCGTCCCCGCCGGTGTAGTGGTCGCCCCAGGGGTTCTGGATGTCCAGGACCACCTGGGCCGCGCTGCAGCCGCCGTGGGCCGACAGCTGGAAGAGCTCCTGGGCCGCCGCCTCGTCCAGGGGCATGCCCAGGCCGCGCAGGTAGCACACGCCCAGGTAGTACGTGGCCAGGGGATCCCCGGCGTCCGCCGCCGCCCGGAAGCGCAGGGCGGCCTCCCGCTCGTCCCGGGCCACGCCGATGCCGTTCTTGAAATAGAAGGCGGTGACCAGCTGGGCCTTCCGGCTGCCCCAGTCCGCGGCGATGCGGTACCAGCGCACGGACTCCCCCAGGTCCCGGGGGATCAGGTCCCCCTCCTCGTACAGGCGGGCCAGCCGCAGCTGGGCGCGCTCGTCCCCGTTCTCCCCTGCCTTGCGCAGCCACCGGATGGCCTGGGCGAAGTCCCGGGGCACGCCGTCGCCCTCCTCGAAGATGCGGGCCAGCTGGAGCTGGGCCTCCACACTGCCGTGCTCGCCGGCCTTGTGGAACCAGGCCAGCGCCTGGGCGGGATCCCGGGGGCAGAATTCCCCCACGCTGGCGCAGTGGCCCAGTAGGTACTGGGCCTCCTGGGACCCCAGGTCCGCGGCCCGCCGCCACCACCGGAGCGCTTCGGCCCCGTCCCTGGGAACCCCGGAGCCGGTGGCGTAGTGCCGGCCCAGGGTCACCTGGGCCGAGGCCAGCCCCAGTTCGGCCTGGGCCCGCAGATCCGGTGTGGGTTCAGTCATTCGCGTGGCCTCGGGGAGGGGGTTGGCTTATTGGGTTGATACGCACCGATTCTAATATTTATTTACAATAATCGGGCCTGGGAAAGGGGAATAATTTGGCTTACGGCCAAGGTTAACATCGTATTATGATGGCTCATTCCCCGAGGCTCCCCATGCGAACGCCCCTGCTCGTTGCCGCTGTGTCCCTCTGCGCCCAGGCCCAGACGGCCAACCCCTTCTTCGCCGAGTGGAAGACGCCCTTCGGCGTGCCGCCCTTCGGGGAGATCAAGGAGGCGCACATGCTGCCCGCCTTCAAGGAGGGCATGGCCCGCCACAAGGCGGAGGTCGAAGCCATCGCCTCCAGCGCGGAAGCGCCCACCTTCGCCAACACCGTGGAGGCCCTGGAGTGCTCGGGGCAGCTCCTGGAGCGGGTGTCCCTGGTGTTCGGGGCGCTCTCGGGCGCTGAAACCACCCCGGCGCTCCAGGCCATCAACCGCGAGCTGGCGCCCCTGCGGTCGGCGCACTACGACGGGATCAACCTGGATCCCCGGCTGTGGCGGCGGGTGAAGGCGGTGTGGGAGCACCGCGAAGGCCTGGCGCCCGAGCAGCTGCGGCTGCTGGAGGACCGGCGCCGCGGGTTCCTGCGCGCCGGCGCGGACCTGGACGAGGCCGGCAAGACCCGCATGCGCGCCCTCAACACCGAGCTCTCGCGCCTGGGCGTCCAGTTCGGCGATCGAATGCTCAAGGCCACCAAGGACTTCAAGCTCACGCTGCACAAGCCCGAGGACCTGGCGGGCCTGCCCCAGGGGGTGCGCGACGCCGCGGCCCGGGGCGGCGCCTGGGTCTTCACCCTGGACGGGCCCAGCATCTGGCCGTTCCTGCAGTACGCCGAGAACCGCGACCTGCGCCGCCAGCTCCTCACCGGCTACCTGGAGCGCTGCCGCGCCGGGGAGACCGACACCCGCGGCCTGGTGAGCCGGATGGCCTCGCTGCGCGTGCTGAAGGCCAAGCTGCTGGGCTACGCCACCTGGGCCGACTACATCCTCGAGGAGAACATGGCCCGGACGCCCGCGGGGGCCTATGGGCTCATGAAGCCCGTGTGGAACGCCTCCCTGGCCAAGGCCCGGGAGGAGCGCGCCGAGCTGCAGGCCGCCATGGCCAAGGACCTGCCCGGCGCCAAGCTCGAGGCCTGGGACTGGCGGTACTACCAGGAGAAGGTGCGCCGCGCGAAGTACGACCTGGACGAGGCGGCCCTCAAGCCCTACTTCAGCCTGGACGCCGTGCGCACGGGCGCCTTCGGGCTGGCCACGCGCCTCTACGGTGTGACGTTCACCGAGGTGAAGGACGTGCCCGTCTACCACCCCGAGGTGCGGGTCTTCGAGGTGAAGGAGAAGGACGGCCGCCATCTGGGCCTGCTCTACACCGACTACCATCCGCGCCCCGGCAAGCGCGGCGGCGCCTGGTGCGGAAGCCTGCGCCCCGGACGCGACCGCCACAAGGTCCCCGCCATCGCCACCAACGTGGCCAACCTCTCCCGGCCCTCCGGGGGCGCCCCCGCGATGCTCACGCCCGACGAGGTGCGCACCCTCTTCCACGAGTTCGGCCACGCCCTGCACGGGCTGTTCTACGCGGGCCAGTACCGCGGCCTGGGCGGCGCGCCCCGGGACTTCGTGGAGCTGCCCAGCCAGATCATGGAGAACTGGGCCATGGAGCCTGAGGTGCTCAAGACCTACGCGCGCCACTGGAAGACCGGCGAGCCGATCCCCGCCGCCCTGGGCGACCGCATCAAGAAGTCCCGCACCTTCGGGGAGGGCTTCGCCACCACCGAATACATGGCGGCCGCCCTGCTGGACATGGACTGGCACACCCTCGCCGACGACGCGCCCCGGGACGCGGACGCGTTCGAGAAGGCGAGCATGGAGAAATGGGGGCTGCTGCCCGAGATCCCGCTGCGGTACCGCACGGCGTTCTTCAACCACATCTGGGGCGGGGGCAACGGGTACAGCGCGGGCTACTACGCCTACATCTGGAGCGCGGTGCTGGACAGCGACGCGTTCCTCGCCTTCAAGGAGAAGGGCGACCTGTACGACGCCGCCACGGCCGCGGCCTTCCGGGCCAAGGTGCTGGAAAAGGGGCAGACGGCGGATCCGGCGCAGCTTTACCGGGATTTCAGGGGGCGGGATCCCAAGGTGGACGCGCTGCTCGAAAAGCGGGGACTCAAGTAGGAGGGTTTTCGCCTTGCGCGGGGGCAGGATGGGCGGGCCCAATTGAGTGAAGACCTCGACCCACACTCACGTTGGCCTTCTTTTGGAAAGGGCCTTGGGACGGGTGGTCGAAGGCCGTCCTGATCCCGTCATCGAGGCAGTTCGAAACGAAAGGACTATCGCCGAGGCGCCGAAAACGCCGAGGTTCGCCGAGAAAAGATCTTGTTTTTTCATCGGCGATCCTCGGCGTCTTCGGCGCCTCGGCGACAAGGCCCTTCGATGGAATTCGCCGGATTCACCGGGTAACCGGTCGGCAGCAGCAGGCTCCAGGCATCTTGGATTTGTCGAGGACACGAAATGAAGTAGCGCCGGGCCGGGCTGGACTGTGGAATCCCGGCTCAGGGAACCTGGGGGGCTCAAAAGTCATTAATAGCCTACGGCGGACCGCCTAGGAGAGCCCATGAGCCAGCAGAACGCCGCCCCGGCGGCGGTGCCAACCCTTGTCCTCAAGGGGCCGCCCAGCGCGGTCCAGGGGGCCAGTGCCCTGGTGCGGGTGGAGGTCCGGGGGGCGTTGCCGGGCCAGTGCGTGGCCCTGCGCGGATGGGTCAATGGGCATAAGGTCTTCGAGGCCCACCGGCTCCTGGAGGGGGCGGATTCCTTCGAGACGGCCATCCCGGTGCCCGTCTTCGGGGAGGTGCAGACGCTGGTGGTTCAGGCCTGCTGCCAGGGCGCCCGGTCCCAGGCCCACGCCGTCCCCCTGCGCCTCAGGACTCCAGGACTTCCCTGACCTTCCCCAGGAGATCCTTGATCCGGAAGGGCTTCTGCAGGAAGTGGGTCTCCTCGCGCATGAGGCCCCGCTTGGCCAGGATGTCCCCGGTGTAGCCGGAGATGAAGAGGACCTTGAACCCCGTGCGGGCCTCCAGGAGGCGGTGCTGGAGCTCCTTCCCGTTCATGCCGGGCATGACCACGTCGGTGATAAGGAGGTGGATCGGCCCTTCGTGACGGGCGGCCAGCAGGACCGTGTCGATGGGATTGGACGCGGCGAGCACCTTGTAGCCCTTCCCTTCCAGGACCAGCCGCATGACGTCCAGCATGGGCTGCTCGTCCTCGGCGATGAGAATGGTCTCGTCGCCTCCCCGCGCGGAGGGCTCCGCGGCCGGGTCCCCCAGGGCGTCCTGGGAATCGTAGGCGGGCAGGTAGATCTTGAAGGACGTCCCCAGGCCCAGGTTGCTGTAGACCGAGACGGCGCCGCCGTTCTGCTTGATGATGCCGTAGACCATGGAAAGGCCGAGCCCGGTGCCCTTGCCTTCGCCCTTGGTGGTGAAGAAGGGTTCGAAGATGTGCGCGAGGGTGAAGGTGTCCATGCCGCAGCCCGTGTCGCTCACCGTGAGCTGCACGTAGTTCCCGGGCGCCAGGCCCCCGAAGATCAGGGCCGAGGTGTCCTCCACCTGGACGTTCTGGGTCTCGATGCTGATGGACCCGGCGCCCGGCAGGGCGTCCCGGGAATTGACCACCAGGTTCGTGAGCAGCTGGCTCACCTGGGAGGGGTCGATGAAAACCTCCCGCAGGCCCGGCCCGGGATGCACGATCAGCTCGATGTCGCGTTCGATCATCCGCTTGAGCATCTTCCGGTTCTCCTCCACGGCCTCGTTGAGGTCCAGGCGCCTGGGCTGGGCCGCCTGCTTGCGGGAGAAGGCCAGGAGCTGCCGGGTGAGGTCCGCGGATCGTTCCGCCGCGGCCTTGATCTCCAGGAGGCGCCTCCGGGCGGGTTCCGGGAGGCCGGGGGTATCGAGGGGGATCTCGGAATTGATGAGGATGACGTTGAGCATGTTGTTGAAATCGTGGGCGACTCCGCCCGCGAGCCGCCCCAGGGCTTCCATCTTCTGGGACTGGAGCAGCTCGGACTCGATGCGCCGCTGCTCGGTGATGTCCTGCATGATGCCGATGAAGTGGGTGATGGCCCCGCCTTCGCCCCGCACCGGCGAGATGGCCGTCTGGAAGAGCCGTTGCATGCCGTTCTTGTGGCGGTCCTGGATTTCGCCCCGCCACACCTGGCCCGAAGCCTGCGGGTCCCACATCGCCCGGGTATCCCCGTCCTTGCGGGTTCCGGATTCCAGGAAGCGGGGCCTGGAGCCGAGGATCTCCCGCCTTTCGAACCCCGTGAGCTCCAGGTAGGCCTGGTTGGCCCATTCGACGATCCCCTGGCGGTCCATGATCAGGATGCCGTTGGCCGCCGCGTCCAGCGCGAAGCTCCGGAGCCGGAGCCGGGCCTCGGCCCGCTGCAGCTCCTCCACCTGCCGGGCCAGGGTCTGGGAGCGCTGGTCCAGCTTCTGGATGAGGCGCTCGTTGTAGAGCTTGAGGAACGAGCCCTCGTCGGTGGGGGCGGGATCCTGCGGCCGGATCTCGCCGGCCTGGGTGCGCGCGACCACGTCCTTCACCTGGCGCAGGAAGGCGTCAGGCTCCATGGGCTTGCGGAGGAAGGCGGCGGCCCCCAGGGAAAGGGCGAAGGCCTCGTCCTCGTCGGACTGGTAGGTGGCCGTGTAGAAGATGAAGGGGATCCTCGCCAGGGCCCCGTCCTCCATCCACGCGCGGCACAGGGAATAGCCGTCCAGCACGGGCATGAGGATATCGGAGATGATCAGGTCGGGCGCCTCCCGGCGGGCCGCCTCCAGGGCCTCCTGGCCGTTGAGGGCCCGGCGCGTGGAATGGCCCTGGCTGCCCAGGACGATTTCCAGGAGCTTGAGGTTCGAAGCGATGTCGTCGACCAGGAGGATCTTCATGTTCGGCTCCCCGGGTTGCGGGTCAGATGAACGAAGCGACGGTGCCCGTGAAGGTCTCGGGGTTGATGGGCTTCTCGATGTATTCGGTGAAGCCTTCCAGCAGGGCCCGCTCCCGGTCCCCGGTCATGGCGTAGCTGGTGATGGCCATGATGGGAGTGCCGGCGGTGCCGGGCAGCGCCCGCAGGGCCTTGACCACCTGGTACCCGTCCATGCCCGGCAGCTGGATGTCCAGGAGGATGAGGTCGAAGGCCTCCGCCCGGGCGAGGGCGATGCCCGAAGGCCCGTCCGTGGCCTCCACCAGGTGCACCTTCAGGGAGCTCAGGAGCATGCGCACCAGCAGGAGGTTGTCCGGGTTGTCTTCGATGACCAGGATGCGTTTCATGATTCCCCTCTAGGCAGGGACAGCGTGAAGGTGGCGCCCCGGCCGGCCTCGCTTTCGGCCAGGATATCGCCGTTCATGAGGCGGGCCAGCCGCCGGCTGAGGGCCAGGCCCAGGCCGGTGCCCTCGTTGCGCCGGGCCAACCCCTCGTCCAGTTGCTCGAATTCCCGGAACAGGCGGTGGAGATCCTGGGCGGCGATGCCGGGCCCCGTGTCCTGGACCCGCACATCCACGCCGGCCTCCCGGAGGTGGATGCCCACGGTGACGCGTCCGGTTTCCGTGAACTTCACGGCGTTGGAGAGCAGGTTCAGGAAGATCTGGGACACCCGCCGCCGGTCGCCGGTCATGGGCAGCGCCCCGGGGAAGGCGTCCTGGACCAGGTCCAGGCCCTTGGCCGCCGCGGCGGGGGCCAGGGTCTCCATGGACTCCCGCAGCGTCTGCACCAGATCGTAGGGCTGGGAGGCCAGGCGCATTTCCGCAGCTTCGATCTTGGAGAGATCCAGCACGTCGTTGATAAGGTCCAGCAGGTGCCGGCCGTTGCGCTGGACGATGCGCAGGGGTTCCTCCTGCTGGGGCTGCAGGGGGCCGGCCATGCCCCCCAGCAGGACGCCCGTGAAGCCGATGACGGAGTTGAGCGGGGTGCGCAATTCGTGGGACATGGCCGACAGGAAGGCGGACTTGGCGCGGTCCGCGGCCTGGGCGCGCTCCACGGCCAGGGCCAGGTCCTCGTTGGCCTCCCGCAGGAGGGCCGTGCGTTCCTCGACGCTGCGCTCCAGCCCGGCGGCATGGGCCTTCAGGCGCTCGTGGAGCAGCGCGTTCTGGAGGCCCGTGGACACCTGCGCCGCCAGCGTCTCCAGGAACGTGGCCTCGGCCCCGTACGCCCGGGGGCTGCCCGAGCCCAGGACGAGCCGGCCCAGGTCCTGGCCCGCCTTCATCAGGGGGAGGATCGCCAGGGACGCCAGGCCCGGGGCCCTGAACCGCGGATCCGCCGCGGCGTCCTCCACGTAGACGGCCCGGCCGTCCAGGGGGCCCAGGGCGCCGGTGCCCAGATCCCCCGCCTCGTCCAAGGCCGCCGCGCCCGGGGCCTGGACGCTGTCCAGGAGCTGGAGCGCGGCCCCCTCCCGCAGGTAGAGCGCCGCCAGGTCCGACCCCGTGGCCGCCAGGGTGCCCTGGAGGGCGGCCTGGGAGCAGGCGGCCACATCCAGCGTCGTGGTGAGGCGGATGCCCAGCTCGTTCATGGCCGAAAGTTGGGCGGCCCGCCGGAGGAGCGCCGCCTCCGCCAGCTTCTGGTCGGTGATGTCCTCGCCCAGGCTGATGGTGCCGATGATGGTGCCGGCCCGGTCCCGGAGGATGGTGTTGTTCCACCGGATGAGCCTGCGCCCGCCGTCGCGGGTGAGGATCTCGTTCTCGTTGTGGATCTGGATCTCGCCCATGTGCAGGGAGGCGTCCAGGGCCGCCCCCACCCGGGCCCGGTCCTCCGGAGGCACGAACACGGCGAACCAGTTCTGGCCCAGCACCTCCTCCCGGGACCGGCCCGTGAGCCAGAGCAGGTGGTCGTTGCAGAAGGTGATGGTGGCCTGGGCGTCCAGGGACACGGCCACGAGCTTCACCGTCTCCAGGGTCGCCCGGAACCGGCGTTCGGATTCGGCCAGATCCATGCGGGTCTCCATGCCCGCCAGCGCGTACCCCAAGTCTCCGGCCAGTTCACCCAGCAACCGGCCCTCCTCGGCGCCCAGGGGGGCCGGTTCCCCGTAGGCGGCCATGAGAGCGCCCACGGCCCTTCCGCCCTGGAGGATCGGAAAGGCGCAGTGGGCCTGGTACCCCAGGGCCAGGGCCTCCTCCCGCCAGGGGGCGAAGGCGGGATCGTTCAGGCAGGGTGGAAAGACGGCGCCCTGGCCGGCGGGGGCGTCCGAATCGGGAATCGCCAGGCCGCCCAGGTGGCCGAAGGCGGTCCCCGGCACCACGCACCCCGTGGCCTCCTCCTTGAACCCCAGCCAGGCCAATTGGAACCCGCCCATTTCCACCAGGAGGCGACAGGTCTCCCGCAGGAGCGTGGGGCGGTCCTCGGAATGGACGATCGCCTGGTTCACCTCCGAGAGGGTCCGGTAGAGGCGGTTCTGGATGCGCAGGCGATCCTCCAGCCGCTGGCGTTCCTGCAGCGCGGAACCCAGCACGAGGGTGGTGATGGCCAGCGTGCAGATGAAGCCCTGCTGCAGGAGGAGCGACCCGTTCAGGGGACCGGGAAGCAGGAAGGGCCCCGCGCCCAGCACCGTGGACGTGGTGGCCAGGATGGACAGGAGGGCCACCAGGCTCGACGCGTAGAAGGGTCCGAGCCGAGAGGTGCTCAGGACCAGGAGCGGGAAGAAGAAGAAGGCGAGGGGGGGCAGGAAGGGACAGACCCCGTACCAGAAGGCCAGGATCAACCCGGCCGCCAGCAGGGCGTCCCGGTGCACCTTCCGGGGCAGGGCGGCCAGTTGCCGCCTGCGGAAGGTGAGGAGCATGGGGGTCAGGACCAGGGCGCCCGCGGCGTCGCCCAGCCACCACGACGCGCCGACGGCCTGGAACAGGGGCCAGCGGCCCGTGGCCGCGCAGTAGACCAGGGTCCCCACCAGGGCGCTGACCAGAGTCGCCAGAACCGCGCCCCCCAGGATGAACTGGAGGACATGGGCCACGCGGGAGAAGGGATGGCGGGTGCCCGTGAACCGCTCGATGAGGTAGCCGGCCAGGAGGGCCTCGGCGGCGTTGCCCAGGGCCGTGGCCAGGGAGGCGCCCACCGCGAGGGCGGGGGACAGGCCGAGGCGGCCGAGGATCAGGCCGTTGGCCAGGAAGGCCCCCAGGAGGACGGCGGGCCAGATGCCGGGGCCGTACCGCATGCGGGCGGCGATGGCCAGCCCCGTGGGGATCCACACGGCCGTGGCGTTGGAGCCCGGCAGGGCCAGGGCGTGTCCCAGGGCGGCCAGTACGAAATAGGCTGCGGCCAAGCCCGCCTGATGGACGGGTGGAAGACGTTTCCAGGGAACGTGCCAGTGGGGCTTCATGGGTGGCCGCCGGGGTCGAATGATTGCGATGTTCAATTATACCCTGGAACCCTGCCTGGACGGAGCCTTCACTGGGGCGCCAGCCCCAATTCCGCCGCGTTGGCGTGCAGGACGTCCACCACCCGCTGGAAATGCTCGTCCTCGGTGCCTCCGATGCGCTCGGAGAGCCGCCGGAAGCCTTCGAGCATCTCCTCCCGGTTCACGCCCGCGGCGAAGGCGGGGGTCTTCATCTTCTTGCGGATGCTCCGGGGCTCGAGGCCCTCGGTGCGCTGGGGCCGCACCAGGGCGCAGGCGGTGACGAAGCCCGTGACCTCGTCCGAGGCCACCAGGGCGCGCTCCAGGAGGTCCTCGGGGTGGATGCCGGTGCGCTCCCAGGCGTGGGCGGCCACGGCCCGGGCCAGGGCCGTCTCGCCTCGGGCCTCCAGCCACGCCACGATGCGCGCGGGATGCTCCTCGGGCCAGCGATCGTAGTCGGCGTCGTGGAGCAGGCCGGCCAGGGCGAAGGGCCGCGGGTCCTGGCCCAGGCGCCGGGCCAGGTCCTCCATCACCAGCTCCACGCCCCGCGCGTGGATGCGCAGGCGCTCGGAGGGTGTCCAGTCGCAAACCAGGGTCCAGGCCTCTTCACGCGTGAGCATCGGGTCCTCCGCAACCATTCTAGGAGGCTGTCCAAGTAT
>MTLE01001566.1_pt1 | contig 61614 bp, 49 predicted proteins | sample 1982461 | NCBI WGS metagenome assembly MTLE01 (sample SAMN05712605, study PRJNA340218) | biofilm metagenome | isolation source: sample SPL anode biofilm adapted to -200 mV | place: USA | collected 2012-02-03 | reverse complement strand
AATGACAACAAAATAAAAATGCAAAAGTTTGAATCTTTCCTTTGATTTTAAATTCTTATTCATATCTTTGTTGCGCAATGAGATTCTTGCTAAGGTAATTTTCCCCTTTTCAATCATATTCATTATATATTGCAGAGCACTATCTCCTTATACAAAGACCTTCCATTGCAAATTATTATCAATTTTTATACACATTTTAATTATTTATTTTTAATGAACATTTTTATCGCTGGATTAAGCTATAACATTAGCGATTCCGAATTAGGGGAATTATTCACTGAGTATGGAGAAGTTACTTCATCAAAGGTTGTAACAGACAGAGAAACAGGTCGTTCAAAAGGTTACGGCTTTATTGAAATGGCTGACGAAGAAGCAGGAAACAAAGCTATCGAAGAATTAAACGGTGCTGAAGTTGACGGAAAGACTCTTTCTGTATCAGTAGCTCGCCCTAGAACTGAGGCTCCACGTCGCAGTTTTGGCGGTGGTGGCAATCGTGGTGGTGGTTACGGCGGTGGAAACCGTGGTGGCGGCTACAGCGGTGGTGGCAACCGTGGCGGTGGTTACGGTGGCGGCAGATACTAATCTGACATAAAAAAAATCCCGGGTTTACAGATTCTGCAAACCCGGGAAAAACAAACAATTCAAAAGGCATTGCATCACTGCAACATTGTTAAGATCCAGAGCTTTGTGTTTTGTTTTTCTTCTCAATAAACAAACTTAACCAATTATTCTTTTCATAATTAAGGATCTTCTCATTCATCGTTTAGGTTATAGTATTCTTTTAATACTTATATAGTTACAATAACCGTGCCAAACTCCCCTAGAAGAACCAATCCATTCATTATCAGACTATTACAAGTAATACTCTATCTACTGCCAATTGTGGAAAATGTGGATCAAGGTGTGGAATCTGTAGATTTAATACGCAAAACACTAACGTAACGAACTAAATCAAGATTGTACTTCCGACTATTGGTTTTCTGCCAATTATTATCATATCTTCCTATTTCATCTATTTCCCATTTTGATGCATCCAACACTGAATCAACAGGGGTAGCACTAACCAAGACAAAAGGCAGCTTGCTTTCTACAAGATTCATATTTCTTATATTTAGCGGACGAATTACCCGGTCACTTTCATAGACCAATTCAATACGCAGTTCTTCACCTTCAACATAGTAAAAAGGTAAATGCTGAAGAACCGGTATTTTACGAACTTCACTAATACTGTGTCTTTCATTGTTAATAAAGAGTTTACCTGCCGGAATAAAGCAGAGACCTTCCACTACCAGCATGGTACCTATCACACATCCCAAAGCAATTTTATAATTTACACGCCGGTTGTAAATACTCCATGCCAACAACAATGCCAATAAAAAACAGCAGAAACATATCATAGCAAAAAGCGAAATTTCGAGTTCCTGTTTCTGCACAAAAAACAGATAAAGGGCTACCGGCAAAGCTAAAATAACCAATAGGATTAAACTCATATTAATTCGAAATAGCCTCTTTTCTCTTGAAAGAATTAATCGGCCGGATAGATAATAGTACAAACATAAGCCCACATTTATGGCACCCGGAATAAGCAATGGTAAGAGGTAACGGGTTTTCTTCTCGGGAATCAGTGAAAGAAGAATCAGCGAAACAACAGTCCAGAGAATTGAAAACAGATAAATTTTATGAAGGTGTATTTGGCTAAAACGCTTCCTCCAATAAGGCCAAACAAGTGATGTGACCCAGAAAAGGGCCCAAATTCCAGCTTCAGCCGGGAACTGCCAGTAATAATACCAAGGACGCACGTTGTGATTTAACCAGGAAGACGATTCTTTATTTGCAATGTGTACACCCCAGTCTCTGTGAAAAATATAAATGTAAACCGGCCACCAGAAACTAACCATCAAACAAACTAAAATCATTGCAATTATAGGCTTCATCTTTCCTTTGAAAGAAGGATGCCAGGTGACCAGATAAGCTATAATAAAAGGTATGAGCAATGCAAAAAAGGAAACAGGGCCTTTACTTAAAAAGGAAAGTCCCATGAATAAACCAGTGAACACAAAAAAACGCCACTGAGGTCCTTCATGTGATAGTGCTTTAATGAAAAAAAAGATGGCGCCCAGCATAAAGCTATGACAATAAATATCCCACGTAGCCGTACGCCCCATCATAATAACATTGTAACAAGTAGCCAATATCAAAGCACAAACAAAAGATACAGTAGAGTTCTTACTTAGTTGCCTCGCTACAAGGTAAAGAAAGACAACCATTAGAGTTGCAGCTACACCCGCGGCATACCGTTGGGCAGAAAGGCTGTGGGGCTTTATGTGATTGACACAGGCAGCGATCCAAGTAGGCAAAGGTGGTTTTTCGAGACGAAGTTCTCCATTCATGGTTGGAGCAAGATAATTTTCCAACGCCACCATTTCCTGTGCAGTAGCCAGATTCCGTGACTCCATCAAATCAGCAGGAATGAAGTCATTGTGTACAAAGAAAGAAAAAAAGCATACTAGTAAAAGTAATGCCAGATGCTTTATCTGATCAGAGATCATAATAGGTTTCATACCAAGATATAAATTTACTTAATCCACATGTTAGCGATGTACGAGGCTGATAGCCTGTGAGTTCTCTTAAATGACGTACGTCTGCATAAGTAACAGTCACGTCGCCGGCTTGCATAGGCTGAAAATCAAGTTTGGCTTTCTTTCCCATCACCTCTTCCATTGCATGAATGAAGTCAAGGAGTTTTACAGGGTCTGCATGGCCAATGTTTAATATACGGTAATACGGTTTTTCTTCATTTACACCAGGTGGATAATCAAGTACTGAGACTAAGCCTTCTACCACATCATCAACATACGTAAAGTCTCTTAACATATCACCGTGATTAAACACTTTTAGTGGGACTCCTTTTTGAATGGAATCGGCAAAAATCATAGGCGACATATCCGGTCTACCCCACGGACCATATACAGTAAAAAACCGTAGACCCGTGCAGGGCAACTGGTAGAGATGACTGTATGTAAATGCCATTAATTCATCACTGCGTTTGGTCGCAGCATACAAACTAACGGGATAATCAGCCATGTCATCTTCCGAAAACGGATATCTTGAGTTCATTCCGTAAACTGAAGAGCTCGAAGCATATACAAAGTGTTTTATGCCCTGTTTTCTACAGTTCTCCAGCAAATTAACAAAGCCCACAATATTTGATTGCACATACGTATAGGGGTCTTCCAGAGAATAGCGTACACCGGCTTGTGCACCCAAATTGATAACAACCTCAAAAGAATGGTTTCTGAATAGTTCATCCATCTGCTCTTTATCAGCCAAGTCTATCTTATAAAAAGAATAATTAGCATAGCTGGAGCTTAGAACTTCGTTATGAGAAATAATATTTTCTCGATGAATGCCACATTGTTGCAAACGTGCATATTTCAAATTAACATCATAATAGGAATTGATGTTATCAAGTCCTATTACTTGCCACTTATAATCGAGTAGTTTGCGAACTACATGGAATCCTATAAATCCGGCTGCACCGGTTACCAATACTTTCATCTTACTTATTTTTTCTAAGTATAAACAAATTCCTTATGTATGCAATGAACCCGGCCGACTGCCCCAGAATAAGTACCGGATCGCTACGATAAATACCGTAACTTACTATAATGGCTGAGCCTAGTAAACTGAGCACCCAAAACGTAACCGGGAAAACAGATTCTCCTTTATGGCGAGAATAAAACCATTGATATATGAAACGAAAGGTGAAAATAATCTGTCCCATAGAACCGAAAATTAACAATCCCAACGGAATATTGGCATTACGGAATAATCTCGGCCCGTTTATATCCCATGTCAATAGCAGATATATTATTACTAATACAGGCGTTAACAGCAATACAAGGCGAATGAATGCCGGTAGTTCTTTCCAATGATTTTTAGTGTTTAAATTCCATATATAAATGTAATATGAAATGTATTGACCCAAAATAATAGCAAAATCATCACGTAACCAGCCATAAACAAACAGCAAATAAGACGCCAAAATGCTAATTTGCCAATAACTCGTGGGTGAAACAACCTTTCGCGCTTTCTCGGAAAGAAGCCATTGAACAACCAAACGAGCGGAGAAAAGTGCCTGAGCCAGAAAGCCAATGCCAAAAACAATATAATTATTCATTCAATAGGTCAACATTACTTGAATCAATCGTGTAATTTATGTACCGATGTTTCATCCATCGGAAAGCAAAACAATCTTTAAAAGGACCAACTAATCTATTAAATAGATGATATTTGGATTGACCGGCAGTTCGTTCAAAATGACGAACAGGAATCTGCATTACTTTGCCATTCTGCAACTGCACTAATGCCGGCAAGAAACGATGCATGCCATTAAACAGGGGTATGCGTTTGGCACAATCCGAATGAATTATTTTCAAAGGACAACCCGTGTCTTTAATACCATCGCCTGTCATCATCCGCCTGAATCCGTTGGCCACTCTGGAAGAAAGGTTTTTAATAAACGAATCTTTCCTGCCTGTTCGAATGCCCATGACCATTTCGTAATCATTCAAATAGGGAAACAGGAGGTTAAAATCTTCCGGCGTTGTCTGCAAATCGGCATCCATATAACCGATGAACTTTGATTCAGCATAATCAATTCCGGCTTTAATCGCTGCACTTAAACCTCTATTTTGCTTAAATGAAAGGTAGAAAAAACCTTCATTGACTGCGCAAACAGCTTTTATCAGCGCTAAGCTTTTATCTATCGAACTATCATTAACAAAAAGGATGCATGTTTTAAGAGGAGAAATATGCTGAAACTTTTTTAGTTCATTTTCCAATCTAGTTATGTTTCCCTCTTCATTGTATACCGGAATGATAATACAAAATTGATAAGTACCAGTCTTATTCATAAACAATATAAATATTTTAAGGACGTAAAAGTAGGTGCAAATTCTGAATAGAATCTGTATTTAGGTATTTAACACCATTTATCCCGATTTAAATAACAATCTGAAACATTTATATTTATCTTTGGCAATGTTCTAAGCATTGAACAATTATTAAATCAGACGTAACAATGAAATACATCGACCTTCATAACTATCTCAAAAAGATTGTCAACTATGAAAATAAGGAAATTGTAATTGACGAAAAGATTATCGTGCAAAACTACAACTTTGAATCGGCCTATCGATTTCTCCTACCAGGAGGAACCGGCAATCAAGATTCCTATGAGTATTGTACGGCTGCCGATCCTGATTATGAACCGGATATTATACAATCCATGATAAACAAGTGTGATGCGGAAATCATGGAAAACATCAAATTCCGTTATCACTTGTTCCGTCCGAAAGGTGATAACAAGGTAAACCATGTAATTTTGTTATTTCATGGCTTTAATGAGAAATACTGGGCCAAATACTTAACATGGGCTAAAACGTTAGTGGAAGAGACAGGAAAAGCGGTATTGCTATTCCCCATCGCATTTCACATGAACAGAGCACCGCTCAGCTGGAGTGACAGCCGACAAATGTTTGCCATCAGCCAACAAAGAAAAGAAAGGCACCCTGATGTGCTGTGTTCAACGCTTTCGAATGTAGCAATTAGCACCCGCCTGCACAACAAACCTCAACGTTTTATCTGGTCGGGCTTACAAACATACTATGATGTTATTGATTTGGTGGAACAAATCAAAGCAGGACTACATCCGGCCATCGAAAAAGAAGCTTCTATTGATTTCTTTTCATATTCAATAGGTAGCTTTTTGGCTGAAATTCTCATGATGACGAACAAAGATGGGTATTTTTCTGAATCAAAATTGTGCATGTTCTGTGGAGGCGCCGTATTCAACCGTTTGTCACCGGTATCTAAATTTATTTTAGACAGTGAAGCAAACGTAAGCTTGTATTCATATGTAGTAGAGCATCTGGAAAGTCACATGCGCAGAGACGAATTGCTTCGTCATTATTTAAGTGATGCGCATCCGGAAGGGGTTAATTTCCGCAAAATGTTGAATTATAAATGCTTGACCGAACCGCGTGAAGCCGTCTTTAACCAAATGAGCAAACAAATTCTGGCTATAACACTGGCAAAAGACACTGTTGTACCGGCCTACGAAGTGATTAACACCTTACAAGGAGTAAAGCGAAACATCCCAATTAAAGTAGATATTTTAGACTTTCCATATCCATATAAACACGAGGACCCCTTCCCTGCTCTGGATACGATAGCCGACAGTGTAGACGAACATTTTCACCGAACCTTTAACCGAATATGCGAATTCTTACGATGAAATGAAACAGTTTTGTAACATCCATATCTCTTAAGAGGTATCTTAGAAATCTTGCAACGTATTTAGCCGTTCAAAACAACTGGGTTTCACTTATTTATCTATTTTTGCGCGATTTTCAATTAAGGTAAAATTAGAGATTATAGTAAAATGAAACAGCAGCACAAAGTGCCCTTTGGTATTATGGGCATATTTATGGCTATCGGTATTGTTTACGGGGACATAGGTACTTCTCCGCTTTATGTGATGAAAGCCATTATCAATGGCCTTCCTTCCGGATTAAAAGCAAACCCTGATTATATCATCGGAGCAATTTCATGTATTATCTGGACGCTGACCCTGCAAACAACTATAAAATATGTAATAGTCACTCTTAGAGCTGATAACAAAGGGGAAGGAGGCATTTTATCACTTTTCGCGCTAATGAGAAAAAAGTATAGATGGGCCTATATCATTGCTATCATCGGTGCTGCGACCTTACTTGCCGACGGGATTATTACTCCGGCCATTACTGTGGTCTCGGCCGTTGAAGGGCTCAACGGATTATTGCCATCATTACCGGTAGTACCTATCGCATTAATCATCATCGCAGCAATATTCTTGGTACAGCCTTTAGGTACTGCACGTTTAGGTAAACCGTTTGGTCGTATCATGTTTTTATGGTTCAGCATGATTGGCGTATTGGGTTTATTGGCTTTTTTTCATTATCCAATGATTATTAAAGCTTTTAATCCTATTTATGCAGTAAAAGTGCTGATTGAGGTTCCCGATGCGTTCATTATTCTAGGTGCCGTATTCCTTTGTACAACGGGTGCCGAGGCTTTATATTCAGACTTAGGACATTGTGGTTTGCACAACATCAGGGTATCATGGGTATACGTAAAATCAACTCTGATCTTAAACTATCTGGGGCAAGGAGCATGGATTATCACACATCCCAACCTCGTAACAACAGACGTGAATCCTTTCTTTGAAATTATGCCGGGATGGTTCTCTTTTATAGGAGTCGGGATGGCTACACTTGCAGCTATTATTGCCAGCCAAGCTCTGATAAGTGGGTCATTCACCATCATCAGTGAAGCAATCTCACTTGACTTATGGCCTAATATTAAAATTAAATATCCAACTAACATTAAAGGGCAAATGTTTATTCCTCAAGTAAATTATGCCCTGATGGCTCTTTGTGTGCTAATGGTTGTATGTTTTGGCTCTTCATCGAACATGGAAGCAGCGTACGGTTTATCCATCACAATTACCATGCTGATGACTACGCTGTTATTATTCATATACTTTCAATATAAAAACATCACTCTTTGGATAAGTATACCGCTTACAGCATTCTTTATTACGATAGAAAGTAGTTTTTTCATTGCTAATCTGTTTAAATTCACACATGGAGGATGGGCTACCATATTAATTGCAGGATGTATTTTCGGAATTATGTTCGTATGGTACAACGGACGAAGAATAAAAAACCGCTATTCAAAATACGAACCAATTGCTCCCACTATAGACTGTTTAAAAAATATTTGCGAAGATAAAAGCATTCCAAAATTTGCAACACATTTGGTTTACGTAACACGCGCCAAATATCCCACAGATATGGAAAGCAAAATATCTTATTCGCTTATAAATAAACAACCTAAAAGAGCAGATACATACTGGTTTGTTTATTTGCACCGCAGTGACGAACCTTATGACTTTAAGTATGACGTTAAAGTATTTGTACCGGGCAAGATGTTCAGAATAGATATTCACTCGGGATTCAAACAAGGAGCACACATTGATAAATTTGTTCACCGCATCTGTAAAGAGCTTGAGGAAAAAGGTGAAGTGGACTTGTTAAGCCGTTACCCATCTTTACGGGAACGAAAAATAGAAGGTGATTTTCGTTTTGTAGTGGTTGAACGAATAGCTCGGAATGTAGATTTACCTCCGATGAAAAAGACACTATTACTTCTTTATTATCTAATAAAGAAATGTTCCACATCGGATACTCAGATACTGGATCTGGATCCATCTGTTGTTACACTTGAATATGTGCCTCTTAAGTCCGTACAATAGTATTAAAAAAAGTAAATAACACATAAATGCAATGACGTTATGATATATTTGCAAAAAAATATAACATATACGTCATTCTTTATATGTCTGAAAAGCTTAATCAGTTACCAACCGATGATTTGTTCTTGCTAGATCGTTTCATAAACGGAAATGATGATGCTTTTACAATAATTTATAATCGCTATGTAAATCAGCTCATGGCGTATGGCATGGGATGGGGTTTTGATAAAGAAACTCTGAAAGATGCAATTCAAGACGTTTTCTATAAGTTATATTTTAATCGCAAAGCTTTTCAGGGAGTTAGCAACCCTAAATTCTACCTTATCAGAGCACTTAAAAACCGTATTCTCGACATACAGAAATCAAACATGGACACTATAGATTTGACCGGACTGGAATTTTCGGTAAGACCAACTGTACTCGATGAGCTAATAGCCGAAGAAGAGCGGAATAAAATTGAAAAACAGATAGAACTATATCTTAATCTTCTGACCGGAAGACAGCGAGAGGCTGTTTATCTGCGCTTCATTGAAGAAATGGAATATGAAGAAATTGCTATTATACTCGAAATGAGTGCTCCGGCAGTTCGTAAACTAGTATGCAGAGCCATAGCGCGCATTCGTACGGAAGAATTGTCACTGGTGATGCTGCTTTGTATTTCAAGAATGATCAACTAAAAAAACTTTTTCTGCAAAAATGGGAACGTTTTTGAAAGACTGTCGTCTTATATACAAAACCTCTTTTTTATGCAGATATCAAAAGAAAAATATAGTTCATATAAAGCAGTTGATTTTGCTAAAGACATAAATTTCATTGGCTGGAGACTCTCCCCTGATGAAAGCAACAATAAGTTCTGGACAGACTTTCAGAACGAATATCCTGCTTGCAAACCTGAAATAATTCAGGCTATCAGAATATTGCAGTCTACTAAATTAAATCAATGCAGCCTTTCCCTAGAAGAGAAAAAAGAAGAGCTCACGAAATTAAAAGTGCGTATTAGAAATAATAAAAGAAAGGTTATATTACTCCGTACTTCGTATGTTGCAGCCGCTGCATGTTTGATTGGGGCTTTGTTCGTGCTGCAAAATCTATTTATAAAAGACAATCAAATTAACGATACGATAGCACGAGGTTCTAAGGTGATTCAACTGATAACGGATGAAAAAGTATCAATTCTTCCACGAAATGCTCGCATTACATATAGAACCGACGGGAGTATTTTAATTAGTGAAAACAACACTAAGTCGCAATCGATTAAAAGCGGACGAAAACGAAACAGACTTATTGTTCCTCGTGGACAGCGTTCCTATTTAAGCATGCCCGACGGGAGTAAAATATGGGTCAACTCCGGAACTGAGGTTGAATTTCCCGCGTTGATGGATCATAACAAAAGAGAAGTAAATGTATCAGGAGAAATATACCTGGAAGTAAGTAAAGATCCCAAACGTCCTTTTACTGTAAAGGGAGATAATTTTTCTGTTGAAGTTTTAGGCACAAAATTCAATATATCTTCATATCCTGGTGATATAGTTAAACGAGTAGTGCTATTGGAAGGTAAAGTCAAAGTACAATCAAGCAATGATCAATCACTCATATTGGACCCTAACCAAATGGCCGCAATTACCAAAAACAATCTCACGGTTCATGAGGTAGATGCATACAATTATATAAGCTGGAAAGACGGAGTACTAACATTGAACAGTCAACCACTCAGCGATGTGGTACATTATTTAGAGAGATATTATGGCATAGAAATAGAAAGTTGTGCCAAAGCCGATAGAATGAAATGTAATGGAAAGCTTATACTTACAGATAGCATAGAAGATGTATTAAACAGCATTGCAATGACTATGCCTGTAAAAATAGTGAAGAAAGACAATAAAATAAAAATATGTTCAACCGATTAAAAAGAGTATTAAATGTACAAACTACAAATTTATGAGACTAACTGATTTATTAGAAAACAATGGGTATTATTTTAGGAAGATGAAATTTTGTAAACTAAAGACTTTTTTACTAACTATTCTGTTCGCTTCTATTTCTACGGGGATACTGGCACAAACTAACAAATTATCAATTCATAAAAAAGAAACTCCCATCATTCAAGTATTGAATGAACTTGAAAAGAAAAGTAACTATGTATTTTTCTTTTCAGATGATGTAAAGACTGAATTGACACGCAGGGTAACTATATCGGCTACAGAGAAGCCTTTAAAGCAAATTCTGGATGAAATTCTGAATCGCACAACACTTACCTATAAAATAAACGACAGGCAAGTGACTATTAATCGCCGAGACGAGAAAATGCCGGCCAAACAAAACAGAGTGGCAAAGAATGTCAGATTTAAAGGTTCTGTTAAGGATGCCGAAAACAGTATGCCACTGATGAATGTAAACATATACATTCCAGAGCTAGGTATCGGTACTTCAACAGACGAAAACGGTTTGTTCTCCATAGTGTTACCAACTGGGAATTATTCTTGTAGGATGTCCTACATCGGCTATGGAACACGCACTGAAAAGATCAACATTCGTCAGGAAACACAACAGGAATTTATGCTCCAGTCGGACACAAAGTTAGATGAAGTAGTCGTGTTAGCCAATAAAAAAGACGAGAATGTGAGTCGCACAAATATGGGCGTTGAAAAGCTGACAATGAATGAAATCAAGCGAATGCCTGCACTAATGGGTGAAGTGGATGTCATTAAAGCCATACAACTATTGCCCGGAGTTCAAGCTACAGCCGAAGGAGGATCAGGGTATAGTGTCAGAGGAGGTTCGGCCGATCAGAACTTAATTGTACTTGATAACGCTACCGTGTACAATGCTTCGCACATGTTTGGATTCTTTTCAGTTTTCAACAATGATGTGGTTGATAATGTAGAGTTATATAAAGGAGACTTACCCATGAAATATGGCGGGCGTCTTTCTTCACTTCTTGATGTGCAATTGAAAGACACTTATACTGACAAATTAAAAGGTAGTGGAGGTATTGGATTAATATCCAGTCGTTTGATGCTGGAGGGTTCTATGGGCGAACGAACAAACTGGATGGTAGGCGGACGTCGCAGCTACGCTGATTTGTTTTTAAAAGCATCATCGGATGAGTCACTGAACAAAAGCGTTATCTACTTTTATGATATTAATGCGAAAATATCTCATCGTTTATCGAATAAAGACAAACTGTCACTCAATCTTTATATGGGTAATGATAAATTTGGAGCTGCTTCAGTTGCTGAATTTTCGTATGGGAACCGGGTAGGATCGCTTACATGGGGACATGTATTCAACGAGAGCCTCATTTCAAAGATTAGTTTAAATGCAAGCAATTACCATTACATGTTACAATCAAAGCTAGACAAAGCTAGTATTAAGTGGGAAGCCGGCATTACAGACTTAATGTTTAGGTGGGATTGGAACCAAACCTTAAACAGAAACTTGAAACTCACCTACGGAGCAACCAGTACGCTACATCATTTTAATCCGGGCTTTATCACTCAGCCTGATTATCCGGACTTTCGAATACCTAAAAACAAGGCTTTGGAGCACGGAGTATATCTTTCTGCTGAGCAGAAATTTACAGATAAATTTACAATCAGATATGGATTACGATGGTCCTTTTTTCAAAACCTAGGCAGTGCTACAGTATATAGCTATGATAAAAACTACGAAGTAGCTGATTCAACACAATACGGATCAGGAAAAATATACCATACATATCATGCACTAGAGCCTAGAATAGGAATGGTATACAAACTATCCGAAACCTCTTCTGTGAAAGCTAATTACGCTCGCAATACACAATTTATTCAGTTAGCCAATAATTCTTCCGCAGGTTCACCCTTGGACTTATGGTTTCCTGCCGGTCCCAACATAAAACCTCAAACAGTTGATATGTTATCGGCCGGGTATTTCCGTAATTTCAACGAAAACAATATTGAGACATCTGTAGAGGTATATTACAAGAAGATGAATCATGTAATTGATTTTGCGGATCACGCTCAATTATTACTCAATGATAAATTAGATGGTGAAATTCGTTCGGGTAAAGGAAAAGCATACGGAATTGAGTTTATGGTAAAGAAGAACAACGGACCGTTAACCGGATTTATCAACTATACACTGTCACGTTCTGAAAGAACAATTCCTGAAATTAATGAAGGCAAGACTTATCTTTCTCCGTTTGATAAAACGCACAGCATCAATATTTCAGCGGCATATCAGCTTTCTAAAAAATGGAGCGTATCTGCTGCCTGGATTTACGCAACCGGTAATCCAACCTCTTACCCTACAGGACGCTTTGAGATCAACGGAGAATATTTCCCCATATATTCAGGCAGAAACGAATATAGAAAGAAAGATTATCACCGCCTTGATTTGTCAGTTAATTATGTACCAACTCATAAACCGGGTAAAAAATGGCAAGGAGAATGGAATTTCTCACTGTACAATGCCTACGGACATAAAAATCCATGGATTATTACTTACGACCAAAATACAGCAAGTGGAATCCCTAATGCTGAGATGACTTATTTGTTCAGCATGGTTCCATCCATTACTTATAATTTTAAATTTTAATGACGATGATAGTTCAATTATTATATAAATATTACATACTGACCATAACACTGACTGCTATTTTGCTGGGACTAAGCAGTTGCACAGAAAGTATTGAGTTAGATACCGATGACGCTGATCCTGTGATTGTTATTTATAGCACCATTACAGATGAGCTGACTTATCAGCAGGTGCAACTAAGTTCTTCAACAGGATATTTTGATGGCAATAAAAATGCTAAAGTATCAGGCGCGACAATTACAATAACTTCCGATAAAGGAGACTTATACAATTTAGAAGAGGTACACAACACGCCCGGAACATATAAAACGACCACTCAAATGGCAGGTATTCCGGGAGAAAATTATCATTTAAAAGTGATGGTAGACTTCAATAATGATGGCATTAATGAAACCTACGAAGCCGACGCTAAAATGGAACTGCCTGTTAAACTCGATTCAATAGATATTTCGTATGAGAAAATAGCTAAATACCATTATTATTCTTTTAATATCTACGCCAAAGAACCTGCTGGTACAAACTATTACATGTGCAAATACATTGTCAATGATTCGGTATATGACCGTATAAGCAAATATGTTATTTTTGATGATTTAAGTTATGACAATCAATACATTAACGGCTCTTCAATCGGTTATTTCTTTGACGATACAGAAAGAGATGAATACAAAGATGCAGACGATTATAACACGATGACCTTCATCGCTGATGGAGATGTAGTGAAACTACAACTATCAAATATTGGCAAAGGTTTTTATAACTTCTTATTGCAATGTCAAGAAGAAAAAGATGGAGAAAGTCCTTTCTTCGGAGGACCGTTAAGCAACATCAGTACTAATATTAAAGGAGGTGGCATCGGATATTTCGCGGCCTACAGTATTTCACAAAAGCAAGCAATAGCAAAAAAAGAGCAATAAAGATACAGTTTAATCAATATTCCGGGTTATCTTGACCCGGAATATACTTTTTCCAAAAAAACTTTGCATCACTCCTCTTAATATAAGATATACAATAAACGAAGCCCATAGAGCATGGTTTGCCCACTGATTATGCAGAAAATAGAACATAATGAAAAAGCTAACCGATGCGATCAACATCGAGAACAGCATATAACGTGTAGCCGTTGCTCCAATAAAGATTCCATCCCAGATAAAAGCAGAAAAACCAGCTAATGGAATTGCCAATGCCCAGTAATAATATTCTTGAGACACAGCTACTACAGCCTCGTCATCAGTAAGCAATGCAATAAAGGCATTACCATTAAAGGCATATAGCAATGTAAATAAGATAGACAATCCAAATCCCCATCGAAAAAGTAAACGAATCAAACGGCGCAGCATTAAAAAGTCATTGGCACCAACATAACGGCCAGTTAGAGCCTCTCCGGCGTATGCAAAACCATCCATGACATACGAAAAAAGCGTAAAAAACTGCATAAGAAGTGTATTTACAGCTAAGATTACCTCTCCTTCACCAGCTCCTGTTGAAGTAAAGAACACCGAAACACTAACAAGACAGAGCGTACGCAAAAAGATATCACTATTCACACTAAAAAAACGTTTCATAGCTACTCGACACAAAGCGTTCGGCCAATGTTGCTTGAAGCCAAGCTTCTTATAATATCTACGATATAACCATACAGCCATTATAAGACCACCATATTGGGCTACTAAGGTTCCAATTGCCACACCCTCAACTTTCATCTCAAACAGAAATACCAAACACAGACTAACAACTATATTCATGATATTCTGGGCTATCGCAATAAACATTGGAATACGTGAATTTTGCATACCTATAAACCAACCTGTAAATCCGTAAAGAGCCAATAAGGCAGGCGCTCCCCAGATACAGATACGAAAATAAATAACGGCAAGTTCTCTCACCCTATCTGATGTTTCAATAAAATAAAAAGCTATATTTTCTATTATCAGCTGAAAAGCAATAAAAAGAACTCCAATACCAATACCAACGATCAATGATCGAATCAGTGTACGTACTGATTCGTCGAGTAACCCGGCTCCATAAGCTTGCGATGTGAGACCGCTGGTCCCCATCCGCAAAAAGCCGAAACTCCAATAAAGAATATTAAACAGCATCCCCCCTACGGCGACAGCTCCTATATAGGCGGTAGCTCCCAAATGCCCTACAATGGCAACATCAATAAGCCCCAGCAATGGCACCGTTATGTTAGATATGATAGATGGCAAAGCCAGTTGAAGTATTTTTTTGTTCATTGCGATTCATTTTAAGGCAAAATTAGCCATAAATTAAATTATTCAAAGATAAACTTGTATATTTGCATCTCTTTTACAAATGTCCAGCAGCGTATTAAATTAATAAAGATATGATAGCCAAAATTAAACAACTTCTCGAAGAGGTCGAGACTCTGAAAGCTTCAAACGCAGAAGAGTTGGAAGCCCTTCGTATAAAATACCTTAGTAAAAAGGGCGCCATTAATGATTTGATGGCAGACTTTCGTAATGTGGCTGCCGAGCAGAAAAAGGAAGTAGGCATAAAACTGAATGAACTGAAAACATTGGCACAGGAAAAAATAACTGCGCTAAAAGAACAATTCGAAGCTCAAGACAATAGCTCAGCTGAGATTGATCTTACTCGTTCTGCCTATCCTGTCAAATTAGGCACACGTCATCCACTGTCAATTGTAAAAAATGAGATTATTGACATATTTGGCCGATTAGGCTTTAGCATAGCTGAAGGTCCTGAGATAGAAGACGATTGGCATGTCTTTTCCGCTTTGAATTTCGCAGAAGACCATCCGGCTCGTGACATGCAAGATACCTTTTTTATTGAGGCACATCCCGATGTAGTGTTGCGCACACATACCTCGTCCGTACAAAGTAGAGTGATGGAAGTTTCGCAGCCTCCTATCCGCATTATATGTCCGGGACGCGTATATCGCAACGAAGCAATCAGCTACCGTGCACACTGTTTCTTCCATCAAGTAGAAGCGTTATATATTGATAAAAATGTTTCATTTACTGATTTAAAGCAAGTTCTACTGTTATTTGCAAAAGAAATGTTTGGCGCGGAAACTAAAATTCGTTTGCGTCCTTCGTATTTCCCATTCACAGAACCAAGTGCAGAAATGGATATCAGCTGTAACATTTGTGGAGGTAAAGGATGCCCATTCTGCAAACATACCGGTTGGGTAGAAATTTTAGGATGTGGCATGGTTGACCCTAATGTACTCGAAGCCAACGGCATTGATAGCAAGATATATAGCGGATATGCATTGGGTATGGGTATAGAACGTATCACCAACTTGAAATATCAAGTAAAAGATTTGCGTATGTTTTCAGAAAACGATATGCGCTTCCTAAAAGAATTTGAGGCAGCCTATTAAGAACTGCATTCTGACATAACAGATTTCTCAATATTAAAATGAAAGATGCAGGGTAAACGCTCTGCATCTTTGCGTAAAACGGTTCATTATGACTAAAGATAGGCTTGTTACAATTGACTATTGTCGGATACTTGCTGCAAACTTCTTATTATTTTTTGCTTTCTACCTCATTCTGCCTGTTTTACCTTTCTACCTGACTGAGGTATTTAATGCAAATAATGCCACTGTTGGTATCATTCTTTCCTGCTATACAATTGCAGCACTCTGCATCCGCCCTTTTTCGGGATACCTACTTGACACGTTGTCAAGAAAGCCACTTTATCTCATCGCCTATTTTATTTTTACAGCCATTTTCGCAGGCTATCTTTTGGCTGGAATTCTGAGTCTATTTATAATGCTAAGAATTGTTCATGGACTGGCTTTTGGTATGGTAACCGTAGCAGGTAACACGATCGTTATTGACATTACACCCTCTTCGCGTAGGGGTGAAGCAGTAGGATACTACGGTTTAATGAACAATACAGCTATGAGTATAGGACCTATGGTAGGATTATTCATGCATGAAGCTTGTTCATTCAACACTATTTTTATTTGCTCTTTGACTTCAGGCGTATTGGGATTCATTATGGCTTGTTTGGTACGAACTCCTGCCAAACAGCCGGTTGAAAGTGAGCCTATATCATTTGATCGATTTATTTTATTGAAAGGTATTCCTGCAGGCATTTCTCTTTTATTATTGTCCATTCCTTATGGCATGACAACAACCTACGTGGCCATGTATGCTGAAAAAATAGGTATCACATTAAGCTCCGGATTGTTCTTTACATTCATGGCCTTTGGCATGGCCGTCTCACGTCTTTTTTCAGGAAAACAAGTCGACAAAGGGCGCATCACACAAATCATCATATTAGGTCTGTATTTAGTCTGTTTTTGCTTTTTCTCACTTAGTTTATGTGGAACATTGATGAAATGGAACCCTGAATTTACAACAGTCTTATTCTTCCTGATAGCTCTGTTGCTAGGAGTTGGATTTGGAACCATGTTTCCGGCCTTCAATTCTTTATTTGTTAACCTAGCTCCAAACAGCAAACGAGGTACAGCTACTTCCACCTATCTAACTTCTTGGGACGTAGGCATAGGTATTGGTCTTATGTCGGGCGGATATATTGCTCAAATCACATCTTTTGATACTGCTTATTTTTTCGGTGCCCTGCTCACCGTTATCTCGGCATTGTTTTTTAAGCTCAAAGTAACCCCTCACTTTGAACGAAATAAGATGAGATAACGTTTAATATACACCTAAGTATTTAAGTAAGTATGAGAAAAAAAGAACGATTTGAGAATGTAATAGATTGGTTTCAAAAGAACATGCCAATTGCTGAAACTGAGCTACATTACAATAACCCCTTCGAGCTACTGATTGCAGTTATTTTATCTGCACAATGTACAGACAAACGGGTTAATATGATTACCCCCCGATTATTTAAAGACTTCCCTACTCCCGAAGCACTTGCAGCAAGTACGCCTGAAGTAATATTTGAATATATTCGGAGCATATCATACCCCAATAATAAGGCAAAGCACTTAGTAGGAATGGCTCGCATGTTAGTGAATGATTTTAATAGCGAAGTGCCCGATACACTAGAAAAACTTATTAAATTGCCTGGTGTAGGCAGAAAAACAGCCAATGTCATTCAATCTGTTGTATACAACAAAGCAGCTATGGCAGTTGATACCCATGTGTTTAGGGTTTCAAACCGTATCGGACTCACTACTAACTCTAAAAATCCATTGGCAACAGAACTAGAGTTGACAAAATACATTCCAAAGGGCCTTATTCCTATCGCACATCATTGGCTCATTTTGCACGGGAGGTATGTTTGTCAGGCAAGAACTCCAAAGTGTGATCAATGTGGATTAAGGCCTTTCTGCAAATATTATTCAGACTCTCATAAACTTGAAAAAGACTCGTAGACACATAAAGAATAAATGATAAATTCATAGCAAAAAATAGAAATATATAGTAACTTTGCAGTCTACAGAAAATAATATAACACTTTTAAATAAAATAGAGTATTATGCAAACAATTGACCAATTCAACTTTGCCGGTAAAAAGGCATTTGTCAGAGTAGATTTCAATGTTCCATTGGACGAAAACTTCAACATTACAGATGACAATCGTATTCGCGCTGCTCTCCCAACTCTAAAAAAGATTATTGCAGATGGCGGCAGTCTGATTATAGGTTCTCATTTGGGCCGTCCCAAAGGCGTAACAGACAAATACTCGTTAAAGCATATTGTTAATCACGTTTCTAAAGTATTGGGCGTAGAAGTTCAGTTTGCCAACGATTGCATGGGTGAAGAAGCAGTAGCTAAAGCGGCAGCCTTAAAACCAGGTGAAGCTTTGTTGCTTGAAAACCTCCGCTTTTATGCAGAAGAGGAAGGCAAACCTCGTGGTTTAGCAGAAGATGCTACTGACGAAGAAAAAGCTGCTGCTAAGAAAGCGGTGAAAGAAAGTCAGAAAGAATTCACCAAAAAATTAGCTTCGTATGCAGACTGTTATGTAAATGACGCTTTCGGTACTGCTCACCGCGCACATGCTTCCACTGCATTAATTGCTAAATATTTTGATGTAAACAACAAAATGTTTGGTTATTTGATGGAAAAAGAAGTGAAAGCGGTTGATAAAGTATTAAATGACATCAAACGTCCGTTCACAGCAATCATGGGAGGTTCTAAGGTTTCTTCAAAAATTGAAATCATTGAAAATTTACTTTCTAAGGTTGACAATCTAATCATTACTGGCGGTATGACTTTTACTTTCACTAAAGCACTTGGTGGAAAAATTGGTTCTTCACTTTGTGAAGACGACAAATTAGATTTGGCTTTAGAATTAATTGAAAAAGCTAAAAAGAACAACGTAGAGTTAGTTATTGCAGTTGACGCTAAGGTTGCAGATTCTTTCTCTAACGATGCAAACACTCAGTTTGTTGACGCTGACCAGATTCCTGATGGATGGAGTGGTCTTGATATCGGCCCCAAGACAGAAGAACTTTATGCACAAGTTATTAAAGCATCTAAAACGATCCTATGGAACGGACCGACAGGTGTGTTTGAATTTGATAATTTCTCTCATGGTTCACGCTCTGTTGGAGAAGCCATTGTTGAAGCGACAAAGCATGGAGCCTTCTCTTTAGTTGGTGGTGGCGATTCAGTAGCTTGTGTGAATAAATTCGGATTAGCCGATGGCGTATCCTACGTATCAACTGGTGGTGGTGCTTTACTAGAAGCAATTGAAGGTAAGGTTCTCCCCGGTATCGCAGCAATCAAAGAATAATTTCTTTTTGCATATTTCAGGCAATTTTCCTACACTTCTAGGAAAATTGCCTTTCCTATTATAATCGGAACTTTATCTTTGTTACTATGCGACACATCCTATACATAGGTACGATTCTGGTATTATTCACGGCTTGTACTCCTACCCGAAAGAAAGAAAATATTTCTCACACACCAATGAAAGTCATCACTTTGGGAGTAATGCCTTCTGTTGACTATCTACCATTTATTGTTGCTCAAAAGGCCGGTATCTATGATACATTAGGATTAACAGTTAACCTGATTAAATATTATTCCTCAACAGATAGAGACCATGCATTTCAATCGGCACAAATCGATGGAACCATAACCGACTTTCTCAGCGCATTTCAACTTAAGTCTTCGGGTATTCCTTTGAAAATTATCATGAGAAATGAAAGTTATCTATGCATGATTGTTAGGAACGGCAGTAACATCACTTCGATCAAAGAACTTAAAAACAAAAACATTGCTGTATCTAGAAATACAGTCGTTGATTACACAACAGACTTTATAATCAAAACAGCAGGAATTCTACCGCAACAAGTCAACAGACCGGAAATTGATAATATCCCTTTGAGACTATTAATGCTTGAAAACGGACAAATTGACGCCTCACTTTTTCCTGACCCGTATGCTACTATAGCCATGAGTAATGGACATAAATCACTGACCAGTACCAGCGAATTAAATATATCGGTAACCGGAACTGTTTTCTCGGTAAAAGCTCTTAAAGAAAAGAAAAAGGAGATAGAATTACTAATCAAAGGTTATAACCTTGGAGTAGATTATATACAAAACCATCCAACTGACTCTTTAAAACAAATATTAATAGAAGAAATTGGTATACCAGAGGCTTTAGCCGGTATCATTGCATTACCACAATATACACATGCATCATTACCTTCAATGGATGATTTAGAAAAATGTGCCTCATGGTTGATAGAAAAAAACATCATTCATAAATCCTTTCAATACGCAAACGTTATCGATTCATCATATATTCAATCTGAACAAGTAAATATTGAAAAATAACAAATAACTTTTTTTATGAAACGAATACTACTGGCAATAGCCTCTGTTTTTACACTGTTTATTTCTCATGCACAAATTACAACAGATAAAGTAATCAACACCCTCAAGGAGCGGATTACCTTATCGGGCTATGCTCAGGCGGGTTACACATATGATGATCTAAAGGAGTCCACCAATACTTTTGACGTTAAACGCATCATCTTCATGGCACACGGACAAATAACCAAAGAATGGTCATGCTACTTTATGTACAACTTTAATAGTGGAGGTAACTTGCTGGAAGTATATACCGACTATCAATTTTTGCCCGGATTAACAGCCCGATTAGGACAATTCAAAACAATGTATGCTATGGAGAATCAAATGTCTCCCAGTGAAATAGAATTAATTAATTGCGGCTCTCAAGCAACCAACTATTTAGCTGGAGTTGATAATAGCGATAAGTTATATGGATCATCCACCGGTCGTGATATGGGATTTATGATTTTTGGAGACCTGTTCCAAAAAAGATTAAGTTACAATTTGGCAGTAATGAACGGACAAGGTATAAATATCAAAGATAAAAACGATAACAAAGACCTTGTAGGATATATCACCTTCAATCCGGCTAAAATTATATCAGTAACCGGCTCCTTTATTAAGGGAAAAGGTTGTGCTGTTGAAACGTCAGACATTAATCCTGACATTAAGAAAGATCAAAGCTACACCCGTAACCGTTGGTCATTGGGGAGTATTTTAAAAACGAAGCCGCTTAATTTGCGTGCAGAATATCTGGCAGGTAAGGACGGTAATGTGAAAAGCGAAGGTTTTTATGCAACAACAAACTATCATGCATGCAAGAACTTCGACATCATTCTTTCTTATGATTACCTAAATAAAAATAAGGATATGGACTACAAACAGCAAAACTACGTTGCGGGCATACAATATTGGTTCTATCCCAAATGCCGCCTGCAAGCGCAATATACCTATTGTGACAATAAAAAAGGTGAAAACTACAACAGAATTCAAACGCAGATTCAAGTGCGTTTCTAAACCACCAATAAATTGATAACATGGAGACACCTTCAATTCAGAATAATACCCGAATAGATGTAGCTGATGTACTCAGAGGGCTGGCCGTGATGGGCATTATTCTATTACACAGCATTGAGCATTATAACTTTTATTACTTTCCTGAGAGTCCGCCATTTGAATGGATGAAATTTACTGATCGCATTATTTGGGATGGTTTGTTTTTCACATTCAGCGGCAAAGCTTATGCCGTTTTTGCTTTGCTGTTTGGGTTTAGCTTTTATATTCAAAATAACAATCAAAATCAAAAAGGAAAAGATTTTCGCCTACGTTTCTTATGGAGATTGGTCCTATTATTTATCATCGGACAATTTAACGCTTCATTTTTCACAGGAGAAATATTAGTGATGTATTCCATAATTGGAATCATATTACCTGTTTGTTGCAAGCTCAATGATAGAACAATAACGATTATTGCTACGCTGCTCATATTGCAGCCACTCGACTGGGGGAAGTTAATTTATGCTCTGATTGATACTTCCTATACGCCTGGCGAAAGCCTATCTAATTACTATTTCGGTGTAGCGTACGATATACAGAAAAACGGAACTTTTCTTGAAACACTGCGTATGAATTTATGGGAAGGACAGCTGGCAAACTTCACTTGGGCTTTTGAACATGGCCGGATCATGCAAACTGCCGCCCTCTTTCTGTTTGGCATGCTAATAGGCAGACGTCAGCTCTTTATCTATACCCCCAAACATGAACTCATTTGGTTAAAGACATTAGGATTTGCACTAATCCTATTTTTCCCACTCTATGGATTAAAGAACTTACTCCCTGAATTTATTAACCGACCAGCCTATTATGAGCCACTAAACCTGATTTTTTATTCACTTACTAATTTGAGTTTCATGTTAGTTTTGGTGACGGGAGGGCTACTTACCTTTTACAAAGTAAAAAATCGCAGTTTCTTAATGCGTTTTAGCAGTTATGGGAAGATGAGTCTGACAAATTATATCGGACAATCTATTATCGGATCGCTTTTCTTCTATCATTGGGGCTTTTTCCTTAGTCCCAACATGAATCATACATTAAGTTTTCTTTTTGGCATTCTTTTTGTACTTCTACAAATGAGCTTTTGCTCATGGTGGTTAAAGCGACATAAGCATGGCCCTTTTGAGGGATTATGGAAATATCTGACATGGATCAGAAAATAAACAATACGTAAGATGGACAACAATTTTCTAAGTGCTGAATATATTGAGTTACAACATACAGCCATAAAAAAGCTGATATTGGATCAACGATTAAACGAAGCTATTTCACTCTTGGCTCCGTTAGTGGAAACAATAGCTCAAGCAGAATTACAATATAAACTGGATGAAATAAGATTTTCATATACAAGCATGCTACAATACATGCAAAAGGGAGTTGAAGATCCCGAACGTCATAGCTTATATATGAAATTATTGGCAGAGACATTGGAGATCAACGACCGGATGAAAATTAGCCAACTGGCTAACTATAAGTACAACTCTTATTATAGATTAAAAGCTGCCTACTCAAACAGTCATAACAACAAAAATCTTGAAATAATAAAAACTGAGCTTGAAACATGGTGCATCGATTCAAACCTAGACATCAAAGACAACTCATTTGAGAGTGATCAGATTCGCAAAAGACACGAGGATATCTTGGCTGAAATGTTCACTTACATCTATCTCAATACTCATTGGGACAAAACAGACAAACTAGCAGCAGATTCATTCCTTAAGACATCGAATGTGGCAGGGAATGATTTATGCCTTATGGTCAGTGCTGTGACAATGAGCCTACTCATTTGCTTTGATTCCTTAAAAATGAAATGGTTACTTGACGCTTATCTCCATACTTCAACAAATGTCAATCAACGTGCGTTGGTAGGAATAGCATTCAACATCCACTTATACGAAGAACGGATGCATCTGTATCCCGAAATCAGAGCCCAAGTCAACATTCTGAATGAAATGCCTGAGTTTGGCAAAGAATTAAATCGAATGCATATTCAATGGTTGTTTTGCCAAGAGACCGAGAAAATCGATAAAAAAATGCGTGAAGAAATTATTCCAGAGATGATTAAAAATGCCACGCAAAACTTAGATCTGCCTCTGGATGAAACAGACGATGACAACGAAGATAAAAACCCCGATTGGAACAGTAATAAAAAACAATCGGATTTTGAGGATATGATGCGCGAAGTTGGTGAATTGCAACAAGAAGGAGCAGATGTCTATATGAGTTCTTTCTCACAACTCAAAAGATATCCCTTCTTTGAAATATTGAGCAACTGGTTTTATCCTTTTGACAAACAGCACTCTATGGTTGTCAATGTTTTACAAGAAGGCACAGATCCCAAAAATATTGTCAATCTCATACTTGACAGTACCATTTTCTGTGATAGTGATAAGTACTCTCTTTGCTTCACACTTCAACATGTTCCTGAGTCTCAAAGGCAGCAAATGCTCTCACAACTGACCGAACAACAACTCAATGATTTCACAGATGATATGCAAATTCTGAGTGCCAAAAAAGGAGACACTCAACCTAACATTGTATGCAGGCAGTATTTGCACAGTCTCTATCGATTCTTTAAGTTGCATCAGTCACGTAAGGAATTTCCAACAATATTCGATGGAAGCATCAATATTCATCGTCATCATACTCTTCGTGATGTATTATATAAAGAAGAGTACCTTCTGCCTTTAGCCAATTATTATTTTAGCAAAGAGCATTTTGATAAGGCAGCGGAAGTATATTCGGAAGTTATCGGGTTAGCTAAAGGGAAAGCTGATCTTTTTGAGAAATTAGGCTTTTGCTTCCAAAAACTAAAAGAATACGATAAAGCAATAGAGGCGTACCGAAAAGCAGACATGATTCACTCTGACAATGTGTGGACAATGCGTCATCTGGCCACCTGTTATAGAATAACGAAAAATTACTCCAATGCTCTTAGCTATTATAAAAAAGTAGAATCTGTATTAACTGAAAATCCAAATGTTACATATTACATTGGTGTCTGTTTAGCCGAACTTAAAAAATATGATGAAGCTATTAACTACTTCTTTAAGTTAGATTTCATGGGGTCGGCTTCCATTAAATCATGGCGGGCAATAGCTTGGTGTTCTTTGGCCAACGATAAATTGGAGCAAGCAGTCATTTACTACGAGAAAGTCCTTACCATGAAGCCTAATTACAAGGATTATCTAAATGCAGGACATGCATACCTGTGTACTAAAAAAATAGATCAAGCTTTATCGCAATATAATAAAGCTTTTTCAACTATAAATTCAAAAGAACGATTCATAGAACTTTTCTACCAAGATAAAGAATTACTTCTAAAGAATGGCATTCATGAAAATGACATTCCTTTATTGATTGACTTACTATAACGTAACGACTATAAAATAAGTACAGGGTGTTCACAAATGAACACCCTGTTATTTATGTAAATAACTGATTATCAACAGACTAAACAAACGGCACGACTATTGTCTTCATACTGATACTGAATAATTCACTGGAAAATATTCAGAGTGATGCAACTTCATGGAATCGAGTTACGTCTAATAAACAAAAGGTAGAATTAAAAACCAATTAAATATTTCAAGTATGAAAACAACATTATTTATCAGCAAAGTAATTGTATCAGTTACTCTATTGTTAGCAGCATGTGGAATGGCATCAGCCGCAAACTCCAACAAAGGAGGTGAAAGAAGTTTTATATACAATGATTCTTTAAAGGAAGGAAAAGTTGTAGTCCGCGAAATTTATGCTCTCGACAAAGCATCCTATAGCATGCTTCCCGTTAAAATGAATAAGTATAAGTATGATCTAAATGGAGAATTAGCCGAAAAGGTAACTTATAAATGGAACCCGGCTAAAGTCAAATGGGTTGAAGAATCAAAAATGAACATCAGCCGCCATACGGATGAGACTGTTGTAGAATATGGCGAATGGATTAGTTCAAAAAAAGGATTTCTTCCTTCTCAGAAGTATGTTTATGTAACCAATAACGATACAAATCTAGTTACCCAGTATTGCTATAAAATGAACAAACATACCAGCCAATGGGAACTACAGAAAAAAGCTGTCGTTTCAAAAATAGAAGATATATTCGCCCAAAGAAATTAAAACGCTCTGTGAAGAGATTATTATATATCGATGTTTTTCTAGAAAGTGAGTTGCCCTTAAAAGCAGCTCACTTTATTTATTTGATTGTTTTTAATTCCCGGTACAGCCGTTGAATAGGTAGTCCCATTACATTAAAATAACTTCCTTGTATACTTTCAACGCCAATAAAGCCAATCCACTCTTGCACACCATAAGCCCCTGCCTTGTCGTAAGGACAGTAATTATGAATATAATAATCCATTTCCTCCTCAGTAAGAGATGAAAACTGAACCTCGGAAACTGCTGCAAAACTTTTTTGCCATAAAGCGGTAGTCAGGCACACTCCTGTAATAACCTGATGTTTTTTTCCGGATAGCTTGCTAAGCATAACTCTGGCCTCTGTTGCATTGGCAGGTTTACCTAATACCTCGTCCTCTATCCAAACAATTGTATCGGCTGTTATAACCAACAAAGGTTCTTCAACTTCATTTGAAGTTACAGATGAAAATAGCATTTTATATGCATCCGCCTTTTTCCGAGCAATGAATAAAGGTATTTCCTCACCTTTTAAAGTATCGGGAAACGACTCATCTACATCAGGAAGCGTCTTTACACTAAAATTGACCCCTAAACCACTTAGCAATTCTTTTCGTCTAGGTGAGTTCGAAGCCAAGACGACTGAATATTTCTTTAAATCTTCTAACACGATTATCTAATTAATTAGAACTTAGTTACCACCCAAAAGCATCGCCATTCATCCACTTGCCCTGAGATTTTAAAATTTGTTCAATCACATCACGGCCGCAGCCACACCCACCATCTTGATGAGAAATATAAAGAGCCACCTGCTTAACCTCAGCAGCAGCATCCCTAGGACAGCACGGCAAGCCACATTCGCGCATCACTTCAATATCCGGAACATCATCTCCCATATATAAAATCTGCTCATCTTTTAATCCATGTTTATCTCGAAAATCTCTATAATCATGAATTTTCACACAAGATCCCATATAAATATTTTCTATCCCCAAGCCGGCGAAACGTTTACGTACCGCTTCTGTTCTGCCACCTGTAATAATCGCTACATGAAATCCTAATTTCACAGCCAATTGCAATGCATATCCATCTTTTACATTAACAGTACGCATAGGTTCTCCTGTGGGGTGAAGAGATAACACATCCGAGCTCAACACACCATCTACATCAAAAGCCAACGCTTTTATTTGGTTTAAATCATAATTTATCGTACTCATATTATTTCTTTTTTGAGATAATACTATCACTCAGTAACTTATAAATGTTTTGAGTAGCGGGATCATCAGATAACATCTTCAAGTGTCTTCTCATGACTTCCTCGTCATTACGAGCAGCCGGGCCGGTCTGCGCATCACAAGGAGGTAGTAAATGCACTTTTGCAGCGGTTTCATCAATAAGGGGAATCATCACATCAAAAGGCAAATTATTTTTCTCAAGCAACTCCGCTGCCAATGCATACATGTGATTGGTGAAGTTGCAAGTAAAAACAGCAGCCAAATGAAGAGAGCACCGTTGTTGTGACGTTGCGTAATACACCTTATCCGACAGTATTGACGCTATTTTCTTAAGTAACTCAGTATCTTCGGGCGAGTTAGACTCAATAAAAAAAGGTATATCCTGAAAGGAAGTCTCTCTTTTTTTGCTGAAAGTCTGCATGGGATACAACACTCCAAAACGTTGCGCATAACTATTCCATATATCTAAAGAAATGCTACCGGCCGTATGTACAATCAACGCATTTTCTTTCCCTTTTGTTATATTGGGCAACAATTGCAATAACGCATCATCTGTCAAAGACACGATATACAAAGAAGCATTATTGGTGACCTCTTCTAATGAAGTGGTAAAAGTCGATTCAACCAAATCGGCTAAAGCCTTTGCAGATTCTTCCGTACGGCTATACACTTGTTGAATACTAAAACCTTTTTTATAAAGTGCTTTTGCTAAATTTGTAGCAAGATTCCCGGCACCAATAAAAACTACTGATATGTTCTTTATGCTATTTATCATTTGAAGAATGATTACTGACCGCCAAACTTATTGATGTGAATTTTCTCCCACTGCAGATGTTCTTCATCAAAAGGTTTACGTTCCATCCCTTTATGACCCACTGCAACAATTGATAACACCTGCAACTGCAAAGGGATGTCTAACACGGCACGAACAAATTCATCGGAAGGCATCCCTGTAGCGGTGTATCGCTCGCGAATCTGTATCCAACAACTGCCCAAGCCCATATCTTCTGCCTGGAGCTGAATCATCAACGAAGCAATCGAAGCATCTTCAATCCACACATCACTTGCTAAAGGATCGGCCGTAACTACTATGGCCAAAGCAGCGTCACCCAAAAAAGATGCCCCGTGTTCTTTGCAATGAGACAATTCTTTCAACACGTTCTTATCGTCTATGACAATAAATTGCCATGGATTGCTTCTTTTGGATGATGGAGACATCAAAGCAGCCTTCAACAAAACCACTACTTCTTCCTGAGACAATTCTTCTTCGGTAAACTTGCGCATACTGCGACGAGACTTTATCAATTCACTAAAATTTTCCATGAATAAATCCTTTATTTGATAACACGGGTACAAAGATACAAAAAAATGATCAGTACAATCGTAGCCTTGTTTCTATTAAAAAATGTATATTTGCCCCCACATGGCATTAAAACTTACTACATATTATAAAGGTAGTGATATTCCCCATTTGCCAGGGAATAACTTCTTTCACTCCAAAGAGCTGTTTCTTTTATACGAAGCAACTCCTTCTTATACACCTATATATATAGTAGCTACTGAAGAACAAAAAACTTTAGCTAAAATATTAGTTGTCATTCGAAAAAACACCAGTCTGATTCCTTTTTCAATTCTAAATCGCTGTGACGTATACGGTACAGGCGAATATTTGGATGATACCATTGATAAAGAAACACTTTTTGGCGAAATGCTTAGTCACTTCACTAAAGAAATATTTCGCGAAGCCTCTATTATTGAATTCAGGAATCTGAATAATTCTCTTTTCGGGTATAAACATTTTCGGAGCAATCATTACTTTCCTGTTAATTGGCTACGGGTGCATAACTCCCTGCATAGCGTAAAATCTGTTGATGAACGCTTCACAGCCTCACGAATCCGGCAAATTAAAAAAGGATTAAAGAACGGCGCAGAAGTATACGAAGCACAAAATAAAGCAGAAATTCAGGCTTTCACCAAAGTCATGCATCGCATCTACTCCGCCCGCATTCGCCGATACTTCCCGGGATTTGAGTTTTTCGAGCATATAGACAGCACTTTATTGTCTGCAAAGATCGGGAAAATATTCGTTGTAAGGTACAAAGACAAAATCATTGGAGGATCCGTTCTCATTTTCTCGGAAGATACAGCCTATCTGTGGTTTTCGGGTGGGATGCGCAAAACCTACGCGTCACTTTATCCAGGTGTATTATCCGTATGGGCTGCCATGCAATACGCACATGAAAATAAATACCGGCACTTAGAGTTTATGGATGTAGGCTTGCCTTTCCGAAAGCACGGATATCGCGATTTTGTGCTCCAATTCGGTGGCAAGCAGAGTAGTAGTCGCCGCTGGTTCCGTGTCAGGTGGAAATGGCTGAATAAGGTTCTGTGCAAGATATACGTTTAGCCCTCGAAGTAAAAATAACTATTTTTAAAACTTCGCTCCCAACCCTTAAAACTTCTCACTAAAATGAAGAAATATTTCTTTATTATGCAATTATTCCGTTTCTTTGTGCAGTTTTTATCCAAACGAAACACATTTAAATTCAATATCAAAAAATTATAGTTATGAAGATTTCACACATCGAGCATTTGGGCATTGCTGTAAAAAGCATTGAAGAAGCTCTTCCTTACTACGAAAATGTATTAGGTTTTAAATGTTATAACATTGAAACCGTAGAAGATCAGAAAGTTAGAACGGCCTTTTTAAAAGTTGGCGAAACAAAGATTGAATTGCTGGAACCAACATCTCCTGAAAGCACTATCGCTAAGTTCATCGAAAACAAAGGGGAAGGAATTCATCACATAGCATACGCTGTTGAAGATGGAATTGCTAATGCTTTGGCAGAAGCAGAAAGCAAAGAAATCCGTTTGATTGACAAAGCACCTCGTAAAGGAGCAGAAGGATTGAGTATCGCTTTCCTTCATCCGAAATCAACGCGTGGCGTACTTACTGAACTTTGCGAACATTGATCGAATTAACAAAATATTAACGCTTAAACATAAAATTCATGAGTAACCAGCTTGAAAAAGTAAAGGAGCTTATTGAGCTTCGCGCTCAAGCCCGCTTAGGTGGTGGAGAAAAAGCTATTGAAAAACAACATGCAAAAGGAAAATATACTGCTCGTGAGCGTATAGCCCAATTGCTTGACGAAGGAAGTTTTGAAGAAATGGATATGTTTGTTGAACACAGATGTACCAACTTCGGACAAGAAAAGAAACATTTCCTAGGTGACGGAGTAGTAACCGGCTACGGAACCATAGAAGGAAGATTAGTATACGTTTTTGCACAAGACTTCACCGTATTTGGTGGTTCATTGTCAGAAACAATGGCACAAAAAATATGCAAGGTAATGGATATGGCCATGAAGATGGGTGCACCTTGTATCGGAATCAACGACTCGGGTGGTGCTCGTATTCAAGAAGGTATCAACGCATTAGCCGGATATGCAGAAATATTCCAACGTAACATCATGGCTTCGGGAGTTATTCCTCAAATATCAGGAATCTTCGGACCTTGTGCCGGCGGTGCTGTATACTCTCCTGCATTAACCGACTTTACACTTATGACAGAAGGAACTTCTTACATGTTCCTAACAGGTCCGAAAGTGGTGAAGACAGTTACCGGCGAAGATGTATCACAAGAAGACCTTGGCGGTGCCAGCGTACATGCAAACAAATCGGGAGTTACGCACTTTACTGCTGCCAATGGTGAGGAAGGATTATCCATCATCCGTAAACTATTGAGCTTTATCCCTCAAAATAATTTGGAAGAAGCTCCCATCGTAAACTGCACCGACCCTATTGATCGCTTGGAAGACTCATTGAATGAAATCATTCCTGATAGCCCCAACAAACCATACGATATGTATGAAGTGATAGGTGCCATCGTTGACAACGGTGAATTCCTCGAAGTTCAAAAAGATTATGCTAAAAACATCATTATTGGTTTTGCCCGCTTCAACGGACAATCAGTAGGTGTAGTAGCTAACCAACCTAAATTCCTGGCAGGTGTGCTCGACAGCAATGCATCTCGTAAAGCTGCTCGTTTCGTTCGTTTCTGCGATGCATTCAACATTCCTTTGGTTACATTGGTTGACGTTCCTGGATTCCTTCCGGGTACCGGACAAGAATACAACGGTGTCATTCTTCACGGAGCCAAACTGCTTTATGCTTATGGTGAAGCAACAGTGCCTAAAGTAACTGTGACCTTGCGTAAATCATACGGTGGTTCTCACATCGTTATGAGTTGTAAGCAACTTCGCGGCGACATGAACTATGCATGGCCAACTGCTGAAATCGCAGTAATGGGAGGTGCCGGTGCTGTAGAAGTGTTGTATGCTAAAGAAGCTAAAGAAGCCGCAGACCCTGCAGCTTTTGTTGCTGAAAAAGAAGCTGAGTACACCAAACTGTTTGCTAACCCCTACAATGCTGCCAGATATGGTTATATTGACGATGTTATCGAACCAAGAAATACCCGCTTCCGTATTATTAGAGCTTTACAGCAATTACAAACCAAGAAATTGACCAATCCTGCCAAAAAGCACGGTAATATTCCATTGTAACATCATATAATGAAGTAAGTTATGAATAAAATAAAAACAGGAATACTTATCGTTTTATTGGCAGCAGTTTGCTTCAACTCTTACGGACAAGGAGCAAAAAGTCTGAAAATCAACGAAGTACTGATAAAGAACACTGAAAATTTCCAAGATGACTACGGTCAGCGCAATGCGTGGATTGAAATTTTCAACTCTTCTTTTGCCAGTGTTGATATCAGAAGCTGCTACCTTACAAATGATAAGCGAGTTCTTAATCCAAACTTAAGTATTGAGGAGAGGGTTGGTATGATGTATACTATCCCCAAGAGTGACGTACTGACGGAAATTGCTCCCAGACAACATTTGTTATTTTGGGCAGACAACAGACCTAACAGAGGTACTTTTCATTTAAATTTTGCTTTAGATTCTGTTGCTTCAAACTGGATTGCGTTGTATGATGCTAACGGCAAAACATTGATCGACTCTGTTACAGTGCCGGCCAATATTCCTGCCAACTTCTCATACGCAAGAAAAGCAGACGGAAGTCACCACTGGATTCTTAAAGGTGGAGATGCTAATAGTTACGTAACCCCAAATACCAATAATCAAACGCAAGACAAGCAAGAAAAGATAGATGGCTTCCGTAAGCACGACAGTGCAGGTATTGCCATGGCTATCATTGCTATGTCTATTGTATTTGGCGGACTTGTTTTGTTATACGTTTCATTCCGTCTGATTGGCGCAATCAGTGTTAAACTGGCTAAAAGAAATGCAATGAAGACACGCGGTATCACCGATAAGAAAGAAGCCAAAGAAAAGGCTATCGGTGCAGAATCGGGTGAAATATTTGCTGCCATATCTTTAGCACTCCATGAATATCAAGACAACGTTCATGATATTGAAGATACCATCTTGACTATCAATAGAGTAAAACGCAACTACTCTCCATGGAGTTCTAAGATTTACACTTTGCGTCAGACACCCAAAAATTAAATTAAAACCCTAAAGAAAAACGAATATGAAACAATATAAATATAAAATCAATGGTAACCTCTATAATGTGACGGTGAATGATATCGAAGAGAACATTGCCCGCGTTGAGGTTAACGGTACTCCTTATACAGTTGAGATGGACAAACCGGTTAAGACAGCTCCCAAACCTGTTACTCGTCCGGCATCTGCTCCTAAAACTTCAACCGGCGCACCTGTAGTTGCCCGTCCGGCAGCCACTTCAACTAAAAGCGGCATCAAGTCTCCACTACCAGGCGTTATTCTGGACATTAAAGTTAAAGAAGGCGATACGGTTAAGAAAGGACAACTTATTGCTATTCTCGAAGCGATGAAGATGGAAAACAATATCAATGCCGATAAAGACGGTGTAGTATCTGCAGTTAAAGTTAACAAAGGTGATTCTGTACTTGAAGGAACAGACCTTATCATAATCGAATAGTCTTATGGGAGAGTTTATGTCATTTATATCGAACAACTTTGCCGACTTCTGGAGTTATACGGGATTCGCTAATGCGGGTTACGAGCACTTCATTATGATCTTGGTAGGATTGTTCTTCCTCTTTCTTGCAATCAAGAAAGATTTTGAGCCTATGCTTCTCATACCTATCGGTTTTGGTATTCTGATCGGTAATATTCCTTTTAAAATAGATGCGGGATTGGAAGTTGGCTTGTATGAAGAAGGTTCTGTCTTGAATATCCTTTATCAGGGAGTAAGAACAGGATGGTATCCTCCACTTGTCTTTTTGGGTATCGGAGCTATGACTGACTTTTCAGCATTGATCTCCAATCCTAAATTAATGCTTGTTGGAGCCGCAGCTCAATTTGGTATTTTTGGCGCCTACATGGTTGCTCTTGCTTTAGGATTTGAGCCTAATCAAGCAGCCGGTATTGCAATCATCGGTGGAGCAGATGGCCCTACAGCAATCTTCCTTTCATCCAAATTGTCGCCAAACTTAATGGGTGCTATTGCCGTATCTGCCTATTCATACATGGCACTTGTTCCGGTAATACAACCTCCTGTTATGCGTTTGCTTACAACTAAGAAAGAACGGTTGATCCGCATGAAACCGGCTCGTCAGGTTTCACACACAGAGAAAGTAATGTTCCCTATTATCGGTTTGTTGCTAACCTGTTTCCTTGTACCATCGGGATTACCCTTGTTAGGTATGTTATTCTTTGGTAACTTACTGAAAGAAAGTGGTGTAACACGTCGTTTGGCTGATACAGCCAGCGGACCGCTGATTGATTCTATCACTATGTTATTAGGACTAACAGTAGGTGCTTCCACACAAGCAAGTGAATTCCTTACTTCGAGCACACTTTACATCTTCTTCCTTGGATTCATGGCATTTATTATTGCCACAGCTTCCGGAGTGACATTTGTTAAGTTGTTCAACTTGATTTTGCCTCAAAGTAAGAAGATCAATCCGCTTATCGGTAATGCCGGAGTATCTGCCGTACCTATGTCGGCACGTATCTCTCAAACCGTTGGTTTGGAATATGACCCTACCAATTATTTGTTGATGCATGCCATGGGACCGAACGTAGCAGGAGTTATCGGTTCTGCCGTTGCAGCCGGTGTACTTTTGGGCTTCCTTATTTAATTTAAGATAAAAGGCGTCTGAAGAAACAGACAACTTTATCCATACATAAAAAAGCGCTTTTCCATTTATTGTGGGAAGGCGCTTTTTATTATAACACAACCGAATGTCTCACAAAGTTAAAAAAACAAATTTTACAATAAATCGCATTATAAGACATCGTGCTTGTTTCATTTTATTTCTACCTTGCAAACCATAAACCACTAAAAATACCCTTATGAGAAAAACACTTATCGCAACATTCCTCTGCGCTTGCCTGAGCATCAGTGCACAGAACCACTCTTCCATAGAAGAAGCCATCAGTAATTATGATTATTCAAAAGCATTGCAGCTCATTGATTCAGAGAAAAATGCAACGACAAAGTTGACATCACAAAAAGCACTGGTTCTCAAAGGGTTGAACAGATACACAGAGGCCATCCCTCTTTATACACAACTACTGCAGAAAGATTCCAAAAACGTACGCCTGCTTACCGAATTAGCCGAGTGCTACCGCTTGTCGGGCAAATACAACGAAGCATCGAATCTCTATAAACAAATACTGGAAGATAATCCGGAGAATCGTTACGCCTCTTTGCAATACATCAGTTTGCTGTGCGGCATGGAACAGTTTAAACGAGCCAAAGAGGCTTGTCAAACCTATCTCAAGAATGACAGTTCAAACATCAGTTTGAAACAACTGGCTCAATGCCATGAAGCGTTGAACGAAAACGATTCTGCCATGAACTGTTATAACCATATACTCAAAAACGATTCGACCGATTACATCGCTACAGCCCGGTTAGCCAGTTTGTACATTAAGTGTGAAGACTATGTAAATGCAATCATCTGCACTGAAAAATATAAAGAAACAGATAGTTCGCAGATCGTTATTAACCGCCTGAATGCCCAAGCATACTGTCTGAACAAGCAATACAAAGAAGCCATTAATCAATACGAAAAGCTCGTTGCTCAAGGCGACTCCAGCACCTTAACTTGCCATTACCTGGGAATTTGTTATTATGCCGATGAAAAATTTTACGAAGCACATGATTACCTCGAGGCCGCAATCAAGAATGATCCCAACAACATCAACCTACTCTATTACCTGGCAAGAGCCTGTGCCAAAACATCATGGAAAAAAGAAGGCATCGACTACATGAACAAGGCGATACGCCTTACCACACCGAGTGACGAAACGTATACCAATCTATATCAAGGGCTGGCCGACTGTTATAACCTGGCACAAAAACCCAAAGAACAAATACAAGCGCTACTGGAACAGTACAAATACGATAAAAACAACCACCAACTTTTATATACTGTTGGCCGCATCTACCAAGACGCATTGGAAGATATGAGTAGAGCCAAAAAATATTTGGAAATGTTTATGGCCACCCGTCCTGAAAAACAAACCAAAGAAGAAGATCCGGAAGGAACAGTCAGCGCCTCTCTGTATAACGTAGCCGAACGTCGTTTGGACGCCATCCGGAAAGAACAGTTTTTCAGAGAAGGAGTGCCTTCAAAGATGATCATAAACAACAAAGAGTACAAAGCCGTGAATTAAAACAAGAAATGAAAACGTTTGCATAAATATATAAGTGTTCACACAGACTGAGTGCAATAGCTATCTGAATATTAAATGCTATCTTAGAGGTGTTAATAACAGAATTACTAATATCATGAAAAGATTATTATTCTTATTGAGCTCTCTGATACTATCCATTAGTACTTATGCAGCTATGAATGTGAACAAAATTGACCCGCCGTGCTGGTTTACCGGTATGCAAAACCCTGAACTCCAGCTAATGGTTTACGGAGAAGGTATTGGCAATGCCAACGTAACAGTCAGTTATCCGGGTGTATCGCTTAGCAGCGTGGTTAAACTGGAAAGCCCCAACTACCTGCTTGTTTACCTCCACGTAAGTAAAGAAGCCAAACCCGGCAAGGTGAATCTGACTTTTACGCAAGGTAAAAAGAAGATCATCCAAACGTATGAACTCAAAGAACGCGAGAAGAAACCCTGCGAACGCAAAGGGTTCGACGCCTCGGATGCCTTGTACCTGCTGATGCCCGACCGCTTTGCTAACGGCAATCCCGATAACGATCAGATAAAAGGAATGGCACCTTACACGGTTGACCGCAAAGACCCGAACGCCCGTCACGGAGGCGACTTAGCCGGAGTGGAAAAACACCTCGATTACTTCAGCGATTTGGGTATCACAGCCTTATGGTTTACGCCTGTGCTGGAAAACAATATGACCGGTGGTTCTTATCACGGCTATGCCACTACTGATTATTATAAGGTAGACCCACGTTTCGGAACAAACGAAGAATACAAAAGTCTGATTACCAAAGCGCATGACAAAGGCATCAAAATGGTAATGGACATGATATTCAACCATTGCGGTGTGGAACATGTATGGATCAAAGACATGCCTTCAAAAGATTGGTTTAACAATCCCGACCATAAAACAAACTTTGTTCAAACATCGTTCAAACTGACTCCGCACGTTGATCCCTATACCTCCAAATACGATTTCAATCAGATGAGCGACGGCTGGTTTGTAACGGCCATGCCCGACCTCAATCAAAAGAATCCGCACGTGTATCGTTACTTGGTGCAAAACAGTTTCTGGTGGATTGAATACGCCGGGATTGATGCCATCCGCATGGATACTTATCCGTACGCCGACTACGATGCCATGAGTAATTGGATGAAAGAGCTGAACGATGAATATCCCAATTATAACGTAGTAGGCGAAACATGGGTTACCGAGCCGGCCTACACAGCCTGGTGGCAAAAAGACTCCAAGTTGTCCGCTCCGCGCAACAGCAACCTCAAGACCGTTATGGACTTCAGCTTCTTCGAAAAAGTAAATACGATGAAGCATGAAGAGACCGACCCCTACTCTACCGGTTTAAACCGCATTTACAATAGTTTTGTATACGATTTCTTATACCCTAATCCGGCCATGGTACTTGCTTTCTATGAGAACCATGACACCAACCGTTACCTGAGAGAAGGGCAAGACCTGCAAACCCTCAAGCAAGCCGTGGCGCTTCTGCTCACTACCCGTCGCATTCCTCAGCTCTATTACGGCACGGAAGTTATGATGAACGGCGTGAAAGACAAAAGTGACGGTTACGTTCGCAAAGACTTCCCCGGCGGATGGATGGATGATAAGGAAAATGCCTTTACTTCCGCAGGCCGAAGCCAGATTCAAAACGAATGCTTCAACTTCTACCGCACCTTGTTGCAATGGCGCAAAGGCAACGACGTAATTGCCAAAGGTGATATGGTGCAGTTCATGCCTCAACAAGGCGTATATGTATTTGCCCGCATGTATCAAGGCAAAACGGTAATGGTATTGCTCAACGGTACCAATAAAGAAGTAAACCTACCCCTGCACTTTTACGCGGAAATACTCCAGGGAAAAACTCAGGGCAAAGAGATTATCAGCAACCAGACAGTGCAGCTTGCCGATAAGCTGACCCTGGAAGCAAGAGGTTCCCTCATTATTGAATTATAAAGCAAACCTGGCAGAGAGAATATAAAAAAATCCCGGTGATCATACGACCATCGGGATTTTTATTATCTAAAAGTGTTTACGGGTATCGGAAGATTATTCTGCCAATTTACCAGCAGAACCAAGTACGCTCACAATTTTGTGAACATAAAGCTTCTTCATGTTATCACGAGCCGGTCCCAAGTATTTACGTGGGTCGAATTCAGCAGGTTTTTCAGCAAACACCTTACGAACAGCAGCAGTCATTGCCAAGCGGCTGTCAGAGTCGATGTTGATTTTGCAAACAGCAGAAGCAGCAGCTTTACGCAATTCCTCTTCAGGAATACCGATTGCATCTTTCAATGCGCCACCATACTTGTTGATCGTTTCCACTTCTTCTTCAGGAACAGAAGACGATCCGTGAAGAACGATAGGGAATCCGGGAAGTTCCTGCATAACACCATCCAAAACATCGAATGCCAAAGGAGGAGGAACCAAACGGCCGTTAGCGTCACGAGTACACTGATCGGGAGTAAATTTGTTAGCACCGTGAGAAGTACCGATAGAGATAGCCAAGCTGTCGCAACCGGTTTTAGTAACAAAGTCAACTACTTCTTCAGGTTTTGTATATGTGTGGTGGTCTGCAGAAACTTCGTCTTCAACACCAGCCAATACACCTAGTTCGCCTTCAACAGTTACATCGAACTGATGAGCGTATTCTACGACTTTCTTTGTAAGAGCAACATTTTCATCATAAGGAAGATGAGAACCATCAATCATTACAGAAGAGAAGCCCATGTCGATACATGATTTACATGTTTCGAAAGAGTCACCGTGGTCAAGATGCAACACAATCTCAGGTTTTGCACAGCCCAATTCTTTTGCATATTCAACGGCACCTTCTGCCATGAAACGAAGCAAAGTTTGGTTTGCATAAGCACGTGCACCTTTAGAAACCTGAAGGATAACAGGAGATTTTGTTTCTGCAGCTGCCTGAATGATAGCCTGCAATTGCTCCAGATTATTAAAGTTATAAGCAGGAATTGCATATCCGCCTTTAATAGCTTTGGCAAACATCTCTCTGGTGTTTACAAGGCCTAAATCTTTGTAATTAATCATGTTTTTTATTTTTTTATTGTTAGTGAATTAAAAAAACTACGCAAAAGTAACAATTTTAGTTCTAAAAACAGAGCTTACTTCTAACAAATGTCTGCTATGAACGGTCATAAACAGCAAAATTATAGGGTTTGCAGCATTGTATTGAATGATTTGTAATCTCCATATTACAATCCGCCTTCTCTGTTGCTTCATTATTACCCGGCGTACGGTATATAAACAAACAGGCCGGAGACACTGTTTAGTCACTCCGGCCTATTTAGACATTATTATATTAATTTATTTTTTCAGATAAATGATGGTGGGCAAATGGTCGCTGTAACCGTTTAACCATGTTTTTCCGCCGTGCGTGCGCAGGGGTGATCCTTTGTATTTGCCATCTTGTTGAATCAGAAAATCGCGTAGAAAAACTTCGTTGTGATCATACTTCAAACCTTTTGTGGCTGTAAGCAAAGAAGAAGAAACGACAATCTGGTCGAACAGATTCCATTTTCCGCGATAAAGCAAGGTACCAACGCCTTTGTCTTCGAGCGTAGACCACCACGGATTAAAGAATTCGCCCGCCTTCACTTCATTGGCAAACTTCTTGGCTCCTAAAGTAACTGCCATGCTTTCGTCCATGGGGTCATCATTCATATCGCCCATCACAATCAATTTCAAATTCTTATTGCCGGCCAGCAAAGAGTCCTTCAGCGCCTTTACTTGTTCAGCAGCGCGCACACGAGCCGGTGAAGCCGCTCCGCGCGAAGGCCAGTGGTTTACAATGACACAAACATCATCTCCTGCCAATTTTCCGTTTACAATGAGGAAACCACGTGTTTTGTGCACCGTATCGTCAACGTACACATAAGGAGCCAATTTGCTGGATATCACCTCAAATTGCTTTGGGTTATAAAGTAGTGCACAATCAATGCCCCGCTTGTCGGGACCTTCATAATGCACAATCTGGTAGTTATCGGCAGCCAGAGCCGGTTGTTTCACCAAGTCCTCGAGCACACGTCGGTTTTCAATCTCGGCCACACCGATGAATGCCGGGCCGGCAGGTACTTTCTCACGCGAGAGCATGCTCAGCACGGTCGACATGTTTTTCTGCTTGGCCAGGTATTTTTCTGGAGTCCACTTCATATCACCATCGGGCAGAAACTCATAATCGTCCTTTCCCGTATCGTGAATGGTGTCGAACAAGTTCTCTAAATTATAAAACGCTACACTGTAAAGTGCCTCTTTCTTTTGTGCGTGGGCATTTTGTGCTAAGCCGGGCACCAGAAACAGTAATAAAAAGAATAACTTTCTCATGGAATAATATGTATTATATTTTAGTTTGCCATTATATTGAGCCTACAAATATCTCAAAAAATAGTAATAGAATGTGTTTTCATCCTATTTTTTTTAGACTTACTTTTGAACTAAAATAAAAAGTGTTATCTTTGCGCTCTGAAAATGACCATTACACTATTTTACCGAATAGTAAACGAAATAATAAATTAATAAAAAAGATACTGAAATGAAAAAAGGTCTTCATCCAGAATCATACCGTCCGGTTGTATTCAAAGATATGTCGAATGGCGATATGTTCCTTTCTCAATCTAGTTGCAATACAAAGGAAACTATCGAATTTGAAGGAGAAACTTATCCGGTAGTGAAAATTGAAATTTCAAGCACTTCTCACCCGTTCTATACTGGTAAATCTAAATTGGTTGACACAGCAGGACGCGTTGATAAGTTCATGAACCGCTACGGTGACCGTAAAAAGAAGTAATCAGTCAAGTCAGACAGATAAAAAAGAGGGAGTTCTTACTGAATTCCCTCTTTTTTGTTTGATACCCACCCCGCACGAGTTAAAACACTCACCCGTTTCAACACGCCGAACAACGCTACTACTACCGTTACCTAAGGGCAAACAGCACGCTTACTAAGTCGTTTCTTCTTTATCAACAGTTCGTCCCCGCATGCGGGGACGAATGGCACTGCATGCGGGGACGTATAGCCTCGCATGCTGTGACGAGTGGCACAGGGTGCAGTGACGAACTAAACTTCGGCAGCAAATGCGTTAGTCTATGGGGCACATCAGCTTAGCTTGCGTACGCAGTTCATTTAATATTCGTACCGACCACAGAATTTTAGTCCTTGCGATGACAATATTCCGAAATTTGGAGTACATTTGCAGCCGTTTTATTATATGCCGCATGATGAGAAACTTTGATACCCATAAATGGGTTTCACGCGCGAAAAGCGCTTTCTATTATCTGACTAGCAAAGGCAAAGCCGGATGGAATTGGTACAAACATCTCTACCAACGGTCGCCCTGGTACAAAAAGACGCTAATAGTCGTACTGACTTTTATCGCCTCGTTCATCATCTATTTAGGGATGGTCGATGTAAACTTCCTTTGGTTATTCGGCAAATCGCCCGGATTGTCGAGCATTCACAACCCCGACCAACCCATTGCTTCTGAGATTTACAGCGAAGACGGTAAGCTCATCGGAAAATTCTTCCGCGAAAACCGCTCGCCCGTAAAATACGAAGAGATCTCTCCCGTACTAATCAAAACATTGATTTCTACCGAAGACGAACGCTTTTACGAGCATTTCGGAGTCGACTTGCAAGGTGTTTTCTCTGCCGTGAAAGACATGGCCGGCGGTAAAGCCCGCGGCGCCAGTACCATTACCCAGCAGCTGGTAAAAAACATGTTCAAGGTAAGATCACAATATTCTACCGGAGCGCTGGGCTTCATCCCCGGAGTGAAACTGATTATCATGAAGTCGAAAGAGTGGATCACCGCCGTGAAAATTGAAATGTTTTACAGCAAAGAGGAAATTCTGACGATGTATCTCAATACGGTCGACTTCGGCAGCAATGCTTACGGCATAAAAACGGCCTGTAAAACCTATTTCCACACCACACCCAAAGACATTACATACGAACAGGCTGCTACACTTGTGGGACTCCTCAAAGCAACCACCACTTACAACCCCAAGCTGAATCCGAAAAACAGTTTGAAGAGACGCAACGTGGTGCTCGAGAATTTGTGGTCGCACCGTGTGATAACCAAAGCTCAGTTTGACTCGCTCAAGCAAATACCCATGCAGCTTAACTTCAACGTGGAAAGCAATTACGACGGTGAAGGACTGTATTTTCGTGAAGCCGTGGCCGAATCGTTACAAAGCTGGTGTCAGGAAAATAACATTGATTTATATGCCGACGGATTGAAGATATACACCACCATTGATACGCGTATGCAGAAATATGCCGAGGAGGCAGTCGACAAGCAGATGCGTGTGGTGCAACGCAACTTCAATAACCACTGGGGACGCGAGAATCCGTGGCGCGACCGGACCGGACAAGAGATTCCTCATTTCATTGAGGACTTGGCAAAGCGCACTGCGGCTTATAAGCAATTGGAATTAAAGTTCCCCGATCAGCCCGACTCCATTAACTATTACCTCAACAAGCCTCATCGGCTGAAGGTATTCGACTATGATAAAGGTGCCCGCGACACAACAATCAGCACAATGGACTCCATTCGTTACATGGAACGCTTTATGCACGCCGGTTTCGTGGCCATGGAGCCGCAAACCGGACACGTAAAAGCTTGGGTGGGCGACATTAGTTTCAGTTCCTGGAAGTACGATAAAGTGCTATCAAAGCGTCAGCCGGGCTCCACGTTCAAACTGTTTGTCTACGCAGCAGCCATGAATAAAGGAATGGCACCGTGCGACGAGCGGGTGGATCAGTATATCGCCTGGGATGTATTGGAGAAAGGTGAATGGAAGAAGTGGATTCCCCGCAATGCAAACGGTGAATTTACCGGCGACACACTCTCACTGAAAGCAGCTTTTGCCCGTTCCATCAATACGGTGGCCGTGCAGATTGCCAAAGAAGTTGGCATTCACAGTGTGGCGGAGGTAGCCAAAGCCATGGGAATCAAGACTCCTCTCGAAGAGACTCCTGCCCTGAGCTTGGGAGCATCCGACGTGTCACTGCTTGAACTGGTCAATGCTTACGGCACAGTTATTAACGACGGTATGGAGCAAGATCCGGTACTGGTTACACGCATTGAAGACCGGAACGGCCATGTGCTCTACAAACATACGCCCAAAACGGTGCAAGGCGTTCCATACGAAACAGCGTTCCTCATGACAGAGATGCTTAAGGCCGGACTCACCGAACCGATGGGAACTTCTCAGGCTCTCTGGGCTTTTGATTTGTTTAACTCCAACACCGAATTTGGCGGTAAGACAGGAACATCATCCAATCATTCCGATGCCTGGTTTGTTGGCGTCACTCCTAAATTGGTAGGCGGTGCCTGGGTAGGCGGCGAGCACAGAAGCATCCATTTCCGTACCGGAGAATTGGGTCAGGGAAGCCGCACGGCTCTCCCCATATTCGGCTACTTCATGGAGAAAGTACTCAAAGATCCCGGCATGAGCAGGTACAGGGAAAAATTCCCTCAACCGAAACAGAAAATAGAGAGGTCGTACCAATGCCGCAGTGTTTATCATCGAGCCGATACGGACTCAATAGACATGCTCAACATAGACAGTCTGGAATTAAATAACGAGGAGATTAACATAACGGAAGAAGTTACCGTAAATTAAAATTAACTCGTCATTTTATCCTTTTAAGGAAACAAAAGCCTTTTACCGGTTCAGCAAACGAACCGATAAAAGGCTTTTTTAAATGCACAACGAGCCTCAAAAGCGCATTTCAATGAAATAAAATCCCCATATATAAGTATTATGGCGCACAGAATACCTATTGCAAGTGATTTCATAACTTAGCAAGAGGCCTTTACTTTGCCTAATAATTTTTAAGGTAAACTAAGAGCTATTTATGAGAAAATTAAGTTTGGGCATCTTATTGGTGTTCTGTAATCTTTTTGCAACATTTGCAGGAGAAATCAAAGGAGTTGTTTTCAGCAAATCAGGCGAACGACTGGAGTTTGTGACCATTCAGTTGAAGGGTACAAACACAGGTGGAACAACCGACAGCCGCGGAAGATTCAACTTCCGTAAACTGGCTAACGGACATTATACGCTGGTATTATCTTCCGTCAGCTACAAAACCAAGGAATTAAAGGTGGCACTTCCTTCCGACAACGGTGTTGTTGTGATGGATAGTGTTATTCTGGAACCTACTACACAAGAATTAGGCGAAATTGTTGTAACCGGCAATGCCAGCAAATACAACACGCGCGATATATCGAACTCCATTCGTTTGGGACAGCCTTTATTAAGAATTCCGCAGAACGTGCAAGTGGTGGGCAGCCAGATCATGGCCGACCAACAAATTATGAGCATGAGTGACGGTATTGCCCGCAACGTGAGTGGGGTTACTAAACTGGAACACTGGGGCGACTCGTATACGCGCATCAACATGCGTGGCTCTCGTGCAGCCGCTTTCCGCGAAGGCATGAACGTAACTTCTTCGTGGGGACCGTTGACCGAGGACATGAGTTATGTGGACCGTGTGGAGTTCATTAAGGGTCCGGCCGGCTTTATGATGTCAAACGGTGAACCGAGTGGTATTTACAACGTAGTAACAAAGAAACCTACCGGACAAACCAAAGGCGAAGCTACTTTTACTTACGGTAGCTACGACTTCTACCGGGCAGCGATTGACCTCGATGGCAAATTGGATCAAACAGGACGTTTGCTTTACCGCTTCAATGCGATGGGACAAACCACCAACTCTCACCGGGCTCATGAGTTTGCCAAAAGATACAGCATTGCGCCTGTGATCAGCTACCAGCTCGACCCGAAAACAAAGCTCACGGCAGAATATAACTTCCAATACATGCAGTCGTCAAACATTGGCTCTTATTATGCTTTCTCGCCCGACGGCTACGCCACGCTCCCACAAGATTACTCTATCTTGGAACCCGGACTGGAGCCAACAACCGTCAATGACCATACGCTTATACTGAACCTTCAGCACCAATTCAACAAAGATTGGAAATTGACGGCACAAACGGCGTATTTCAACTACAACAGACAAGGAAGTTCCATGTGGCCCGGCTCTTTGTCGGCCAACGGTGACATGATCAGAAACGTAAGCATCGGCGATGCGATCAACGAAATGAAGTTCGGTCAGCTATACCTGAATGGAAAGGCGCAGACAGGACAAGTCAGCCACACCGTTCTTGCCGGATTTGATGCGGGCGACAAACACGCCTGGTACGATTGGAGCAAATCATTTGCCCTCGACAGCATTGGTACCTACAACATTTACAACACCAAATACAACGGTGGAAGCCCCTATTATGGTTATCCTTCTTTCGACCGCTCGAAGAGTTTGAAAGAAAGGGCCAATAACACGCAGATAACCCAATCTTATGTGGGTCTTTATTTGCAAGATGTACTGGGATTCTTCAACGACCGTCTTCTTCTGACTTTAGCCGGCAGATATACGTACGTAAAAGACAGTTCTTACGGAACCACCCAAACCAAAGAGAGACATTTCTCTCCTCGTGTAGGCTTAAACTTCTCAATAGATGAGAACACATCGGTTTATGCTCTTTACGATCAAACGTTCTCGCCTAAGATGGGAATGCTTCGAAGCGGCAAAAAGGTGAAGCCCATTACCGGCAACAATTGGGAAGCCGGAATTAAACGCAACTGGTTTAACAACCGTTGGAGCACCAGTCTTTCCGTTTACCAGATTTTGAAAGATAACGAAACCTCAAGCGATCCTCAAAACACGCCTCAGGAATCTTATCTTATTCAGGTGGGACAATCCAAATCAAAAGGAGTAGAAATCGACGTGCAAGGAGAAATCGTGAGGAACCTCAGCGTTATTGCCAACTATGCGTACACCGATTACAAAGTGAGCAAGTCGGTCAATGCCAGTCAGCCCGTAGGCACTCGTCTGCCCGGTTACGCCAAGCAGAATTTCAACATCTGGTTGAAGTACAAGTTCACGCAAGGCATGCTCGACGGATTCAGCCTTTCAGCCGGACAAACATCACAATTGGATCGCAGTTCATGGAATTGGGGAAGCACACTGAATAACACCCAATCGTTGCCCGATTACTTCCGTTTTGATGCAGCTTTGGGATGGAGAAAAAATAATTTAAATCTGGCATTGAACATTTACAATGTATTCGATCGTTATTTATACAGCGGTTCTCCCTACGGCAACTATTATTACTGGCAGTCCGAGGCTCCCCGTAATTTCAGATTAAGTATGTCTTACAGCTTCTGATAAACAAGATACAATGAAAAAATATTCAACCCGCAATCTCTTCAAAAAGCTTCACCTTTGGTTAGGCTTACCATCCGGAATCGTTATATTCATCGTTGCAATTACCGGTTGCATCTATGCATTTCAAGATGAAATAAAAGATATGATGCGTCCTTCCCTGAAGGTAGAATCGAACGGCAAAGCCTTCCTTTCTCCCGAGGAACTGAAAGAAAAAGCGGGGCGATATGTATTCGTTACTCCGGCAGATAGCAGCAATGCTATCTTCGGAGTAATGTATGCTACTTATGATAAAGCGGCAACTGTGGCTTGCAGCATGCAACCCAACGGCTACACCGTGCTTTATCTTAATCCGTACAACGGAGAGTTACTGCACAAAGAGGCATTTAAGAACGACTTTTTCCGCGTAATGTTGGCGGGGCACCGCAGTTTGTGGCTCCCCCACCCCATAGGCAAACAGATAGTTGGTTGGAGTGTTCTGGTATTTGTGGTTGTTCTTATATCGGGCATTGCTTTGTGGATTCCTGCCAAAATGAACAAAAAAGCACTGAAAGCCGGACTTAAAATAAAGTGGAAAGCTCCTTTCTCACGTGTCAATTACGATTTACACAACGTACTAGGGTTCTATACCGCCCTCGTGGCACTCTTAATTGCTTTAACCGGATTGACATGGAGCTTCAGTTGGTTTGCCAAAGGTTACTACGGAGTAATAACAGGCGGAAAGGAGTTTCGTAAATGGGAACCGGCACAATCGGACACAACGTTGGTTAACGGCAGGACCGATGCTTCAACCATTCTGTGGGAACAGATGCTCAAAGAATATCCGGTAGGCAACCGCGGTACATTCCGTTTTGATTTTCCGCAGAAACCGCAAGATGCTTTTACCGTATGCTTTAATCCGCACGAACACAGTTATTACGCTCGTGAATTTCGTTTCTTCGATCAACATACATTGAAAGAGTTGAAAGCCGGAGGAACGTATGGCATCAAGCTGGCCGAGGCAAGTGCAGGTGATAAATTATACCGAATGAATTATGACATACATACGGGTTCCATTTTAGGTCTCCCCGGTAGAATTATAGTATTTCTTGCAAGCCTCATCATTGCTTCACTCCCTGTAACCGGAATGATAATTTGGTGGCGCAAGAAGAAAAAAAGACGCAAATTGCATGATTGTTAGAATAAAAGTTTTACTTTTGCTCATCACATAAAAACGTACAGATACTTTTTATTATCTAATTATTAAAAGTAAGATTATGAAAATGACTATTAAAACTGGCTTGACAGCTATTGCATTACTACTTTGCGTTAACCTAAGCGCCCAAGAGAAACCGGTAACTTTTGGAGTAAAGGGAGGTCTTAACCTTTCTAATATGACACAAGATTTAAAAGGAGATGCCAAAGTAGGCTTTAACTTAGGCGTAACAATGGATTATGCATTACAAAACAATTTCTATTTATTAACCGGATTAAGCTACTCACTGGAAGGGAGCAAAGAAGACGATCTTAAAATTAATCTTTCTTACCTAAAGCTACCTATTCACTTTGGATATAAATTACCCGTTGACAACAACACCAAAATTGTATTCCATGCAGGACCTTATCTGGCATACGCACTAGATGGCAAATATAAATCGGGTGGAGTTAGTATTGATGCCTTCGACGATGATATTGAGGAAGCTTCAGGTTTTAAACTAAAACGATTCGACATGGGATTGGGATTGGGCATTGATGCCGAATTCGGACAACTATGCGTAGGTCTTAACTGCGATTTGGGATTAACAAACCTGATTGATGTGAAAGACTCTGCATTAGGCGATCCGAAAGGAAAAAACACCAACGCTTCATTGACAATAGGATATAAATTCTAATAAGAGAAGCATCTGTACGCTAATGAGACAAACCATGAAAAGGTATCTGCAACAGATACCTTTTTTTGTGACCGTTAAACAAATATAAATAACATCTTTCACGAAGCAAGCAATGCACTTTTACTTCATTTAGACTATAAATAACCAATCAAAATAATGAAGTAATGAAAAAAGTATCGATTCTTATTTTTACATTCTGCCTGATTTTAAGTTCATGTGCCACATCAAAAAGAGCACAACAAGACGTTTCTATTACAGCAACACAATGGAAATTGATAACTGTGGCCACCTCTTCAAAGGAACTTAAACCGAGCGAAGAAAACCCTGTGACACTAAAAATAGAGAATAACCAGGCAAGTGGCAACAGTGGTTGCAATTATTTCTCGGGACCTGTAGAATTGAAAGAAAAAAGTCTCAAGTTTGGCGATTTAGCGTCAACCCGTAAGTACTGCATGGAAAGTATGGAAATAGAAAATGCCGTATTGAAAGCGTTGAGCGAAACGGATAATTACAGAATTAAGGACAATAAACTCGAACTTCGAAAAGGTTCCCAAACATTGGCTACATTTGCTATAGCCAATTAAGGCAACACGCGTACACGCGCATTCCAAACGAAATAAATAGTCTTAAAAAGAAAGTGGCAACTTTGTGCTTGCATACACAAAGTTGCCACTTAACATATTACGTTTCAACAAATACAATTTAGTTAGACTGAAAATCTACAAACAATTTGAATTCGTGTGCAGGTATGCTTATCGTTTGATTAGTAGCCGACACAGAAACAGATTCTCCCGTCATGTAGTTATACCACGTACCCGTATGCGGGAAGGTAACGGTATAGCTGCCTGCCTGATCCGTAAAGTTGCCTGCAACAACAAGTTTCTTACCGCCTCCTTCAAGAGTCAGGAAGCGGCCGTTCGACCAGTTTGTATTTCCTTTTACCTGCCAGCTAAAGAGTGCTGAAGTATCAAATAATTCAGTATTTGCATTGCGCAAAGTCATCAGCTTGGCATAGGTGTCATAAAGCGCTTTGCGGCTTGCATCATCATAATACTCCCACTTAATAGGTTTCTTACCGGTACGTCCGTTCTCTTCGATGGAATAATCGTAACCCAATTCACCAAATTGCCAAATCATTTTCGGGCCGGGTACAGTAAGGAAGAAAGCCGTATTCACTTTCAGTTGCTTCATCCGATCTGCCAGACTCGTTTTAAAAGTATAATTGCCATAAGTGATTTGTTTAAAACTCATGCGTTCCTCGTCGTGGCTTTCCATGAACCCAACCAAAGAGCCCATAGGCATTGAAGTGTCATACAACCCCGAGAAATCACAGTTATCGGGCCATCCCATAGCCGATTCGCAATAGGCGTAGTTCATGTTGCGCCACAAATACATGCCGTCATTGGCTAATTCCTTCTCTTCAGCGTTATCACAAAAATGCTCCAATATCATCATGGCCGAAGGATTGACTGTTTTCACCGTACTGTTGTAATCTTTAAGAATGGCAATACGAGTAGCATCGTAAGCAGAAGCCGTACTCTCTGTGCTGCTTTTTTGTGTAAATCCTTTCGTCAGGTCAAAGCGGAAACCATCAATCTTATACTCTTTTAGCAAGAATTCAAGGTTCCGTTTTACAAAAGCACGAACCAAAGGAGATTCATGATTGAAGTCATGAAACACACTGTAAGGATGAGGCGCATTCACATTAAACCAAGGGTTATTCGCAGCCGTTTTATTCTTAGCACCATCCCAATAAAGTTTGGCAAACGGATGGTTGCCACTCGCATGATTATAAACCACATCAAAAATAACAGCAATGCCTTCTCCGTGACATGCATCAATGAACTCCTTATACATCTTGTCAGTTCCATACGCTTTATCGAGTGCAAAGAAGAAACAAGGATTATAACCCCAACTATCGTTTCCGTCAAATTCCTGTACGGGCATCAATTCAATGGCATTTACCCCTAAATATTTAAGGTGGCTCAATTTAGCCTTAGCTCCGTTGAGGTCGCCCGAAGCAGTGAAGTCACGCAACAACATCTCATAAATCACCAGATCATCTTTATCAGCCACTTTAAAATTAGAAACTTTCCAATTATAAGGGGTTGGTTTTGTTTGGAATACAGAAACAATGCCTTCGGCACCTGTAGGATAGGCTTTATTCTCCGGATAAGTCGACACTGAAATATATTTATCATTATAAGGATCCAGAATCTTACGAGCATAAGCATCGGCTATTCTTATATGTTCTCCGGTCACAGTAGTCAGATGATATTGAAATGCATATTCTTTAGTAGAGTCCAATCCTTTAATGGTAATCCACCAACAGCCTGCATTATCATCACGAAGCATCTGGCTATTGTCTTCCTTGCTCACTTCCCAATTATTAAAATCACCTACAATATAAGCCTTATCATAATGATCGTTATCTTTAGCTTTATCGTAAAGCACAAAAGTAGCAGTATTATCATTGATGATGTTAATACCTTCTACGACACCAGCAGGCAAAGTTGCCTGTTTAACTTCCCCGGTATTTTCAGGCGTATCATCAGAGCAAGCACCTATAAGTAAAACACCCAAATACACACACACCAATCTTATTTTTACCATAAATGAGTTTTTTAGAAAGGAGCCACGAATGAATACACAATCGCGGCTCCTTATAATAGAAACTAAACGATACAATCAAGGTCTACTGAATAGATCCCGAGTTTGTTCTAAAGTCAAGACTAACCACTTGTCCTACAGTTACAGGAACAGCCGTTTGATCACCACCTTTACCACGGAATTCTATCTTGCCATTAAATATATTAAACTCTGATTGCCAAGAGTTACCGGCTCCCCAAGTATCCGTCAATCGAACACACAAACGAAGGTTCCCGGCTTTCACGGCAGGAGAAGTAAACACACCACCGGTTTCTGTAAATTTCCAAGCCTCATCATAAGCAGACCAGCCCATACCACAGTCACCTAAAACATAAACCCTGGGTTGTGAAATAGCGACTTTCTTAACTATCGTTTTTTTATCAGCAGAAAGTTCACAAGTCACAACGACTAAATGATAGCCGGCATTTTTAACCGTCAGGTTTTCGCTTCCGCCATTATACTCACCATAATCTTGGGGGTCCTTAGAGTCAATGCCAAAGTTATCGCCATTATCCCAGCTCAACTCACTATTAAACTTCAGCTGATCGTTTGCGCTAAGGTAATAAATTCCCCAGAACATACCATCATGGCTATGAACAGGCGTTAATTCGGGAACATTATCCCACTTCCAGTTCCAAGCTGCCGGTGAACCGGTCACAAACATGTGTTCGGGCAATTCAGCAGTTGTAGTATCTTCACCTGTTAACACAGCTTTAGCAGTAAACTTACCCGTACGAAGATCTAGTTTCAACGTTACCGTATACGTTCCCTTCGTACTAACAGAAAAGTTCTCACCGCCCGGCTTACATTCAGCATAAGCCGCATTAAGAGGCAATACCGATTTAGGATCTGAAGTGTTACCTAAGTTTGAATGGATTTTAACCTTTCCACCGGCATAAGGAATCTCAATCCCCCAATCTTTATAACGAAATTTGATTTGCTTTTTATCCAAAGAAACATCTTTAAGTGTCAACTCCACAGTTGCTTGGTTTTGATCATAAGAAACTTCAGGCATAATTGTTTCCGTACTCCAAGCTCCCGGAGTAGCATCACCTATAACGCCAAATGCAGCAGGAATAACAGTAAGCTGATTATCAGCATTATTCAAAGCCACATAGTACAAACCATCAGCACTAACCGAATATCCTTCTGCATTTGCAGCCAAAGCTGTCGTTTCAAAGGGAGTAGATGCTACCACTTCACCTTTACCGTAGTTTACTTGCTGTCCTTTGGCGTCTACTTTCAAGATAGTAAACTTCGCATTAGCCTTCAGCCAAGTATAAATACCCACCACGTCAGTTCCATCGGGTGCATTATCAAGTGTAGCCGGAAGCAAAACAGATGAAGTCGCAACTGCGCTATAAATAGTAGCATCACCCGTGATATATGTTCCCGGCTGGACATCCTTAATAATTGTCCAGTTATCATTTCCTTCTTCACACCCGGCAAGCACCATTAAAAGGAGTACGAGGGCTGATATATGTTTAAATACTGTCTTCATATTTTCGAGTTCTATTAATTAACCAGTTATTAATATCCAAAATTTTGTGTCAGTTTTGTATTCAAGCTTAACACATCTTCATGAATCGGGAATACTGTTGTAAAGCCATTAGATTCATTTTCCAGCTGAGGGCGATCCGTGTAAGCTCTTGTGAATTTACCAAAACGAACCAAGTCTTGGCGACGAAGACCTTCCCATGCAAATTCCCTTAAACGTTCATTTAACAAATTATCAAGGGTAGCAACCATGTCTTGCGAAGCGCCTGCACGTCCTCTTACTTCATTAAGCTCTGCATTACCATTTCCACCATTACGCACCTTAGCCTCGCTCTTCATCAACAAAACATCAGCATAGCGAAAAATAACGATGTCATTGTTTTGCAGCTTACCATCATTCGTAGCAGCAGCATCTAGCTCATACTTCTTCATACGCGCACCGGCAGTTTTCTCGGCGGGTTTATTCGTTAAGTCAAGAGCTATCTCTGATGGTAAATATTCCAATTCGGTACCATCATCCAACTTAATAATTCCGGCAGGACCTTCTATTTTGCCTGCATAATAGGTTAAGTCAAAACGCGGGTCTTGCGCCGCTGTATTATAGCCAAATGCATCTATAGCTTCCTTTGTTGCCGAAGCGCCATTCCATCCACCTTGACCATAAGCTTTAGCATGGCTATAATGACGCGACCGAATCAAATAATAAAATTCGTTTTTGTATAGATTACGATCCATTGGAATCGTAAATATATTCTCCACAGAGTTTTCATTAGTTGTAGAAAAGTTAGAAGCAAACTTAGGTTCCAGCTTATAGCCTAAAGCAGTAATCTTATCGCAATATGCTATAGTAGCATCCCAAGCATTTTTTTCTTCTCCATCCACCGTAAACTTAATAGTTTTACCGTCAATTTTAGTTCCATCGGTCCAATTATCATCAGCGTAAATTTCAGAATTCAATGCTATTTTAGCCAATAACAAATAAGCAACAGGTTTAGTCATACGACCATAATATTCACCTGACAAATTACTATGAGCATCACTTAATTGTTCAACGGTTTCTTCCAACTCTTTTTTTACGAAGTTAAATACTGCTGAACGTTCTGACTGTTCAACATCTTTAAGCTCAACTTTAGAGGAAGTAACGATAGGCACACGTGCAAACATATCTAACAGATAATAATAATACATCGCACGAAAAGCTCTAACTTCAGCAATATAGGGAGGAATAACTTTATTGTTGGGATCTTCCTTTAAGATAGAATTAAGTTTATCTAACGAAGCATTTGTTTGAGCAATTACTTTATATAAGTAGTCCCAAGAACCCTTTAATAAATCATTTTTTGTACCCCAAGCATGGTGAAACAGGTTTTGCCACAAACCGCCATCATACCAGTCTCCACCACGAGTTGGCAGCATAACCTCATCAGTAGTAAATGTATTTAAATCGTAAATGCCACGATCTGTACCTTGTAAACCTGCTCCACCAGAGCTACCACCAACTTGCGTATACAGTGACGCAACAGTATTTAAATAAATCAAAGTGGAATTTTTATAAGCCTGCTCCTCTGTTATTTGATCTCTCGGATTCTCTTCAAGAAAAGAATCACAAGAAGCTAAGCTAACCATAGTTGATGCTGCTATCAGCATGCTATATAATATTCTTTTTTTCATAATTTTAATGGATTTAGAAGTTAACACTCAAACCTAAAGAGTATGTACGAGATAGAGGATAAAATCTCTTATCATCAATACCAAGATCATTACCTACAGTGGTACTATTAATCATGGGAGACAAACCTGAATAACCTGTAATGGTTGCCAGATTGTTAACCGAGAATGTTAAACGCAATGATTTAATGACCTGCATATTTTTGGTATTCAGATTCCAACCAAAAGTCACATAATCAAAATGCAAATAATCTCCTTTTTCTAACCAATAGTCAGTTACAGTTTGATCTTTGATGTTTTTCTCGGGAGCCCCTTTCATTACATTGTATGTAGGAAACTGCGTCATATTCATATATGAAAGAGAAGTTCCATTGTATATTTTATGTCCAAAAGCACCATTCATCTGCACTTGAACATCAAATTGTTTGTAACGGAAACTAATATTTGAACCTAATATGGCTTTAGGCATAGCCTGCCCGGCAACATAACGATCTTTGCCATCGGCCAAATTAACACCGGTTACACCATCAATATCCTGAACATGATAAGAATAATCACCAAAGCCATTATCAACTAAACCATCAGACTTCGGCAGATAGAATACGCCAACAGGTTGCCCCACCATTTGATAAATAATTTGATTATAACCACCAATAAATCCGGCACCATTCATGCCACCAAGGTTCATGTATTTTTTGGCAGTCATCTCCTGCCCCATATACGTACCGTTCAATGATAACAATTTATTTTTCTGGAAAGCAACATTAGCATTGATAGTCAATTCCATATCTTTTGTTTTAAGTGGCGTTCCGCCAATAGCCAATTCAATACCTGAATTTCTCATCGAGCCTAAATTAGCTAAAAGAGTAGGATATGCAAATGGAGGTACTTTAACATCATAGTTATATAATAGGTCAGTCGTTTTAGATATATAGTAGTCAAATGTCATTGTCAAACGATCATTAAACATACCTAAATCAAAGCCCGCATTGAATGTTTTCTTAACCTCCCATTTCAAATCAGGATTATAATTACGAGTCACCCCCATCGTTACAACAGGCAAACCGTTAACCGTTGTTGTGCCATTCGGGCTCATTAATGACAAAGAATTGTAAGAGCTGATTGCATCTTGATTACCCGCCAAGCCATAACCGGCACGTAATTTCAAATTATTAATCATCTCAAAATCTTTCATGAATCCTTCCTGAGAAGCCACCCAGGCAACTGAAGCAGAAGGGAAAAATGCCCATTTATTATTAGCACCTACTTTCGAAGAACCATCTGTGCGCGCATTTAAGGTTACAATATATTTATCTGCATAAGAATAGTTCACACGACCCATAAATGAAGACAAGCTGGGATTATTATGATACGAAGTATTATCTCCCCATTTCAAAACAGCACCAGCCTGAAGATTATTATAACCAAAATCATCTGAACTAAACCCATGAACATTTGCTCCAAATCCTGTATTAATAATACGCTGAACTTCGGCTAAACCTAATGCATTAATGTAGTGTTTACCAAATGCTTTCTTATAAGTCAACATCAGGTTTCCAAGCAACGATTGAGATTTATTATCACCCCGGTAAGCTTCACCACGATTAGAAAGTCCAGCCTTAATTGTAGAAGGAATGTACTTCATGTTTTCTTTAACATTATAAGTATAAGAGCCAAATGCACTCAATTTCAAATCAGGTATTATGCTCCAGGTTATACGGGCATTCGTATTGATAAAAACATTATTTTCACGATCATTAATAGACAAACGACCTAGAGGATTTTGCACCTCATTAGCGTTCGCATTTTCATCCCACATTCCTGTTTCCGGGTTAACCACATTAGGAAAAGTAGGGTTGAATGAGGCAGCCGAATAGAATGTTTTCTGATAATCGTTGATATAACGACTTTGCTTCAATGACCCAAACATGCCAAATTCTATTTTCAATTTGTTTTTGAACATGTTCTGCATTGCATCTAGTTTTGCTGTATAATTACGCATTGAATTATTTTTCAAAATACCTTTTTGATCAATAACCCCAATAGATGCACGATAATTTGAGTCATCATTACCATTCGAGAAAGATAAACGATGATTTTGAGTGTAACCGGTACGTTGCATTTCCTCAATAAAGTTCGTATTAGCACCTTTATCTAAGATGGAGATTCCTCTCTCTTGTGCTACAGAACGATATTCAGCAGCACTTAACATATCAAGGTTTTTATAAACAGACTCAATACCAAAAGATCCATCGTAGCTCATGCTTTTCACACCATTCTTTCCTTTAACAGTGGTCACAACGATTACACCGGAAGCGCCACGAGATCCGTACTGAGCCGTTTCAGAAGCATCTTTCAAAACTGTAAAGTTCTCAATATCAGCCGGAGAAATAGCATTAAGCATATTCAAATCGCCAAAAACACCATCAATAATAACCAACGGATCATTACCACCGGTTAAAGAAGTAGTACCACGAACGCGAATAGCCGGAGCAGCAGTGGGGTCACCACCAGTTTTCTGAATATTAACACCTGCCACTTTTCCTTTGATAGCTGAAAGCGGATTCGCAATAATGCCGGCATTCATCTCCTTACGGCCCACTTTTTGAACTGCACCAGAGACTGTTCTTGAGCTACCGGTAGCATAACCAATAACCACCACGTCATCAATAACTTGTGAATCTTCTTTTAGAATCACAGTTACATTCGCAACAGCTTGTACTTCAGAAGAAATATAGCCAACAAAAGAGACTTGTAATGGCACACCTTTAGAAGCTTGAATTTGAAAATTACCATCTATATCTGTTATTGTTCCGGTAGAAGTCCCTTTAACAACAACATTAGCACCAATGATAGGTTCACCACTAGCATCTTTCACATGTCCTTTGACTGTGATCTGCTGAGCATAAGCACCTAATGACAAGAACAACCCTAATAGCAGGGGAAGAATCGTTCGAAAGATTCCAAGATTAACTTGCTTCATGCATTCTTAAAATTAAAGTTAACAATATATTGAATATACATTTCACATCACTAACAGAACCTCTCATTCTGTTCGTTTGTAACTGCAACAAAAATAGGACTTCTTAACATGAGCGATACAACTTATTTAGTCAAATCTGCATTTAGCACAGTGCAATCGTTTGCACTCCGATGCGGAATCAAACACACCTCATAATCAAACAATTGCGGTTCGTTCCATTATTTTTGCATACAGTTAAAACAAAGTCCACATGCAATGGTTTTGTTATTTCCTTTGTATTATTTACCTTTGATTGAAACATTGAGAACCATGAACAAACCGCAGATCACAATAAAAGATATCGCCAAGGCGTTGAACGTCTCTCCTTCAACTGTGTCCAGGGCATTAAAAGACAACCCCGACATTAGTCAGGATACTCGAGATGCCATCAACAAATACGCGCGCGAACATAATTATAAGCCCAATGCTTTGGCCCTGAATCTTCGTACCAGTCGTTCAAACACCATTGGTGTTATTATTCCGCAATTGGTACATCATTTTTTCTCTTGCGTATTAAGCGGCATAGAAATGCAGGCGGCTAAAGCCGGCTATAACATTTTAGTGGCACAGAGCAATGAAGAGTACGAACAGGAAGTCAAAATAGTACACTCCTTTCTTGCTGCAAGAGTATGCGGCGTTATTACTTCATTGGCTAAAGACACCTCTCAATACGATCACTACCAAGAACTCCTGAACAACAACATACCTATTGTTTTTTATGACCGCATTTGTACCGGTATCAATACCGAGCGAGTAGTTGTTGACGATTATGCCGGTTCTTTTGCTGCCGTTGAATACATGATTCAGACCGGCTGCAAACGTATTTTATTTTATAGCGGGCCACCTCATTTGGAAATATCCAAAAATAGAAGAAACGGTTATTTGGATGCCATGAGAAAATACAAAGTTCCGGTAGACGATAACATGATTAAATTATGCGATACCCGCGAACAAGCCATAGCCATCACGCCCGACCTGCTGGAAAAAAAGAATCGTCCCGACGGTTTTTTTGCTATTAACGACGAAACAGCTTCAGGCATTTTGTATGCTTGTAAACTAGTAGGGCTTAAAGTACCCGATGAAGTCTCGATCTGTGGTTTTACCGATGGAGCCATTGCACAAAGTACAGATCCGAAACTAACTACCGTAGAGCAACACGGACAAGAAGTTGGAGAAAGTGCTTTTGAGATTTTAATAGGCCGCTTAGAGGGTACAAGCGGAGAACAAAAAAACAACAACCGGATTGTTAAAACCAATCTGGTAGTTCGAGGAACCACAAAATAATAATTACTAAGAAATAATACCATGAAAGTAAAACCAGATTTAAGTTTTTGGAAACTGTGGAACATCAGTTTTGGATTTTTCGGCGTACAAATAGCCTATGCACTTCAAAGTGCAAACATCAGTCGAATATTTGCCACTTTAGGTGCCGATCCGCACAACCTCAGTTATTTTTGGATACTGCCACCATTGGCCGGAATTATTGTGCAACCCATTATCGGATCGGCAAGTGATAAAACATGGACCCGATTCGGCCGACGCATTCCCTATTTATTTATAGGATCTCTCGTTGCGGTACTAGTTATGTGTTTGCTCCCCAATGCCGGAAGTTTCGGAATGGCTATAAGCACAGCTATGATATTCGGACTCATTTCTCTCATGTTTCTGGATACTTCAATCAACATGGCGATGCAACCTTTTAAAATGTTGGTAGGTGACATGGTTAACGAAAAGCAAAAAGGCTTGGCCTACTCCATTCAAAGTTTCTTATGCAATGCCGGCAGTCTGATGGGTTACCTTTTCCCTTTTCTATTTACATGGATAGGCATTAATAATGTAGCAGCCAAAGGAACGGTTCCCGATTCTGTTATTTACTCATTCTACATCGGATCGGCTATCCTGATGCTTTGCGTAATATACACATCTGTCAAAGTGAAAGAAATGCCTCCTAAAGAATTTGAAGAATTTCATGGCATAACGGCCGATGAGAGACAAGAAAAAACAGATTTCATATCCTTATTAAAACATGCACCCAAAGTATTCTGGACAGTCGGCCTGGTCCAATTCTTTAGCTGGGCCGCCTTTATGTACATGTGGACATATACCAATGGAGCTATAGCCGATACCGTTTGGAATACCACTAACGTACAAAACGCCGGCTACCAGGAAGCCGGGAACTGGGTAGGCATACTATTTGCCGTACAAGCCATCGGCTCGGTTGTATGGGCAGTGATACTTCCATTATTCAAATCTCGCAAATTAGCTTACTCGTTAAGTTTACTGTTAGGTGGCTGTGGTTTTGTATCCACCCTGTTTTTTACCGATCAATATCTATTATTCATATCTTATTTACTGATAGGTTGCGCTTGGGCAGCGATGTTGGCAATGCCATTCACCATATTGACCAACTCCATTTCCGGTAAAAACATGGGAGCTTATCTGGGATTATTCAACGGAACCATTTGCATTCCGCAAATTGTGGCAGCCGTAGTTGGTGGCGGCATTTTACACTTAGTGGGAGGCAAACAAATAAATATGTTAGTTCTTGCCGGTGCATTATTAATGATAGGTGCCTGCTGTGTATATTTCGTTAAAGAAACAGTGGTACACACAAACGATAAATAAAAAACAAGGGAAATACTTGCATTGTCATTTTTATAAAGTATTTTTGTAGAAGATACAAACCTTGTAGCAGTTATTTATTATTAAAACGGCACTATATCATGAAGAAATTCCTCAAAACAGATGAATGGAATGTTATTGAAGAGAGTTTTCACGCTGACAACCTGCGCGCTTTCGAAAGTATTTTCAGTTTAGGAAACGGCAGGCTGGGACAGCGTGGCAATTTTGAGGAAACATACAGCAGTGACACGTTACAAGGTTCTTATCTGGCAGGTATTTCATTTCTGGACAAGACTCGTGTGGGATGGTGGAAAAACGGATATCCCAACTATTTCACCCGTATACCGAATGCGCCCAATTGGAGCGGCATTATTGTGAGATTAATTGACGAAGAACTTGACCTGGCACTCTGGGATGTAGATTCATTTGAGAGACGACTCGATATGAAAGAGGGAATCTCTTATCGTGATTTCCAAGTGACTTCACCTAAAGGTCATAAACTGAAAGTACATGTTGAGCATATAACCAGCATGGCAAATCAAAACCTATGTATTATAAAATACAGTGTAACATCAGTCAATTACGAAGGGAAAATATCACTGGTTCCCTACATAAATGGTGACGTAAAGCATGAGACGTCTAATTTCAATGAAAAGATGTGGAATATTTTACGAGCTGAAACAACCTCCGAATATGCTTATTTATGGACGCAGACACGACATGAAGACTCGCAAGTGTGTAGTTGCATGACATACCAGCTCTTTAAGAACAGCAAAGAAATCACCGGGAATCCCATTAAGATAGAGAAAGAAAAAATGACCGGGTTCAGTATTGGAGCCGATGTAAAACCCGGTGAGCGGGTCACTTTGATAAAATATACCGCTGTTCTAAGTTCGCTTTACTACGATCGTCAGCTATTGGTTGATGAAGCTGTATCTGAAAGTAAAAAAGCAAAAGCAATAGGATGGGATGCACTGGTAAACGAACATAAAAAGGTGTGGGAAGACATCTGGAACGAAACAGATGTAATAATAGACGGAGACCCTGAAGCGCAACAAGGAATTCGGTTTAACATTTTTCAATTGAACCAAACCTATCGGGGAGACGACCCACGACTAAACATCGGATCCAAAGGATTTACAGGCGAAAAATACGGAGGAAATACCTATTGGAACACAGAGTTATGCTGCGTACCCTTCTTCTTATTGTCTAATCCTAAAGACGTAGCGCGTAATTTATTACTTTATCGATACAATCACTTACCTAAAGCCATTGAGAACGCTAAAAAACTTGGATTTAGTGGAGGCGCAGCTCTTTACCCCATGGTTACCATCAATGGAGACGAATGCCATAACGAATGGGAAATCACCTTCGAAGAAATACACCGCAACAGTATTATAGCCTACGCCATCATGTTGTATACCACCATGACCGGCAACAAAGAATATGTTGTTCATTATGGATTGGAGGTACTCATCGCAATCAGTCGTTTTTGGAGTCAACGAGTTTCTTTCTCGCAGCCCAAACAAAAATATGTGATATTAGGAGTTACCGGTCCTAACGAATATGAAAACAACGTTGACAATAACTGGTACACGAACTACTCTTGCATACAATGTTTAAAAGTGACCCTCGAGTATTTGGAGATGATAGCGTTAGAATACCCTGATGAGTATGCTCGTATCCGTAGAAAGACTTCTTTTGATAAAGAAGAGACATACCGGTGGAAAGAAATCATAGACAATATGTATATGCCTGAAGATAAAGAACTGGGCATATTTGTACAACATGACGGTTACCTAGACAAAGAATTAAAAACGGTACAAGATATTCCGGACAATGAGCGCCCTATCAACCAACATTGGTCATGGGATCGTATCTTGCGTTCTTGTTACATCAAACAAAGCGATGTATTGTTAGGTTTGTATTTATATTATACCAACTTCGACAAAGAATTTATCCGTCGCAATTTTGACTTTTACGAACCTCGCACAGTACATGAATCATCTCTTTCACCCTATCTGCATTCCATTTTAGCTTCACGAGTAGGTTACGTAGACAAAGCCTACAATCTGTTTCTGCATGCTATTCGTCTTGACTTGGATGATTACAACAATGAATTAGAGCAAGGTTTGCACATAACCAGTATGGCAGGCGGGTGGCTCGCTATAGTACGAGGATTTGCCGGCATGCAAGT
>MTLE01000264.1_pt1 | contig 61693 bp, 44 predicted proteins | sample 1982461 | NCBI WGS metagenome assembly MTLE01 (sample SAMN05712605, study PRJNA340218) | biofilm metagenome | isolation source: sample SPL anode biofilm adapted to -200 mV | place: USA | collected 2012-02-03 | reverse complement strand
GAACTGCTCCGGACGCTGCCTGCCTTCATGTGGGTCCAGATCACCGATGGCTGTCCCCAGGCGTGCTCGTACTGCCCGTATCCGGGCATGGTCGGTGATCCGACCCGGCTGAGTGGCTTCATGCCGGTGGAGCGTTTCAGCGCGCTGATGGCCGAGGCCGACGAACTCTGTGACGATCTGGTCGTCGATGTCTCGCTCTGGGGAGAGCCTTCGAGGCATCCCGACTTCAGGCGAATGGCGGAGGCCGTGCTCGCCCATCCGCACTTCACCCTGCTTGTCGAGACGAGTGGCCTGGGATGGCAGCCGGGACTGGCTGAATCGGTGGCGGTTGCCGGCGGCGATCGCATCCAGTGGATCGTATCGCTCGATACCAATGATGCCGAGGCCTATCGATCATTGCGCGGCGACGGGTTCGGCGAGGCCACCGCGTTTGCAGAGCGCATGATCCGTGCCGCGCCGGGGCGTGTCCATGTCCAGGCCGTCAGAATGCAGGAGAACGAGTCCGGCCTCGAGAATTTCTATAGAACTTGGAAGAAACTGACCGACAAGGTGATCATCCAGAAGTACGACTCGTTCGCCGGCTGCCTTGCCGACCGGACCGTCGCCGACCTGTCGCCGCTGGAGCGCCTTCCGTGCAGACATCTGGCCCGCGACCTGGCCGTGCTGGTTGACGGGAGCGTGCCACCGTGCAAGCACGCCCTGGTGGCCGAAGGCGGCGCGCCTGGCTATGCGCGCATCGTCGGCAACGTATTCACCGAGGGGCTGGCTGCCGCCTGGAACGGCATCGATGACTGGTATCGGGATCATGTTGCCGAACGCTATCCCGATCCATGCGGACGCTGTGATGAATACCATACCTTTAACGCTTGACGCCTACCGGCCTACCTACACCGTGCTCGGTGGTGGCAGGGGCTCGCCCTGCGCCGAGGGGTTCCCCGTATCGGTGCTCCTGCTCAACCGCGGACCGCGGCTGTTCCGCTCGTCGCTGATACAGGATCTGGTCAAGGTGGGTTTCGACTCCATCGTCTCCGTCGAGGGTGCTTCCGATTCGCCAGAGCTCGAAAGCATCGCCGCCCGCTTCCCGCAGGTGCGGTTCGTCTGCCTGCAGGAGGAGTCCAATCTTGGCGTGCGCATCAATATCGGCATGCGTGAGTCGTGCGCACCCTATGTACTGGTCCTGTGGAACGACATGCGGCTCGCGACCAGCGCGCTGTCCAGCCGGTTCTTCGACAAGGTCACGGAGCTCGATGCGGCCTGCCTCGTGCCGACCCTCGGCGATTCGGCCGGATCGATCGTTCCGTCGATAGGCAATCCTGCCCAATCGAGAACGGCCTTCAGAATTGTGCCGCTGCAGCCGCGCAGGGATGCCGAGAAGAGTCTGTACCCCTTCGATGCCTGCGGCATCTATGCGCGGGAACGTTTCACCCTGCTTGGCGGGTACGACTGGACGATAGGCAATCCCTACTGGCAGAAGATCGACTTTGGCATGCGCGCCTGGCTCTGGGGTGAGACCATCCAGTATGCGCAGGCGCTCAGGCTCAACTACGACGGGGCTTCTCCTGTCGATGACACGACACCCGACGCCGACTACGGGCGCTTCTGGCTGAAAAACCTGGCGCCGGCCTATCGTGGCGATCACGCGGCCCTGCCCGGATCGCGTTTCCTCGAGTACCTGGTGCGATCGCGAAAGGGGCCAAAGACGGCCCTTGACGAGTTCAAGGCGGCGCGCGCCTGGGTTGCCGCCTCCTCGTATCGGTTCAAGCAGGATGCCGCGCGGCTGACAGACCTGTGGGATCCGCTGTCATGAGCGGAGCCCTGGTAACCGGTGTGGTAGTGCAGATGCGGCTTGATTCCAGCCGGCTTCCGGCCAAGGCGCTGCTGCCGCTGGCCGGTACGACGCTGGCCGGGGCGGTGCTGCGGCGGCTGCGCGGCATCAGGGCGGACGCGTATGTGCTGGCCACCGATGCTGCGGGAGCGGACGCGCTCGGCGCCGTCGCCGGGACGTTCGGGTTCTCGGTGTTCGCGGGGCCCAAGAACGATGTCCTGGCCAGGTATGTCCAGGCGGCCGCGGCGTTCGGCCTCGATCGGGTGGTCCGGGCGACCGGCGACAATCCGTTCGTGTCGGTTCCGCTCGCCGAACTGGCGCTCGACGAGTTCGATGCGAAGGGCGCCGATTACGTCGGCCTTGTCGACATGCCTGTCGGCATGGGCGTCGAGGTCGTCAGGGTCTCCGCGCTCGCGAGCGCCGCCCGGTCCGCCACGAGTGATTTCGACCGCGAGCATGTCTGCCCGTACCTGTATGGGCATCCCGACGAATTCCGCATCTGCCGGCCAGCCTGCCCGGACAGTTACCGCAATCCGCGGGCTCGCGTGACCATTGACACGAGATCTGACTATGACCGCGCCCTGACGATGGTCGCGGCGCTGGGTGATGAGCCATCGGATGATGCCATTCTGTCGTGGCTCCGGAATGAACGAAAGGATGGCTGAACTGCATGGTTGACCTGTTACTCGTGCCATCGGTGCGCCGCGGCAATGGCTCCGGCCATCTGGTCAGATGTTTCAATCTCGCCAGCTGCATCGGAGCCTCGGCCGCTGTCTATCTGCCCGACGATCCCGAACCCGGTTCATGGAGCGCCGATGAATTGCGCCTTGCCTATCCGCGCGAGATGGGGCAGGTCAGGGTCATAGGCGATCTGGCGCCTGGAGCCCAGTTCAGGCTCATCGTGCTCGACAACCGGGCCACCGAAGCGGACGACCTGGAGCGCTGGTCATCGCGCGGCACGGTGGTCGCCATCGATGAAGGGGGGCCGGCTCGTGAATCGATATCCTATCTGGTCGATGTCCTGCCGCGGCACCCGCGACGCGCGCGGCACCAGCTGGCAGCCAACATCGCGTCACTGGGCTTTCTGTCGCTGCCCCAGGCGCGCCGCGATGCGCCATCGGCGATCAGGCGGGTGCTCGTCAGCTTTGGCGGTGAGGATCCCGCGGGGCTGACTGACAGCTTCCTCGCGATGGCAATTGGCGGTGGTTTCCTGCCGCCCGAGAGCATCACCGTGGTCAGTGGCGCCCTGTCGCGCGCGGTGACCACGTACCCCGCGGTAACGGCCATCGGTCCAGTCCAGGACCTCAAGGAAATGCTCAGGTCGTACGATCTCGTCGTGACGCAATTCGGGCTTACCGCCTTCGAGGCGGCGTGGGCCGGCTGTGCCGTCCTGCTTCTCAACCCCGCGCGTGAGCACGAAGACCTTTCGAAGGCCGCCGGCTTCATGAGCCTTGGCATCGGCACCCCAGGCGTCGCGGCGCTGCGGCGCGCGCTCGCCGATGTTCCGGCTCTGGTCGAGGCATCGAGGAAGGCCGCTCCGAGCGAGCGCCTCGACCTGGCCGCGCGGCTCTCGTCGCTTGCGCCACAGCACGCGGGTCCATGCCCGATCTGCGGCGCCGCCGGCGGTATCGCGCTGTACCGCACCGAGCGCAAGAGCTATTTCCGGTGCCTGCGCTGCGGTATCCTGCGGATGGCCTTCTTCGCTCCCCGGAACGATCACTATTCCAGCCATTCGTACTTCTTCGAGGAGTACCAGGCGCAGTATGGACGCACCTATATCGATGACATGCCGGCTATCAGGGCCATGGGTGCGCGGAGGCTGGCCGTGATCGAATCACTGCTTGCGGGCGGCCATGAGGGCGAGAGCCTGCTCGATGTCGGATGTGCCTATGGGGCATTCCTCGCGGAAGCCCAGGACCGTGGGTGGAGCGCTGTCGGGTCGGATGTCGCCATCGAGGCGGTTGCCTATGTGAAGTCGAACTTCAATATCCCCGCGTTTGTTGCCGATTTCTCTGCGCCAGGCGCGGATGGCCTCTATCCCCGGGCACTGACATGCCTGACCATGTGGTACGTCATAGAACACTTCGATGCGCTCGCCCGCGTGCTGCGGCGCGTCGCCTCGCTTCTGAAGCCCGGCGGCGTGTTCGCGTTTTCCACACCGTCATCCACTGGAATTTCGGCCAGGAAGGATCTTGCAGCCTTTCTGGAACACTCGCCGGATGATCATTTCACCGTGTGGAGCCCCGAGACGGCTCCGGCCATTCTCAAGCGTTTCGGTTTCAGGGTACAACATATGGTAATTACGGGACATCATCCCGAGCGCTTCCCGTGGGTGCCAGCCTCGGGAGGAATGCTTCGCCGTGGCGTCGCATCGCTGGCCTCCAGGACCTTCGGGCTGGGGGATACTTTCGAGTGCTATGCCGTGCTGGATACAACGATACCGTCGGCAGCGGACTGACGGGGTGTGGAGTACTATGAAATCGATACTGATACTGGGCGGCGGCGTCATGCAGGGGCCGGCGATACAAATCGCCAGGCGGAAGGGCTATACGGTCCACGTGGCCGATGGCAATCCTGACGCCATCCACGCCGGCGCCGCCGACACGTTCCACCACATTGACCTCAAGGACAAGGATGCGCTGGCGGAGGCCGCCGCGCGAATCGATGGACTTGCCGGCGTGTTTACCGCCGGCACCGATTTTTCCGCTTCGGTCGCATGGGTAGCCAACAGCCTGGGGCTGCCTGGCATTCCGTACAACGTCGCGCTCGACGCCTCGGACAAGGCCCGCATGCGCGCCAGGCTTTCGGAGGCCGGGGTGCCGGTACCGGCCTTCGCCTACGGAAGCATGGCTGACGATCCTGTTGCCCTTGCGGGCCGCGTGGCTCCGTTGCCGCTCGTCGTCAAGCCGGTCGACAACATGGGGGCGCGGGGATGCCGGCTTGCCCGCTCGGAGTCCGAGCTGCGCGAAGCCTGGGCCGACGCCGTGACCAATTCCAGGACGGGCCGTGCCATCATCGAGGCCTACCTCGATGGTCCGGAGTTCAGCATCGATGCGGTCGTGCACGATGGCCGCATCATGCTGCGTGGCATCGCAGACCGCATCATCACCTTCAAGCCCTTCTTCGTCGAGATGGGACACACGATGCCCACGGCCTATGGGGCCGACATCGTCGACGAAGTCGTCTCCGTCTTCAAGGCCGGCGTCGAGGCGCTGGGCATTCGGACGGGCGCCGCCAAGGGTGACATCAAGTATACCCGACAGGGGGCCTTCGTCGGCGAGATAGCGGCACGGTTGTCGGGCGGCTATATGTCCGGCTGGACCTACCCCTATTCAAGCGGAGTCGAGGTTACCGCCGAAGCGATGGATATCGCCTGCGGCGTCGCGAGCGACCTGCACGACGCGGCGCATGCGTATGTCTGCGCCGAGCGGGCGTGGATATCGATCCCCGGCCGCGTCGCATCGGTGGTGGGACTCGACGTTGCAGAACAGGAAGCGCATGTCCGCAACCTGTTTCCGCGGGCGGCCGCGGGCGATCGCGTCGTGTTTCCATGCAACAATGTGGAGAAGTGCGGCAACGCCATAGCCGTCTCGCCGAGCCGTCTGGAGGCGGAACGGGCGGCAGAGTCGGCAGCCCGGTCGGTGCTGTTGCGCCTGGCGCCCGGCGATGGCGCGACCGAAGCCTTTCTGCACGGTGAAGGCCGCGTTGTCGGTCCCGATGGCTCGGTCTGGCCGCCTGAAGCCTACGATGGGCTGTCGGCAATGACGCGAGCGGAGATAGCCTCGATGCCCGCGATGCTCAGGTCGGGTGCCCCGACTGTGGGCCCCGACGGCGCCCGTTCCCGCTCCGCATCGATCGCTCCGCTCCGTGACCTTGATCTGGAGCGGGCGGTCGACTGGCAGGGACGCACATTGCGCCAGACGATCGATGCGGTGACCAGCCTGACCGGTGCGACGCTGGGCCTCGAGGCCGATATCGTGTTCGGCTCGGCCTTCTGGCATGCCGTCGTCGCCGGCGGGTACCAGGCTGGAGCCTGGATAATAGATACGACCCGTGCCAGGCTCGAGGGGACACTGACATGAACCGGGCGGTCGTGACTGTCCTGTCGGCGCTGCTCGCGCTGGCAGTGCCGGCGTTTGGCCAGGCCACGACGCCGGCAGCAGCGCTGTCCGATCTCGGCACGGCCGCCGCGGGATGGAAGGCGAGCCTTGCCTTCGATCCGGTAACCGGCACGGGCCATATCCTGCGCGGCGCCGATCTGGTCCGATTCAAACTCGGCTTCCCCGTCTTCGCCACCGGTTCCGGGCAGGCGCTGCACGCCCCGGCCATCGTGATGGGCGCGACGGGCCTGTCCATACGCCAGGATACGCTGAAGGCCATAGGTGCCTGGTTTGCCGCGCGTGACGCCGATCGCGCCTCCCACTTCAAGATCGCGGCCATCCTGATCGATCCAGGCCACGGAGGCAAGGATTCCGGAGCCATAGGCGAATTCGGATCGGGCAAGGACCGACTGCGTGTCGTGGAAAAGGACGTCGTGCTTTCCATCGGCAATGACGTGTACGCCCGGCTGCAGGCGCGCTGGCCCGACAAGCGCATCCTGATAACACGGAGCGGCGATACGTATCCAACGCTCGATGCCAGGGTCGACATGGCCAACTCGATGGAACTCGGCGTCAACGAGGCCATCATCTATGTGTCGATCCATGCCAATGCGTCGTTCAACAAGAATGCCAGCGGGTTCGAGGTATGGTATCTGAGTCCGGAGTACCGCAGGACCGTCGTCGACACGAAGAAGGCCGAGGGTGTGGACAAGCAGGTCGTTCCGATACTCAACTCGATGCTCGAAGAGGAATACACGACCGAGAGCGTCTTCCTGGCCAAGACGGTGCTGGGCGGGGTCAAGCGAAGCGTCGGGGACGTGTCGGTCGACCGTGGCATCCGCGAAGAAGAGTGGTTTGTCGTCAGGAATGCCAAGATGCCGTCCGTGCTCGTCGAGGTGGGGTTCGTGACCAATGAGGATGAGGCCAGGCTGCTTTCCGACCCCGCGCACTTGCGCAAGCTCGGTGACGGCATCTATAATGGAATTGTCGATTTTGTCGAATATTTCGAGAACAGAAAGGGACCCGATTCGCCGTGAAGCCTTCGTTTTCCGAGATGGCAGCTGCCTCGCTTGACATCCTGAATACGGCCCTCAAGCCCAGGAATCTGTGGCCGGGCCTGTTCGCGATCGCCCTGCTTTTCAGTGCGCTCATGTCGCTTGCCGTTCCGTTTCGCAGGAGCGCCGTGCTGTGGTTTCCTGACTCGCGCTCGGTCGATGGCAGCAAGGCGCGGCCGGAGCTGCGCTACCTGTATTCCCGTTCCGACAAGGCGGCTGAAGCCGCGGATCTGGTCAACGAGATGTTTCTCGGGCCGACAAACCCGAAATCCGCGCCGATAGCCGTGCCAGAGGCGCGTGTGCAATCGGCCATCAGGGGCGGCAAGACGCTCTATATCGACATTGCCGATACCTTCCTGTTCGGACGCCCGAACGAGGCTGGCATCCATGCTGAACCGGTGCTGCAGCCGCGGCAGGTGCTGTCCTATCTGGAGCGAACGCTGCACTGGAATTACCCGTCCATGAAGCTGGTTCTGACCATTGATGGCTTCGAGCCATCCTGGACAAGCGCGAATGGCACAATTGATGCCAAAAAGAAATAAAATAATTGACAAAGGGTATGGCTTGACTATAATCAAAGCAAATTGGGCAAAACTGTTACGCGCACTATGGAAAGGAGCACTTGAATGAGAAGGCCGTTATCATTGATCGTCGCCGCCTTGCTTTTCGCGAGCGCCGCGGTCGTATTTGCGGATGAAGCCGTCCTGATAGACTTTTCCCTCCTCGGAGCGGACATTATCGAGGACCCGGTTGCCAAGGGTGTCATGACCCAGAACCGGGCTACGATGATGGATTTCTCGACCGTTGCCGGCGCAAGCTACACGGACGAGCAAAAGAAGCAGATGGCTGTTTCACTCGCCATCCCGAACTGGGACGTCGTCCTGGCTTCGTCATCGCGCACCAATGAGCGCCAGTCGCTCTCCTATACCCGCGAGGCCACGATCTCCAAGGATGCCAAGCAGTTCGCCGGAGCCAAGGTGCTCGGTGTTCGCGTCAGCTTCCCCCTGGAGCCGTTCAATTCATGGGCGCGCATAGAGCCCCCGTTCGAAGTGCCGGCTTTCGAGCCCAAGGCCGATATCGACGATAGCGGCAAGATCGTTCCGAAGACCGATCAGCAGGGTTCCGATCCTGTCAACGCTCGGCTGTCCCGCTTTGAAGGCAGCTACAATGCCGATACCAAGATTACCACCGCCTTGGGCGTTGTGAAGAATGTCGGCGTCATCAAGTCAGTCGCGGTCAATGTCAAGGGATTGAATTTCCCGCAGGGTCTGTCGCTGATCCTCAAGGACAATGACGGCAACGAGCGCGTCGTGTTCATGGGCTACCTGAATTTCGACGGCTGGCGCGAGCTGCGCTGGGACAATCCCCAGTACATTTCCGACGTCCGCAACCGCGAGCTCAGGGTTGATCCGCTCTATCCAAGGTCATCACCGTTTGTGAAGTTCGCCGGCATCCTGATCAGCAGGGACGCGGACATGGTCGGTGGCGATTTCGTGACCTACATCAAGGATGTCAAGATCCTGTATGACAAGGCAGTTCTGGAGCCCGTGCGTGACATCGATGACGAGGCCATCTGGGGCATCGTCGGTCAGAAAGAAGATGACCGCAAGCGCCTGGAGAGCATGAGGTTCGGTTCCTCGCAGGTTCTGCGCTATATCGAGAAGCTGAAGCAGGAAACCAAGAGCGATTTCACCGGAGCTACCAAGTAACACGTAGAGCGCGATAGGATATAGTGGGCCGTCCCGTTGGGGCGGCCTTTTTTGTTGCGCGGGCGCCGGTTCGGGCGTATGGTAGAGCAATGGAATCCACTGAACCATTACCAAGTCGTGCCGCCCTGGAGAAGGCATACAAGGCCAACCTGCCTGTCTTGGAGCGGCTGCTGGGGCAGCTGATGGCGCGCATTCAGGGTAGTCTGGATGAGGCAGGACTGTTTCCGGCCTACAAGCATAGAATCAAGTCGTTTCCAAGCTATTTTACCAAGAAGCTCAAGTACCTGCGTGAATCGATGCAGCATCATGCCGTCGCGGCCCCCATAACCGACATTCTGGCTGTCCGGATCATCTGTCCCTTCATTGGCGATCTGAAGCGGGTAGAAGAGGCGCTCGATGGCGCCTTCTCGGTGAAGGAAGTGGAACGCAAGGGAGCCGATCGGTCGTTCAAGGAGTTCGGGTACGAATCGACGCACCTGCTGCTCGATATTCCACCCGATATTCTTGGTGCCGATACGCTGATAGAGCCGGCCGTCTGTGAGGTTCAGATTCGTACCATCCTGCAGGATGCCTGGGCGGAGGTCGAACACGAACTGGTCTACAAGGCCGAGTTCACTCCCTTTGACGAACCGATGAAGCGGAAGCTGGCGGCCTTGAACGCCAATCTGACGCTTTCGGACATGCTGTTTCAGGAGATTCGCGACTATCAGCACCAGCTGACCAATGAGCTGGCCAAGCGCCGCGTCGCTTTTTTTCGCAAGATAGAAGAGACCATCGACCAGGACCTCTACGCGGGCATCAAGGACAGCCATCGCCCGGCCGTTCCGATGCCCAAGCAGCCATCCTGGATGGGGCCCTGGAAATCGATCGATGATCTGTTGCTCGAAGCCTTGAACGCGCACAACCGCACCGAATATGTGCGTGCCATAGATATCTACTCGCACATCCTGGCGATGGATCCGAAGCCTGAATTGCGTGCCTTGATATTCAAGCACCGTGGTATGGCCTACTTCGCCGAGAGCCGCTATGACGAGGCGCTGGAGGATTTTACCAAGACACTCGAGCTCGATGATCAGTGCTACAAGGCGGCCTACTATCGCGGGGTTGTGCAGAGCGTCAAGCAGAACTACTCAGGAGCCATCGAGGATTTCAACCGCGCCATCGCCATTCATCCGTACCACTTCTACTCGACATACCGGCGCGCCCAGGCCTATTTCCATCTGGAAGACTATCCCAAGGCTATGGCGGATTGCGACGCGGCACTCGACCTGGAACCGGACAACGAGTCGTTGAAGAAGCTCAGGAACATGGTCATCAAGAAGCTGAAGATGTGATGCGGGACTTGGTAACGGGTACATCCCCTGGGAGAATTGAACTCCCGTTGCCGGGATGAAAACCCGGTGTCCTAACCACTAGACGAAGGGGACAAGTCAAAGTGCAGAGAGAAGATACCTGACAAGGCACCCGCGTGTCAATATGGACCGGGTCGTGACGCCCAACCTTGAAATTGGCTGGCATTGACGATAGATTGTATTGATCATTGCTATAGTTGGAGGGTTTATGCGCTTACGAAGCATGTTGATCGCCCTGGTTCTGGTGGTTGCGGTCGCCGTACCGATGACCTTTGCGACGGGAGTCGGCGCCGCCTTTGCGCTGCCTGTTGGAGAAGGTCTGCCAGGCAGTGGTGTGATGCTGTCCCTGAAGGTATCCCAGATTCCATTCCTGATGGGTTTTGGTTTCTCGATTGGCCAGAACACCTCGTCGTTCGGGTTTACCGGCGACTGGTGGATGGCGAACAACAATCTATTCTCGTTCGTGAACTACTACCTCGGGCCGGGGTTCTATCTGGGCTATGCGAACTCGCTGATGGTAGGCGGCCGCTTCCCGTTCGGTCTTAACATGTTCCCGATCAAGCCGCTGGAGCTGTTCCTGGAGATAGCGCCGACGTTGACCATTGGCCTGGGCGACCCGATCCAGTTCCCGATCTTCGGCGTGCAGGGTGCCTTTGGCGCGCGCTTCTGGTTCTGATACCGGGAGTCTCGAGGTCAGGGTCAAATTCGGCGCCTGACCTCTGGACGAAATATATAGAAATAACTATATTAGTCCCAGCGCGAAGCAGCGGCGAGTCACCATGGCTCGCCGCACTATATATGGGAGGATCATGATGGCTGAACATCTGACGCTGGAGGCCTTCAAGCAGAAGGTATTTGACTACGAGAACGAAAAGGAATGGAAGTATCGAGGCGAGCTGCCTGCCATCATCGATTTCTATGCCGATTGGTGTGGGCCATGCAAGATGGTTGCGCCTGTGCTCGAGAAGCTCGCGGCCAAGTATGACGGCAAGCTGTCGATCTACAAGGTGGACACCGAAGCCGAGCAGGAGCTTGCGGGCATGTTCGGCATCCAGAGCATACCGACAATCCTGTTCATTCCAAAGGAAGGCCAGCCTCGCGTATCGATGGGCGCAATGCCGGAGAAGGAATTCGAGCGCATCATCGGCGACGTGCTTCTGCCTGCGGTGGTGTAAACGAGAAGGGGAGGGTGATGGTCTGCATGGCTCGTACCGCGTCGGTCACGATATCGACGAGACCCGTGCGATCAAAGGCCTCCCGTTCTGCGCTGAATTGCGCCTTGAGAACCGGATGCTTGGGCGCGAACAGCACGCAACAGTCTTCGTAGGGGAGTATTGACAGTTCGTATGTCCCGATCGTCCGGGCCGTGCGGATGGTATCCTCTTTGTCGGTTCCGACCAGAGGGCGCAGCACGGGGTAGCTTGTATACGATTCGGTGAAGCGCATGTTCTCCGCTGTCTGACTTGCTACCTGTCCCAGACTCTCGCCCGTGACGAGTGCGTTCAAGCCCCTTGAACGCGCCACCATATCGGCGGCCAGCATCATGCAGGCCCGCAGGTACAGCGTCGACCGATCAGCTGGCGCATCCTTCTTTATCTTGAGCTGCACTTCGGTGAACTGCATCGTATGCAACACCATGCCGCCGGAGAACGTGGCCAGGTTCGAGGCAAGATCTCGGACCTTCTCCCACGCCTGCTGGGATGTATAGGGGTGCGAGTGAAAGTACAGAGACTCGAGCGAGAGTCCTCTGGACAGCATTCTGAAACCAGCGACCGGCGAATCGATGCCTCCCGACAGCAGGAGCAGCCCCCTGCCGCCTGATCCGACCGGCAGTCCCCTGACCCCGGTGGAACCATCGCCATAGATGTAGGCCTTCTCCCGGATCTCGACGGAAATGGTTATGTCGGGTCTGTGTACATCGACCCGGATTTCGGGGTGGGCATGGACCAGTGCGGACCCGAGTGCGCGTGCTATGCCATAGGAATCGAGCTCGAAGCTCTTGTCCGAGCGCCGCGCTTCGATCTTGAAGGTACCCGCGCCCGCTGCGATGGCTGGCTCAAGAACCTGGAGCGCGGCCTCGGTAATCGACTGCATGTCCTTTGGCGCCCGGAGCGCGCGCGCCCAGGCATTGATGCCTGGCGTTCTTGACAGGACAAATTCGGCCTGTGCGGCACACGAGCCATCAAGCTTCAGATAGAACCGGCCTTCGCGTGACGACAGGCGATGCTCTATGGTGTTCAGTCTCCGCGTCAGATCCTGGCGCAGAAAGCGCTCGAATTCCGCACGGTTGCCTTCCTTGAGTCGGATCTCGCCAATCTTGATCAGGTAGAGGGTGTCCAGCACCGGTGCCGCTCCTTGTCGTTGGTCATCAGAGTCCATAGCGCGCGTAGGCTGCACGGGCAGCTTCCAGCAAGGCATCGACGTCTTCGTCGGTCGTCGATCTGCCCGTCGATACGCGTATCGATGCGAACGACAGCGCAGGCGCGATGCCCATCGCGTCAAGCACGCGTCGTTCCTTCTTGGAACCGGAACAGGCCGCTCCGGTCGACACCGCAATGCCGGCCTCGTCGAGCAGGCGCTGCATGGTCTCGCCGCCGAGTCCCGGAAAGGCGACGCTGACTATGTACGGACTGTAGCGGGCATCACCGGGGCGTCGGCTCTCGGGCACGATACGGGCTCCGGGAATCGAAGCGACGCCGTCGATGAGCAGCCCCTCGAGGCGACGCGCCCGGGCGAGGTTCGCGTCGAGCGTGGAGGCGGCGCGCAGCGCCGCCTGGGCAAAGGCCCATGCTCCCGGCGTGTTGTGGGTGCCTGGGCGCATGCCTGACTCCTGGCCGCCTCCGCACGACAGCGGGGCGATGGGCCTCCGCAGGTACAAAGCGCCACATCCACGGGGGCCGCCAAGCTTGTGCGCGCTGAAGGCGGCGCCATCGACGCCCCAGGCCTCGACGTCGACCGGAATCTTGCCCAGAGCCTGTACGGCATCGCAGTGTATGAAGGGTTGCCGTCGTGACTGCGCGGCTGCCTCGTGAACCGCGTCGACGATGGCCTTGATTGGCTGTATGGCACCGGTCTCGTTGTTGACGGCCATGACCGCAACAAGCGCGGTATCGGGGCGTATCGCCGCCGCGACCGCGGCCGGATCGACGAGACCATCACGGTCAGGTCTGACAAGAATGACGGCCGTACCGAGATTCTTGAGGATCCTGGCCTGCTCGTAGAGTGCCGCGTGTTCGATGGCGCTGATCACTATCGATTTGGGCGCCGCGCTGGTCATCGTGGAGAGCGCTACGATCGTGTCGGATTCCGTTCCGCCTGATGTGAACAGAACACGGCCGGGCCCGGTGCCAATGACGGCTGCGAGGTCAGCCCTCGCGCCTTCGAGCAACTCGCGGGCGGCGGCTCCGGCCCTGTGCTGGCTCGATGGATTGGCATAGTTTGTGGCGGCATGCATCGTAGCCTGTTCGAGAATGTCTGCGTAGGGAGGGGCTGTCGCGGCCCAGTCCAGGTAGCGGGACTGCGTCAATGGTTTGCTGCGATCATTGATTGCGTCTGTCCGGAATTCCCCCGGGAACGCCGCCGGAAGCGGAGAAGCCATTGCGCAGATACAGGGCGCAATAGCAGTGTCCGAATTCCTCGACATCCGGCCGCGAATAGACACAAGGACAGACCAGGTTGGCGTCGGCCTCGCGGGAGCCATCGGAATCCCGGCATGGGCAGAGGAAGTACCCATAGCGGTTCCAGTTGACGGTAAGCCCCTCAAGGAGTGTCTGGAGGAACTCCTGGTCAGGATTCAGTTCCCAGCCCTGCTTGGCCGCAACCATCGTTGCGAAACGCGTGGTATCTTCCAGTGACTTATCGCTCATCGTCAAACCCCCAGCGTCAGTTTCCAGTCCGCCTCGATGAAGCCGACGAGGTATTTGTTCCCATCGACGGTCGCGAACGGGAAGGCTATGTCTACCTTGTACTTTTCCTTGAGTTCGCGCTTGATCTCGTTCTTGGTGTCGATCGGAATGGTGTCGACATGGATATATCGATAAGAAAGACCGTTGTTCTGCAGGAATGTCATCGCGCGTTTGCAGAAGCCACAGGTTGAGAGCGCATATACGGTAATGTCCGGACCCTTCTTCGTGCCCGCGATCTCGGTGTATGACAATGAGTCAAGTATCATCATGTTCCTCCGTGTACCATAATAAACAAGGCCGCTGGTTTTGGCAATTCATGCGAGCCAGGCGCGCGCGTACGAGTCGGCATCGAACCTTCGGCGCAATCCAGCCGCGACCATCGATCTGACGGTACCGAAGACCGGGCGGCGCGGCCATGGCCGGTCATGCAGGCCAAAGCACCAGGCGACACCGGCCCAGCCGTTTGGGTCGCGGCCGTCGATCGCATAGCGGTCGTTCAGCCAGAGTGCCGTGGCGAATGCTTCGCGTGGGTTGGAACTCCAGGCCAGTATCATCTTGCCCCAATACATGCGCATGTAGTTGTGTATCGTCCCGGTCCTGATCAATTGCGTCTGCGCCGCGTTCCAGTAGGGGTCGTGCGTCGCGGCGGCCTCGAACATGGCACGAGAGTAGACAAATGGACGTCTATCGGCCGCCGCCGACTCAAGCGTCACCCGGGCCCACGCCGGCAAACCACTCCAGCCATCGTAGTCGAGCGGCCGGTACCGAACGAAGTTGCGGCACAGCTCGCGCCTGGTTACGAGTTGTTCGGCGAAGGCTGGATACCCGGGCCCGCCGTGAAGGCGGGCCGCCCTCAGTATGGCCAGCGGCGATATCTGGCCATAGTGCAGGTAGGGAGAAAGGCCGCTGGTGCCATCCTTCAGGGGATTGTTGCGGTCGGCATCGTAGGAGTCAAGCCGTTCATCGATGAAGCGGTCGAGCGCGACATGAGCGGCGTCGGCGCCGGGCACTGTCCGTATCACCTGCGTGGGCGACAGGTCACCATCATAGGCAGGCCGGATCGGGCCATTACAGGATTCGAAGAGTCCATCGTCCGTGGCCAGATCGATGTGGTCGCCGGCATGCGCAGGCTCCGGCATGCCCAAGCGCCGAATCGCGGCATAGAATGCAAGGGCACCGGATGTTCTGGTTCTGAAGGTGCGCGCCGACCATTCCTGCTTGGGGCTTGCTGCGCTTTCGGGGATGACCGATTCTCCATCTACCTCGACGACCGCGATCGGCAGTGAGCCGGCGACGTCCCGCTTCGCCTGTACCGCGACACGGGCTGGCGTTCTGTCGCAGACGAGCAGCGCCGCGTTCCGGGCGGCCCGGGCCACGAGCTGCGGTGGCTGGCCGCGCTGCATGGCGAAGGCTATGCCGGCACGACGAAGATCGTGCGCCACCTGTCTGAGTCCGGTCAGCATCCATCGGTAGTGAACTGCCGTGGCTGCAGGGTAGTCGGCAACGACGAACAGGACGGCCAGTGGCAGACCGAGCCTGTTGGCCTCGTCGCAGGCATACCAGAGTGCCGGGTTGTCTTCCGTCCGCTGGGCCGCCTGCATCCAGTACAGCACGTACGATGCGGTGCGGGCGATGGGCTTGTCGTTCAGGGCTGCTATGCGTTCCGGTTCGACCATGAGTCCAGTATATCCGCGCGGCCCGCTCGCGGCCAGCGATCGCGGCTAGCGCTCGCGTCCGCCATCATTGAACAAGGCCATGGTTTCGGGGTACAGTACCGCCATGCACGACATCGCCCAGACCCGCAATTTTTGCATCATTGCGCACATCGACCATGGAAAATCCACGCTGGCCGACCGGTTCATCGAGCGCGCCAAGATCATCGATGCCCGGAAGTTGCAGGCGCAGATGCTTGATAACATGGACATTGAACGGGAGCGGGGCATCACCATCAAGAGCCAGGCGGTGACGCTTTCGTACACCGCGCGCGATGGCAAGGATTATACGCTCAATCTGGTCGACACACCCGGGCATGTTGATTTCTCGTACGAGGTCTCGCGTGCCATCAGCTCGTGCGAGGGTGCAGTGTTGCTGGTCGACGCCACCCAGGGGGTCGAGGCTCAGACACTCTCGAACATGTACATGGCCCTCGAGCACGATCTGGAAATACTGCCGGTCATCAACAAGATCGACATGCCGGCAGCCGACATCGATGCCACGCGGCATCAAATAACGAACGACCTTGGCCTCGATGGCGATGAAGCGCTCTGTGTCTCGGGCAAGATGGGGCTTGGCATCGACGAATTGTTCGAGGCAATCGTTCAGCGGGTTCCCGCGCCGACCGGTGCACCCGACCAGCCGCTGCGCGCCTTGATTTTCGACAGCCACTACGACCCCTATCGCGGCGTCATCGTGCACGTGCGTGTCTTTGACGGCCAGATACGTGATGGCATGAAGATCAGGTTGATGTACAACGACTCCGAATATGAGGTTGAAGAAACTGGATACTTCAAGCTTGCGCTGGCCAGGTGCGAGGCACTGACCGCCGGTGATGTGGGGTACTTCATCGCGGGGATCAAGACCGTGTCCGACGTGCGTGTCGGCGATACCGTTACCGGAGTCGACAGGCCCGCGCCCGAGCCGCTGCCTGGCTTCCGCGTGGTGAAGCCGGTCGTCTACAGCTCGATCTACCCGATGGATACGGCCGACTACGATGAACTCAAGATTGCCATGGAGAAGCTCAAGCTGAACGACGCCTCGCTGATATACGAGAAGGACAACTCGGCCGCGCTCGGCTTCGGCTTCCGCTGCGGGTTCTTGGGCATGCTCCACCTTGAGGTGGTGCAGGAGCGGCTGGAACGAGAATACGGCCAGGCCATCATCATGACCGCTCCGAGTGTCAGGTACAAGCTGACGATGGGACGAGGCGAAGTGGTCGTTATCGACAATCCGGCCGATTATCCCGACCCATCACGTATCGAAGCCGCCGAAGAACCGTACATAAAGGCCCAGATCATCACGCCGCTGGCATACATCGGCAACCTGATTACGCTCTGTGTCAACAAGCGCGGCGCCCAGACCGGATTTACCCATCTGGACGAGAAGCGTGTCGAGCTGACCTTCGAGATGCCGCTCGCCGAGGTGCTCTTCGATTTCTATGACAAGCTCAAGAGCACGAGCCGCGGGTACGCGAGTTTCGATTATGAGATCATCGACTATCGCCCGACCGAACTGGCCAAACTCGATATACTGATCAATTCAAAACCTGTCGACGCTCTGGCACAGCTGGTGTACCGTCCTTCGGCACAGGAACGGGGTCGAAAGGTCTGCGAGCGACTCCATGACTCGATGGATCGTCAGCAGTTCAAGATTGCCATCCAGGCGGCCATCGGCGGCTCCATCATCGCCCGCGAGACGGTCAATCCCGTGCGCAAGGACGTGCTGGCCAAATGCTACGGCGGCGACATTTCGCGCAAGCGCAAGCTGCTGGAGAAGCAGAAGGAAGGCAAGAAGCGCATGAAGATGGTCGGCGATGTGGAGCTGACGCAGGAATCATTCATGGCGGTGCTGCGCGAGAACGAGGACGACGACAAGCGCAAGTAGCGGTTCAGGCCGATCCCAGGGCCGCCTCGAGCCGGCCTCGCCAGTATGCCGCCTCGGCGGCGACACGCCTGAGCGCATCCTGCTCGAGGGCGGCAACGCGCTCGGGATCGGGGAAATGCGCGTACAGGAAGTCGGCCTCGGCAAGCATCGCTCTGAGCGCCGAGTCGGAACAACCCTGCCGCAGCGCGAGCGCCACACCATCCGCTCTGACAAGCTCTCCTTGCAGGAACTCGATCGCACGCTGCCTGTATTCCGCGGCATCGGCCTGTTGTGCCGCATTCTTCCCGGGTGGCTCTGCGCCTGTCCGTGGCCGGGGGTCGGGACTCCTGCGCAGCAGATCCTCCAGCGCTTCCTGGTCGAGCGCCTGTGCGGGCAGGGGGGCGCCATGGCCACCCCGCAGGTCAAACACCGCGTGCCCGGCCAGTTCGGACGCGGCAAGCGCCGCATACATCGCCAGCGGCGGATCGGACAGCCAGCCCGTCGCGATGCGCCTCGTGTGCTCCCGGAAGGTCGCGGCCCAGGCGCCGGTCCGTTTGTGCGTTCGGCTCTCCATCCGCCGTTCCAAGAGGTCGGCCGGACTGCCTGAACAGTGCGTTGCGCCTGGCGAAAAGGCAAAATCCAGTCCGCTGACAAGGAGCGGCTCGCCCATCGCGCGAGCGATGTGCAGGGCCAGCACGCCGACCGAGCCCAGCGGCGGTACCGCCACCAGGGGCAAGCCGGCTCCCTCCAGCCGCGTCAGAAAGGCGCTCTGGGTCCATTGGCTCGACAGCAGAGTAATGGGGCCATCGGTGGCCCTGAATGACGACGGATGCGCCGAGATGTCGGCGACGAGCCGTGCGCCCACCCGGCCCAACGGCAGGAAATCGGCTACATTGTAGATCTGGGCCTCGAGGCACACGACCAGGTCCGGCATGATCCCCGCCTGGGCCAGCGCGCCTGCCGCTGTGTCGACCGCCATGATCATCAGCGAGTCCCGATGGCTTCGAAGCAGCGGCATGGCCTTGTCCAGTGATGGTCCCGCTCCGCAGACGGCCAGTGGCCTGTCGTATCCGGGTAGCGCCGTCACCGCCGACCATCGCATCGATGCCAGATTGGCAATGACATTTCGTGTCCACAACCTGCCCATCCGCACCATGGCCAGCCTGTTTCTGTAACGAATGGCGATGTCGGCATCGAGCGCGGCGATGATCGAGTCGTACGCAGCGGCGAAGAGCGACCGACCGCCGGAAAGGCGCACCTCGACGATGCGCCTGAAGCGGGCAGGGGCGATCGAGGCCTCCAGTTCCCGGCAGGCGGCCAGCGCATCGCCGGCCCGTGACAGGAGCAGGCGTCTGGAAGTCGGGCTGGGAAGGGAGCGGGCGGCCAGATCGAACAGCGGCTGGCAAGCCTCGATGCCCAGCACCGCGCTGGATTCCGGCAGGCGGTCCAAGAGCTCAGCCACGCCGTGCCACAGACAGGGCGAGGTTACCACATAGAGGGTTTCCGCCTGCACTGCCAGGGCACGGGCGGTCCGCAGCGGCGCGTCGAGCGGTGCGCGGCTCGAATAGATCCAGCGCCCGCCGTACTGCAAAGAAAATCCCCTGCCCGTATCGACGAGCAGGGGATCGTGTTCATCCATCAGTATGCCGGGTCTCAGTTCGTCGTGGCGTAAACCTTGGTGAAGGCGGCCATGAAATTGTCCTTGAGCCGCGGATCTACCAGGATCGACGCCGCGAGGTCGTTCGAGATACCCTGCTGCATGACGGTGGGGTAGTACGTCTGGAGCAGGCCGAGATCGGTTTCCTGCGCGGTCACGATTTCCTTGACCCTGGCCACGATGGCGAAGTCATTGATAGCCAGAGGCTTGGAAACTTCGCCGGCCTTGAGCGAGAAGATCGCGGTCAGGAATGATTCATTCCGATCGGCACCCTTGAGCTCAGGCAGGTTGGTCGTATCGAGCGAGCCGAGCAGCGAGAAGTAGCCGACATCGAGCGCGTTGCCATAATTGAGGGGGAAGGGGTCGGTCTGCCTGACCGTCAGCCCCTGCTTCGCCGCGGCCGTGTCGAAGTCGGTTCCGATCGAAGACGCGAACTTCGCGGCCTGCGCGAGCGCCCAGTCTTCAATGCGGCCCTTCTCGTTGCGGTTCAGGTAATCGGTAACGGTCCGCGCCAGATCCGCCGATGCGAAGTCGGGGTCGACGGCGGTCTCATCGACGCGGAAGAATATCCATGAACCGGCGAGCGTCTCGTAGACCGGTGAGAGATCACCCTTGCCCAAGGCGAGCACCGCATCGAGGTTGGCGGGGTCCTTGAGTTCGCCCTTCAGCTCCCACACATAGCGGGCGCCGACATCGCCGCCCTTGGGCGCATACGAGTCCTTGGAATGGCTCTTGGCCGCTTCCTCGAACGACAGGGCGCCGGATTTGACCTGCGCCAGCACCTGCTCGGTTTCTTTGAGGGATGAAGAGAGCGTTATCCGGGAGAGACGCACGCGTCTGAACAGCGCCGGGTTGGCCTTGGCGTACGCGATGCGTTCCGAATCGGGGTAGGCGCTGAAGGGGAAGGCGACATATTCGACGACGCGCCTGGATTGAGCCAGTGACGAAAGGAATGCTGTCTCGGCCTTGCTGGGGATGAATGCGACGGCATCGGAGACGTATTTGTTCTTCAGCGCGGAATCCTGAATATCCCGGCGCAGCGACAGCTTGATAGTGGTCGAGGCCTCACGATACTTGCGCTTCGAGAAGGTGCCGTTGTCCATGAATGCGGGATTCTTGACCATCTGATCGTCGATGTAGGAATCGCTGACGGCTATTCCCGCCTTGGCGGCATCATCGAGCAGGGCGTAATGGACCGCGGTGTTCTCGAACGCGCGGCGCCAGACCTGGAAGGCGAAGTACTGATCGCCGGTGTCCTTGTAGCCCTGTGATTCGAGCTGCGACTTGATCTGCTGAACCTGTCCGGAGAAGTAGCCACCCTGCACGAAGGATATGGGCTTGCCGTTCCACGTGCCAAAGGTCAGCTCGCCGCCGCCGCTGCTTGCCCCGCCCATCGCCGGCATGAACACGAAGGCTATGGTCGTTATGACTAGAATTACGATAGTGCCAATATAGACGAAAGAATTGCCATGATGGCGATTGTCACTCGCTTCGGGCTTGGCTCGTTTGTCGTTGGGTGTTGCCATCGAAACCTTCCTGGAAAATCGAGATGCGTGGACACGTGTCTTTGACGTTTGTCTTTGACGACTGTCGATGTGGAATTGGGCATGGCAGGCATACCGTTTCCGGACACAAAGCGCGAAAAAAGATAGCACGGTGGTCTGGACGTGTCAATCGAGCACGGTCTCTCCCGCGGACGGGCTGCTCGCGAAGGCAAAGGAATTCTTTGCCGAATTCTTGACGCGGTACATCGCCGAGTCGGCCTTGTTTATCAGGCTTTCTACCGAATCGCCGTCATCAGGGAACATCGATATGCCCATGGAGAGGCCTATGGAGCAGGTCTTGCCCGAGAAGGTCATCGGGCGGGTGCACTCCGCCAGGACCTTGCGGGCGACGCGCTCCACATCCTTGCGGCTCTTGACGTTCGTTATGACGGCGATGAATTCGTCGCCACCCATTCGTGCGACTATGTCGGAAGCCCTGACCAGGGTGCGGACACGGTCGGACATCGCCATCAGGGCCGCATCCCCTGCGGCATGGCCGTAGCGGTCGTTGATGGGCTTGAAGTCATCAAGGTCCATGAATATCACGCCAATGCTGGCACCGGAACGGCGGGCCGTCTCGATCGCCTTGCCCGTCAGTTCGAACAGGAGCCTGCGGTTCGGCAGGCCCGTCAGCGTGTCATGGTTCGCCAGGTGGCTGATCTTGAGCGTGGCCCGTTCCAGCCGCCGCTTCTCGTCCGACAGGGCCCGGTTCAGTTCTTCCAGACGGTCGTGGATTATGGCATTTTCGACGGCGATGGCGACGTATGGAGCCAGTGCCTCCAGAAACGACAGGTGGTTTGGGGAGTACGCATGGGCCTTGTAGCTCTGAATCGTCAACACCCCAATCGCGCGGTCTTCTATGGTCAGCGGCATGCATACGACCGATTCGGACGGCCTGCCTTTGACGGTAGAGTGTTTGGTCAGGTATTTCTTGTATTCTACTTCCTTGTCGGTAATCAGGACCGGTTCCCGGTTCCTGAAGGCCCAGGCCGCAAAGCTGGTCTCCGAATTCGCATCAATTACGTGATCCTTCTTCTTGACGCCATCTTCAAAGTACCTGCGGTAGACCAGGTTGCCGCGCTCAGGGTCGTACAGCGCGACGCCGAACATGTCCATCTCCAGGAACGGAACGAGGCTGTCGTATATGGTCTGGACGACCATCGCATAGTCGAGGCTCGCGGTGATGCGGCGGCCGATCCTGGAAATCGACAGGATCTGCCTGTTCAGGTCCTCGAGGGCCTCTGTCTTTTCCTTCAGGTCTATGTTCTTGAGGCGGTATATCTCCGCCTCCTGCTGGGCGCGCTCCACCTCGGCCTGGGCCTGCATGTTGTGGAGCTTGCTGGCGCTGTCCTCGTTCTGGACCTCTGCCTTGTAGGCGGCGAAGCGCTTGTAGTAGTAGAGGGCATCGGCATGGTGGCCCAGCGATTCATGGGCGCGGGACATCTGTTCGTATATGCCATAGAGCTTGCTCTTCTGGTTGGTGCTCGAGCATATCCGTTCCGATTCATCGAGCTGCTGCAGTGCCTGCTCCGGCTCGCCCCGGTCGATCAGGACGGCGGCCCATACCGACAGGAGGCTGGCTCGCTGTATCAGGTTGCCGGTCTTTTCCGCGAGCGCCAGTCCCTCGTGCACGCGCCGCTCCGACTCGGCCGTGTCGTCAAGCGTCGCCGCCACCCGCGCCAGTGTTTCGAGGCTTTCTGCCGCTGTTATCAGGTCTCCCGACTGGGTCGTCAGTTCGTACGATCTGGCCGTGAACTCGCGGGCGAGCGTGAGATTGTCGAGTTGCAGGAAGGCCTTGCCTATGTTGCGGAGACAGTCGGCGCGATTGCCCAGATTGAACGAATCCGGCATCGCGTCATAGACCGGCATCAGGTATGACAGCGCGTCCTTGGGATTGCCGAGCTCGAGGCACAGCTCGCCTATGTTCGCCATGGCGACCAGCTCGCGATCGACGATATGAGCGGCCTTGGCTACCGAGAGGCTGCGGTTGTAGTACTCGATTGCCTTGTCCAGTCGTGATATTGCCTGGTGGTAGACGCCGAGGGCATTGAGTGCCTTGCATTCGCCCAGCTCGTCACGCACATCTTCAAAACGCTTGAGCGCCTTCAGGAAGGCATCATAGGCTTCTGGAAGCCTGGACAGGTAGTACAATGACCAGCCCATGTTCAACTGCGCCGTTGCCAGGCCCTTCTCGTAGCCGATGGCTTGCGCCCTGGCGAAGGTATCCGTAGCGTCTGACAAGGCTGCGTGCGGATCCGATATCATCGAATCCCAGGCGCGGTCGTTTGCCAGATCGATGGCGGCGGTACTGATCTTGTTCATAGCGGGTTGGGGGAAGCTGACTTCCCGTGTAACCTCTCCTGCCGTGCGTGCCTCGTTTGCATCGATCACCCATTCTTCCATCAGGAAATGTCCGTCTTGCGGAAATACCATTACTTTCAGAAAGAAGATAACCTCGTTATAATCGCGCGTGTAGCCGTTTGAATCAAGGGGGAATCGTGAGCATTGTGACCAAAACTGGCGATGATGGACTGACCGGACTCTGGTCCGGCGAGCGTGTCCGCAAGGATGACATGCGTGTCGAGGCTTACGGCACCGTTGACGAGCTCGATTCCGTCCTGGGTGAGGCCCGCCACTGGCTCAAGCGACCCGATTGCGTGCGCATCGTAGACGAACTGCAGCACGATCTGTACCGCGTTGCCGGCCAGCTGGCAACACGCAGTGGTACCTTTTCCGCTCCGATCACCGAGGCCGACGAGGCCAGGCTCTCATCGCACGTCGATCGTCTCGAGGCAGAGATCCCGCTGAACGGGTTCGTGGTGCCGGGCGCAACGATACCATCAGCCAAACTCGATGTCGCCCGGACCGTGTGCCGCCGCGCGGAACGCCGGATCGTGGCGCTTGCATGGGATGTCGATGTTCCGGGACCGCTCAGGCGCTATGTCAACCGTCTGTCCGATCTGCTGTTCATGCTCGCGCGCGCGGAGGAGGCGTCGGACGGCGGCATCCGGTACGTGAAGGGCTAGTCTATCAGGTCGTCGTCACCGTCGAGGACGAGCTCTCCGGCCTCCCAGCGGCGCTTGTAGTATTCCAGAAAGGCGCGCGTAGCCTTCTCGGCCTCGTCGCGCCTGACGGTACCCATGATGTCGTATTCCTCGAGCACCATCGTGCGCTTGCCCTGACTGACGTTGGCGAGCAGCTTGTCGCGGAATTCCTGGCTCTTGCCCTTCAGGACCATCGCTATGTCGTGCTCCGATAGTTCCCGAAGGCCCTTCTGCATGGCCCGGTCCGGCACACGCAGTATGTCATCAATGGTAAACAGGCGTTCGCGTATGTTCCTGGACAGGTCCGGGTTGTCCGCGTCGATGCCGGACAGGATCGAATCTTCGATGTCGCCATCGATGTGCTTGAGTATGCCGGCGAGCACGGCCGCACCATCGATGCGTTCGCCGACATCGGTGCGGCCTATCCTGGCCGCCTTGTCGCGCAGCACCGCCTCGATCCGTTCGATGACCTCAGGTGATGCCCGATCCAGCCGCGCTATGCGCTTGATCACATCGGCACGTACCGCCGCCGGCAGCTCCGACAGCACGCCGCTGGCGAGCTTCGGCTCGATATATGTCAGTATCATCGCGAGCATCTGCGGTGACTCGTCCTTGAGGAGGACCATCAGCTGCCTGGCGTCAAAGTCGTTCAGGAACGCGAATGGCCGTATGGACTCCGGCATGGCCTTCCGCAGGACTTCCTTGGCCTTGTCTGCCCCGAAGGCTGCCTGGAGCATGCGCTCCGCCATCTCGGGCCCGCCTTCGAGATTCGCTCCCTGCGTCTTGGCCAGCCAGCCAAACTCCGTCAGTATCTCGTTTGCCTCGGCGGTATCGATTCTGTCTATGGTTGCTATCTCGCGTGAAACCTTCTCGATTTCGGCTGGTTTTAGATGACGAATGACGTTGGCCGCTTCATCCTGGCCCAGCAGCAACAGGAATTTTGCCGCCTTTGTTATGCCTGATGCGCCGGTCTTGATGAAGCTTTCGGAGGTCTCGGTGGCTCGCGCCACCTGCGCGGTCGGCTTTGTCTTCCCCGGGGCCGCGGCAGCCTTGGGCGCGGGCGACTTGACGGCAGGAACACCGGCGGCGCGTGCCGGCACCGGCCGTCTGGGCGTGGGCGTGTTCTTGCCTGGTTCAGGCCCGGACGCCTGGGGCTCCTCGTCCTTGCCGATGATGCCGTATGCCTGGCCGACTCGTCTCTTTATGTCCATGGCGAACAATACTACCCGTCGTTGGGCGGGAGGTCAATCAAGATCGGATTGGCGGTGCATTTGGCGAATGGCTTGCGGCACCGGTATATTGATCCGATAGAGTGATTCTGGAGGTCTTTGCATGCGTCTATATTCGAGAATGCACGTGGTCCTGGCGATAGCGGCCACAGCGGCCGCAACGGGGCTGATCATCGTTGGTGCAGGATTGTTGCCCTTGTGGGGTCGCCCGCCCGTCATCGGCGCCATGGTGCCCGTCGCCGCTTCGTCGGCTCCGTCCGCATCCGCTCCGATCGCTACGCCGGTGCTTTCCGATGTCAGCGGCACCTATACCCAGGACGAGCGGGAGAATATTGACGTCTACGAGCGCCTCAATGCCGGTGTCGTCAACATCACCACCGAGGTTGTGGCTATCAACTGGTTCCTGGAACCGATGCCCAAGGAAGGCGGCTCCGGATCGGGTTCGATCATTGACCAGCGCGGCTACGTGCTGACGAACAACCATGTCATCAAGGATGCGTACAAGGTGTACGTCAATCTGGCTGATGGCACCAGAATAGAAGGCAAGGTCATAGGCGCCGATTCGGAAAACGATCTGGCGGTCGTTAAATTCGACCCCCCTAAGGGCATGGCACTGACGATCATACCATTCGGCGAGAGCTCCAACCTAAAGGTTGGACAGAAGGTTCTGGCCATCGGCAACCCGTTCGGTCTGGAGCGGACGCTGACGCGCGGCATCGTCTCGGGGCTTGGCCGACCGGTCCAGGAGGACAACCAGACGATTATCAGGGACATGATCCAGACCGATGCCTCCATCAATCCCGGCAATTCCGGTGGCCCGCTGCTCAATTCGAGGGGAGAGATAATTGGCGTCAATACAATGATTTACTCTCCATCTGGCGGCTCGGTTGGTGTCGGTTTTGCCGTGCCGGTCAATACCGCCAGGCGAATCGTGCCTGACCTGATCAAGTATGGCATGGTCAAACGGGGCTGGATCGACGCCGAGTATGTGCAGCTGTTCCCAGCGCTCATCGAGTACATGAAGGAGAAGGGCAGCCCGCTGCCAATAGAGAAGGGCTTGCTCGTGTCGTCGGCCAGGAAAGGCGGCAATGCCGACCGGTCGGGGATACGGGGCGGCAGCACCTCGGTGCGCTACTACCAGAGCGTCTTCAACGTGGGCGGCGATGTGATCGTCTCCGTCGATGGCATGCCGGTAAGCTCGCTGGCCGACCTGTATTCCGCGCTTGAGGACAACAAGCCCGGTGATTCGGTCAAGGTCGAGTACTACCGTGGCAGCAAGAAGATGTCCGTGACCCTTGCGCTCTCCGACCGCGCCGAATACCTCAAGACCACGCAGACGCCATAGAAGCGGTCAGCGGCCCGCGACGCCGCGGACCAGGCCCGCGAACCACTCGTGAAAACGGGTGTCGCGGGTCAGCTCCGGGTGGAAACTCGTTGCCACCATCGCGCCTTCGGCGCAGGCGACCGGCCTGCCATCGATGGACGCGAGCGTCCTGACCGCCGGCCCCAGCCGCGTCAGGGCAGGCGCCCGTATGAATACGAGCGGAAACGGTTGTTTGCCCAGTTCCGGCATCACGGTCGTGGTTTCGAATGAATCGAGCTGGCCGCCATAGGCGTTGCGGCGCACGCCAATATCCATAACCGCCAGGTGCCGTCGCTCGTCATTGTCCAAGTCGCGCGCCAGCAGTATCATGCCGGCGCAGGTGCCCCAGGCGGGCAGCCCGGATTGTATGCGCTCCCGCATGCGGTCGAGCAGGTCGAAGTCACGCAGCATCCTGCCCATTGCCGAGCTTTCGCCGCCGGGCAGGATCAGCGCATCGACGGAATCCAGTTCGGCGCGCCGCCTGAGCGCCACGGCTCGTACGCCTTCGATGGCCGACAGCGCGCGCAGGTGCTCGGCGACGCCGCCCTGAAGCGCGACGACACCGATGGTAACCGATCGCTTCATACGCCGCGCGATGCGTAGTGGGCGGCGCCCGTCTCGGCTCTCGTGTCGATGCCCCGCATGGCTTCGCCCAGTCCCTCGGATACCTCCGCGACCACCGAAGCATCGTTCCAGAAGCTGACGGCCTTGACGATGGCCTCGGCGCGCCGCTGCGGATCGTCGGACTTGAATATCCCCGAGCCGACGAATACGCCTTCGGCGCCGAGGGCCATCATCAGTGCCGCATCGGCCGGCGTGGCGACACCGCCCGCGGAGAAATTGACGACCGGCAACCTGCCGTGCTCGTGCACCTCCAGTACCAGCTCATAGGGGGCGCCGAGCTCCTTGGCCATGCTCATCAGCTCTCCACGACCCGCGGCCGCGACGGCTCTGATCTGGTCATTGATGGCGCGCATATGCCTGACCGCCTCGACGATGTCGCCGGTGCCAGCCTCGCCTTTGGTCCTGATCATGGCCGCGCCTTCGCCGACGCGCCTGAGCGCCTCGCCCAGGTTCCTCGCGCCGCACACGAACGGCACCTTGAACGCGGCCTTGTCGATGTGGTACGCATCGTCTGCCGGAGTCAGAACCTCGCTTTCGTCTATATAGTCTATGCCGAGGGCCTCGAGTACCCGCGCCTCGATGAAGTGCCCGATGCGGGCCTTGGCCATTACGGGAATGCTGACCGCCGCCATGATCTCCTTGATCAGTCCGGGATCCGACATCCGGGCGACGCCACCTTCCTTGCGTATGTCGGCCGGGACGCGTTCCAGAGCCATCACCGCGACCGCTCCGGCGGCTTCGGCGATGCGGGCCTGTTCCGCGTTGACGACATCCATGATGACGCCGCCCTTGAGCATAAGCGCCAGGTCCCTGTTGATCCGCTTCCGGTCTTCCATGATTCGCCCCTTTCGACCATGATGGTCGGTATCGTATACTGTAGCCACGGTCGTCGCCGTTCTTCGTCGCGAGCAACTGTATCGTAAACTGTGTGGTAAACTGTATTGTGATCTGTGTGATGTGTCAAGGAGTGCTCATGGGTTTGGGGCTCAGGCTCTACAAGGATGATGAATCACCGCTGTATGTGCAGGTCGCGGATGCCGTCCGTGCGCGCATCGCCGATGGTGAGCTGCGTGACGGTGACAAGCTGCCGTCGGTGCGCAAGCTGTCCGACGAGCTGGGTGTCAATCCGGCCACGATAGTCGCTGCCTACCGCATTCTGGCCACCGAAGGGCTGTTGGCCTCACGGGCGGGCTCAGGTGTGTTCGTATCGGCCGGAGTGTCGACGGGGGGCGCCATCGACGCGGTCCGGCATGATGGCGCCCTGCGGGACGGCGCTGGCATGGTCGACCTCGCTGCCAACGCTCCGCCGCGTTGCCTGTATCCGCTCGACGAGGTCAAGCGCTTCCTCGTGGAGGCGGTCGACATCGATGGCGGCGGCGTCTTCGATTACCAGGATTCCGCGGGGTATCTGCCACTCCGCGAGGTCCTGGCCGCGCGCCTGGGTCGTGACCGCCAGCGTTACGCGGATCCCGCCGACATGCACATCGTGTCCGGAGCCCAGCAGGGCCTGGATCTGGTGGCGCGCATACTGCTGCGCCGCGGCGATGTCGCCGCGGTTGAATCGCCCGGATATCGCGGCGCCCGCGATTCATTCCTCGCGGCCGGAGCCAGGATCGAGGCCATTCCTGTCGGCGACCGGGGCATCGATGTCGATGCCCTGGAACGCGTGGCCGCGGCCCGGCCATTGCGCCTCGTGTACCTGAACCCCGGCTACCAGAATCCGACCGGCAGCGTATACCCGCGGGACGTGCGTGAGCGGCTGGCGCGGATGGCTGCCAGGCACAGTTTCTACATTGTAGAAGACGACCAGTCGTCCGAGCTTGCTTTCGATGGCATCGGACAGCCTTCGGTCAGGTCGTTCGACCGCGATGACCGTGTGCTATACGTCAAGAGCTTCTCCAAGGTCCTGATGCCAGGCCTGCGCATTGCCTGCCTCGAGGCGCCGGCCGCCTTCAGGGAGCGGCTGGAAACGGCGAAGCGCTCGATCGACCTGTCATCCAATGGGCTGATGCAGCGCGTCCTTGAGCGATTCCTGTCCAGCGGAAGGTACGAGTCGCACCTGCCCATTGTCCGTGCGCGCTACCATGAGGCGGCCCTGGCGCTGACAGGCGCACTGGAGCCGTACCGGAAGGCCGGCCTGGCCTGGAGTCAGCCAAGCGGCGGCATCAATCTGTGGCTGGGGCTGCCGGTTGGCACGCGTGGCGTCGCCGTGGCGGCCGCGTGCGCGGCGCGAGGCTATACGGTGGCACCGGAGGCCGGCTTCCGGCACGAGGCCGGGCAGCTGATCGACGAGCACATTCGGGTCAGCTTCGGTTCGGTCGCCCTTGAGGCTCTCGGACCCGCGGCGGCGGCCATCGGCGACGCCGTCATGGAGTGCGCGCGTCATGCCGCCGAACCACAGTTGCCAGGGAGGTCGCGATGAAACCGTTGAAGGTCGTATCACCGTTCGAGCCGGCGGGTGTACCGCACGTCGCGCGAGCGACGCCATGCAACAGCTTCCTTGCGGTCCTCACGCCGGTAGCAATGGAACGGAGGTATCTGTCTTGAAACCATTGAAGGTCGTATCACCGTTCGAGCCGGCGGGTGTACCGCACGTCGCGCGAGCGACGCCATACAACAGCTTCCTTGCGGTCCTCACGCCGGTAGCAATGGAATGGAGGTATCTGCCTTGAAACCATTGAAGGTCGTATCACCATTCGAGCCGGCGGGAGATCAACCGCAGGCCATACAGAAGCTGGTGTCCGGCATCATGGCCGGCGACCGGTTTCAGACTCTCAAGGGAGTAACCGGCTCGGGCAAGACCTTTACCATGGCCAAGGTCATCGAGGCCGTGCAGAAACCAACCCTGATCATCAGCCACAACAAGACGCTGTCCGCGCAGCTGTTCCGGGAGTTCAAGGATTTTTTCCCGGACAACGCCGTTGAATACTTCGTCTCGTACTATGATTACTACCAGCCGGAAGCCTATGTTCCAACCCGTGACCTCTATATTGAAAAGGACGCGGACATCAACGAGGAGATAGAGCGGCATCGGCTTTCGGCGACGCGGAGCCTGATGGAACGGCGTGACGTGATCATCGTCGCCACGGTCTCATGCATCTATGGTCTGGCTACACCGGAAGTGTACCGTGAGATGAAGGTGGAGGCCGTCGTCGATCAGGAGCTTGACCCCGAGGCCTTCAAGCGGGAGCTGATATCGCTGCAGTACGAGCGGAACGACGCGGTGCTTGACCGAGGTCGATTCCGTACCCGTGGCGACGTGATAGAAGTCTATCCTGCCTATGCCAAGGAGGCTTACCGGCTGGAGCTGGACTATGACAGGGTGACGCGCATCAGGCGCTTTGACCCGGTCTCCGGCCAGGTGGTCGAGGAACTGGACGCCGCGGTTATCTATCCTGCGAAGCAATTCGTGATGCCGGAGGAGATGGTGCAGCGTGCGCTGGCCGGCATCAAGGCGGAACTGGCCGGCCGCTACGATCAGCTGATGGCGGCACAGAAGCTGGTGGAGGCCCAGCGCCTGAAGACCCGCGTGGAATATGACATCGAGCTGCTCGAGGAGATGGGCTACTGTCCTGGCATCGAGAATTATTCGGGGCCACTTTCAGGGAGGGCGCCGGGCCAGCGTCCGGCCGTGCTGCTCGATTACTTTCCGGAAGACTTCCTGACATTCATCGATGAATCGCATGTCAGCCTGCCGCAGATAGGCGCGATGTACGCGGGAGACCGCTCGCGCAAACAGACGCTGGTCGATTACGGCTTCCGTCTGCCATGTGCATTGGACAACAGGCCGCTCAAATTCGACGAATTCGAAAAGCTCACAAAGCGAGTCGTCTATGTGTCGGCGACGCCTGGCGTGGTCGAGACGGCCAAGTCCGCCCAGGTGGTCGAACAGCTGATACGCCCGACCGGGCTCATCGACCCTGAAATTGTCGTCAGGCCGAGCGAAGGCCAGATGGAAGACATCTACGCAGAGATCAAGAAGCGCATAGCGGTAGGGGAGCGCAGCCTGATCCTGACGCTGACCAAGCGCATGGCCGAAGAGCTTTCCGAGTATCTGTCATCGCTGTCGCTCAAGGTACGGTACATACACAGCGAGGTCGAGACGATAGAACGGGTGGAGATTCTGAAACAGCTGCGCACCGGCGAGTATGACGTGCTCGTGGGCATCAACCTTCTCCGCGAGGGCATCGACCTGCCGGAGGTATCGTTCATAGCGATTCTGGATGCCGACAAGATAGGGTTCCTGCGGTCGGCGACGAGCCTTGTGCAGATCATCGGCCGGGCGGCACGCAACGCCGCCGGCATCGTGGTGATGTATGCGGACAGAATGTCGGACGCGATGCGTGTGGCGATAGACGAGACCAATCACCGCCGCTCGGTGCAGATGGCCTACAACGAGGCTCATGGCATCACCCCGGTCACCATCAAGAAGGCGGTCCATGACATTCTGGAGCGGCACAAGGAAGAGAAGGAGGCGGCGCTTGGTACGGAGCTGGAAACCATACGCGGCGCGTACAACCTGCTGGTACCCGAACAGAAGAATGCCTTGATACGCCGGCTCGAGCGCGAGATGCTCGAGAAGGCCAAGAACCTCGAATTCGAGTCGGCGGCGCTACTGCGTGACGAGATCGAACGCATCAGGCGGGGTGACGCATGACGGTCAGTCTGGCGGTCCAGTTCGTCAATCGCGGCGTCCTCTCCGATGATGAGCGCCGGGCTGTCGAGGCCTTGATCAAGCGGTGCTCCGATCATGATGGGTTCGATCCAGGGCTGCATTTCGATACGCACCTGAACGCCAACCGGTCGATGCCGGCCTGGCGGCTGGCCTGGGTCCGGGCCTGTGAGTCTGGCGGGCAATCCGGCACCCCGGTCGAGCCTGTCGGCATCCTGGTCGGCGCCGGCTGCATCTTCGCGCCCAGCCCGCAGGAAGGCGAGTTGGCGGCGTGCGTCGAGCCTGTGTACCGCCGCCAGGGGATCGGCATGAATCTGTATGATGGCATGCTCGAGGCGCTCGGCGCGGCCGGGACCGGCAGCGCCCTGCTTGTGTGCAACGCCGCCTGTCCGGCCGCTCCGACGATAGCCGCACGCTTCGGCGCGACGGCAGATCATGCCGAATACCGCATGCAGTTGCCTGCGGAGGCGCTCGCCGCCATACAGCCGCCTGACATCGTGCGCCTGACTCCGGTCACTTTGTCGTCGATCGAGGAATTCGTGGCCCTGTCGTCGGCGGTGTTTGGCGACGGCGAGCGCGATTGGGCGGAATTCGCGCGCGCGGTGCTTGCCGATCCGGATCGTGAGCAATTCATGGTGCACACCGCGGATGGCGCGGTGGGAACGATAGCCGTCGGCCGCGATGCACAAGGTTTCATGATCTTTGGACTCGGTGTCATTCCTGACCGGCGTGGTCGAGGTCTGGGCGGCGCCATACTCGACTCGTGCCTGTACGTGCTGGGTCGGCGCGGCGCCACCCATGTCGCGCTCGAGGTCGACGCGGAAAATGAGGCGGCGCGCGCGCTGTATCGGTCTCGTGGATTTGTCGAACAGGAATGCACCGACTACTGGCGTGTCGGGGTTCGAGGAGACGATGCATGATTTTGGTATATAAAACTGTTGACAGGTGCGATGGGCAGTTTTATGCTACCAGCCGTATTCAACAATCCCACACCCACAAGGAGGAAAGCGCATGACTACATTAGTAGCGCTTTTCGCGGTCGTACTCTATGTGATTTTCTACTTCACGTTTGGCAAAAACATGCGTGACAAACTCCTGAAGAGCGGCAGCGCTCCCAAGGCTCCGTCTGAACGCCTCAAGGACGGTGTTGACTACATTCCGACCAGCAAGTATGTGCTGTTCGGCCATCACTTCGCGTCAATCGCCGGCGCAGGCCCGATCACCGGACCCGCGATCGCCGTAGCGTGGGGCTGGCTGCCTGGCCTTCTGTGGATATGGTTCGGCAATGTGTTCCTTGGCGCCATCCATGACTACCTTGCATTGGCCGCGTCGGTCCGCTATGACGGCCGCTCCATGCAGTTCGTGGCCCAGGACCTGATCGGCAAGAAGGCCGGCCGGACCTTCGGCTGGTTCATCATGTTCCTCTGCATCCTCGTCGTGGCTGCCTTCGGCGACATCGTCGCCGGCCAGTTCGCCGCCGACGGGCGCGTGTTCTTCGCGTTCGTGTTCTTCTGCGTAGCCGCCGTCATCGCCGGTTTCGTCATGTACCGAAGCAAGCTCGGCCTTGGCTGGGGCAGCGTTATCGGACTGGTTCTGGTCATGGTCGCCTTCTACTTCGGCAACATGCTGCCGGTCAAGTGGAGCAAGGACGTCTACTTCCTGATCATCTTTGTCTACATCATGCTCGCATCGACACTGCCGGTGAATCTCCTCCTGCAGCCGCGCGACTATCTGTCGTCGTTCTTCCTGTATTTCGGCCTCCTCGCCGGTGGTATCGCCGCGTTCACCAGCTTCAAGGCTCTTGACTCGGTGCCGATATTCACCAGCTTCAGCGCCAAGGTCATCGGCGGACAGCCGTCACCGTTCTGGCCGACCGTGCCGCTGATCATCGCGTGCGGCGCCCTTTCCGGCTTCCACTCGCTCGTCGCCTCCGGAACCAGCTCCAAGCAGCTGGCCAAGGAAACCGACGCCCTGTTCGTCGGCTACGGCGCGATGCTCGTCGAAGGCTTCCTGTCAACGCTCGTCGTCATATCGATCGCGGCCTTCGGCGCGGCCGCTCTTGGCGACAAGATTTTCGCGACCCCCGCGATTCCGCGCTTCGTCCAGTCGTTCGCCAAGATGGTCAGCACCCAGCTGCCCTTCCTGCCGATGAACTTCATGACGCTGTTCGCGGCCGTCTGGGTCTCGACCTTCGCTCTGACCACGCTTGATACGACCAACCGCCTGGGCCGCTACATTGTCCAGGAAATGGCCCTGCCGATGAAAGAGAAGAACCCCGGCGCCTATGCCTTCTTCAACAACAAGTGGGTCGCCTCGTTCGTCATCGCCTTCGTGGGTATCTTCCTGGCCCGTTCCGGTGGATACAACGTGCTGTGGCCGGCGTTCTCCGGCGCCAACCAGCTGCTCGCCTCCATCGTGATGCTGACCGTCGCCGTTTGGGTCAAGAAGAAGCTCGATCCGAAGTACACGATGACCGTCCTGATTCCGGCGATCTTCCTGTGGGTTACCGTGACTCTGGCTCTCGTCTGGTACGAGATCGTCATCATTCCGACGTTCTTCAAGGACATGACCAAGACCCTGAGCGTCATCACCGGCACGACCGTTGGTGCGATCACCCTGTTCATGCTCATCCTGAACTTCTCGATGATCTTCGGTTTCTACAAGAACTTTGCCGGAAAGGCCGAGAAGGCCGCCTGATCTTCCCGGTAGCGACAGTCGGGCACCGCAGCGCGGTGTCCGGCCTGTCAGATATTCCGCACAGCGAGACACAGGGCGCCCATGCGCGTGTGCCTACGGCAGGAAGGGCTTCGACCAGAAGCCCTTCCTCGTTTTTTCGATACCGGAACCGCCATCGAGGAGCGTTGCATGTTCTCCATTCGCAAGAAGCTCGTCTCATTCTTTCGCATCGCTGCCCAGGTAAACCGGGACAAGGCCACGGAGATGATGGAGTTCGAACTCAAGGAACTCGAGAACATCTTCTCCTTGCTGGTGCTCGGCGGCTTCGTCGGCATGCCGTCTCCGCCGGTTCCAATCGCGATAGAGCTGCTGCCATACATGGAGCGCGAACTGACCGTGATGCTGTCGCGTTCGGATATGGCTTCCGATCCGCTTGGCTCGCTGATGAGCATACTCGAGGTTGATTGAGGTGATTATGACTGGTGGCTGTGCATGAGGAGCAACGCATTCTTTCTGGGCAAGGGCGGCGTGGGCAAGACGACGATGTCGGCCGCGTTTGCGCTTTCGATGGCCCGATCCGGCAAGCGCGTGCTGATAGCATCGCTTGACCCGGCCCACAACCTCGGTGACGTGCTTGGCGCCCGGCTGGCCGATTCGCCACGCGAGGTAGAGAAGAATCTCTTCGCGCTCGAGGTCGATCTGAACTATTGGGTTGACAAATATCTGGAGGAGAGCCGTGACGAACTGGCCACGACATACTCGTACAACCTGACGTTCAACCTGAATTCCTTCTTTGATATCATGAAATATTCCCCTGGCACCGAAGAATATGCGGTGCTCTGGGCGATAGAGCATATCCGCTGCGACCTGTCCGGAGCGTACGACATCGTCGTGTACGACACGCCGCCGACGGCGCTGTCGCTTCGGTTCCTTGCGATGCCGGCAATTTCGAATCTGTGGGTAGCGGAGCTGACGAAGCTGCGCGCCAGGATACTGGAGAAGCGGTCGACCATCACCCGTCTGAACCCGGCGGCGCCTGTCGTGAACAGTTGCGTGGACAAGGATGATGACAAGATCTATGGCAAGCTCGGCTCCATCAAGCGACGGCTGACCGACCTGTCGATGCTCTTTGAACAGGAAAGCTACGTTGCCGTCGTGCTGAACCCCGATGTCCTGTCTGTCTCCGAGGCGCTGCGCATCAAGGACGAGCTGGACAGGATACACATACCGCTCTCGGGCATCTGTCTGAACAAACGCGGCATCTCCAAGGCGCCATGGGCTATACATGAGCGACTCGCCGATATTCCGCACTTTCCCATTGATTTTATGCAACATGGCCTGCAGAATCGAGAAGATCTGGCGGCCATCGATACAGCGCCACTGGTGGCCGATTTCATGGCTACCGAATCCGTACGCAAAGGCAAAGCATGAATCCCTTCATCATATCCGGCATCGTCGTACTGGCGGTGCTGTCGACGGTTTCGTACTTCTTCGGGACACGAAAGAATCGCTGGATCGTCTCGACAATGTCGAAACAGCTCGAGAGCGTCCTGAAGCCCCGTTCAACCAACTATGTCAACATCGGCGGTGCGATTGGCTATAATTTCTCCTACGCGCTGCCTGCACCGTATACCAATGCCAAGGGGACGATGACCCTGAGCCCGAGACACTCGCTGCTGTACCTGCCGGTCTCCAGGCTCCTCGGTATCGGTGACCGCTTCTTCATCAACGTGTTCACGAAGAGGAAACTCCGCGGAGAGGCCCATGTCGTCGATTCCGCATTCCTGGGAAGGGCGAATATCGAAGGCTCCGATTCCATGCAGCGCCGCGACATCGAGGTGAAGGGCAAGCAGTTCGTCATGCTGTGGCGTTCACTCGATCTGTCGCGGGAGCTTGAGGCCGCCCTGTCATCGCTGCCCGATACATCATCGCTGCGCCACTTCTGCTCATATCCGGCAACGGGCACATTCTTCATCCATCTTCGCCCAAAATCGGGGCAGATCGAGGACACGATGCGTGCGCTGATCGCGCGTTTCCCTGATTTCATGGAGAAGGAAAAGGAGAAGAACTGAATGGAGCTTGAACTCGCAGTCAGCAGAAAATTCGATGCGATACTGGACAGGGTCAAGGAGCCGCAATCCGAGCTGAGCCTTGCCGATCTCGGCTTGGTGAAGAAGCTGACATATTTCAAGGCAGACCAGACCATCGTCGCGCACATGAACTACGCTCCGCAGGACCCCGCGTCCTGTCCGGCCTGTTTCATCATGACGGACATGATGAAGGATTCCATCGAGCGTGATCTGCGCGCGGCCATCCTGGAGGATTTTCCGGGGTGGACGGTGACCTTCGCCTGATGCGTCTTGCGTTCAGGTGGTTCGATTCCACCGATACCATTCCGTTGCGGTACATCAGGCAGATCCCGGGGATGACCGGCATTGTCTCCGCATTGTACGATCTGGCGCCGGGCGAGATCTGGCCAGTCGATCTGCTCATGGCGATGCGCCGCAGGATAGAAGATGCCGACCTGGAATTCAGGATCATCGAATCCATACCGATTCACGAAGACATCAAGCTCGGTGGCAGCCGGCGTGACGAACGCGTCGATGCGTGGATACGGAGCCTTGAGTCGGTCGCGGCCGCGCTTGGGCCGCGTTCGGGCCCGACCGGGTCCGTTGAGCCGGTTGTCGTCACTTACAATTTCATGCCGGTGTTCGACTGGACGAGAAGCGATCTCGCCAGCGTGCTGCCCGACGGTTCGACTGCGCTGGCCTATGATGCTGACACCGTGGCCAGGATGGATCCGCTCAACGGCGAGCTCGAGCTGCCCGGCTGGCTGGCCAGCTACACGCATGATGAACTGGCCGGGCTGCTCGATGCCTACCGCGGCACGCCATCGGAAACCGTCTACGGGAATCTCGTTTCATTCCTGCGTGATGTGGCACCGGAAGCCCAGCGGCTTGGCATCAGGCTGGCTCTGCATCCCGATGATCCGCCGTGGCCGCTCTTCGGCATCCCCCGCGTGATGACAAGCGCCGCTTCCGTTCGCAGGCTCCTTGCCGATGTGCCTAATCCGGCCAGCGGGCTGTGCCTGTGCGCCGGCAGCTTCGGTGCGGATCCCGCCAACGACATCCCGGCGATGGCCATCGAATTTGCCGAGCGCATCTATTTTGCGCACCTGCGCAATGTCAGGATTACCGGACCGGGATCATTTACGGAGACGGCCCACTACACGGGCGCAGGCAGCCTGAACATGGCCGCCGTTGTCGATGCCCTCGTCGCCTCCGGCTACACGGGGCCGGTCCGTCCTGATCATGGCCGCATGATATGGGACGAGAAGGTGAAGCCCGGCTATGGCCTGTATGACCGGGCACTTGGCGCGACGTATGTGCTTGGCTTGATAGAACGGTCGGAATTCAGGCGCGGATAGACGCCATGGGGCTGGATGATCGCCGCGGCCACCGAATACGGCAACCGCGGCGTGGTTTTCTATGCGATCAGGATTCAACCTCGACGATCGGGGCATCACCGGCATTCTTCTTGACGCTCTCGATGCCGTTCATGCATGAGTCCTTGGATTCATAGGCTTCGCTCGTCGCGATGATCTGGCCATTGCCAGCCTTGAGCCTGAATCTGAACTTGTCTTTCTTGTCCTTGAACCACTCGAATTTGCCAGCCATGCAAACCTCCCGTATAGATGAGTAAATTCAAATACCATGGTGATAATACGCCTGTTCGGCACAAGGCGCAAGTTTCTGTGGAATGCGCAAGCGCCTGTGCGCGCGACCTCGTGGATTGATCGACATGGCCGATTGGCCTGTCGGAACGCGAGGTGTGCCGATGAAGAACGCAGCGGCCGTTCTGTGCCTGGGCATTGTCCTTTCGGGCGGCTCGTGCCTGTCCTCGGGCCATGCCGACGAAGTCCTCAAGGCGTATGCGGCCGCCGCATTAGCCTGGGATTCCGGTGATTTCAGCGCCGCCCTGTCCCTGGCTGGCTCGTGCCTTGCGATGGATCACCGCTTCCTGCCGGCCCTGATGATCAGAGGCAAGTCGCTCTTCCTCCTGGGCGACGATGAACTAGCCATAGACACCCTGTCGAAGGCGATCGTCGAGACGCCGCGGGCCGGACAGGCAGCGCTGTGGCTAGCCCGTGCCTACCGGGCGCACGGCGATGCGTCACGGGCGGAGCGCACCTGCCAGCGGGCGCTGCAGGCGGATCCCGCGAACATCGAGGTGTTGCGGCTGGCGTCGATGCTGGCGCTCGATGCTGGCGATGCACAGGCTTCCCTGGCATATCTGGACCGCTCGATCGAGTCGGCCGCCGAGGCCGGCCTGGCCTTCGTCGACAGGGCCGCGCTGCGCTGGGCCGCAGGCGATGGTCTGGGCGCATCGACCGACCTGGACGCCGCGCTGGCCATTCTGCCGCCAGGTTCGTCCGCGAGCATCGCTGCCCGCGCAACGGCATGCAGGGTGCGTGCGACAATGCAGGGGAGCGGCCGATGAAGTCCTTGCCTGCGCTTCCGTGCGTGCTGTGTGTGGCGCTCGCGGCCGGCTGTGCGACACGGCACCCTGCCACAAACCAGCCGGCAGCGGGCACGCTTTCGCATCTGCAGATGGAAGCCCGTCTGACCGCAGCCCAGGCGGGCCTCCTTGCGATAGCCCATGATCCGCAGCTGAACGCCGAAGCGGCGCGCCTCGTTCTGCGTGGAGACGCCTGGCGCCTTGGCCTCAGGGCCTGGATGCCGAAGCTGACCTTCGCGTGTGGCGATGATGAGCGTCTCTCCCTGTATGGGCCGGATTCCCGCACGCGGACGCTCGGCATACGGATTGATCAGCCGCTGTGGGATGGAGGACGGCTCGCGATGTCCAGGTCGCTCGAGCGGGCGGATCTGGCTGTGGCGACGGCGGATCATGAGCGCTCGCGTCGGCAGGTCGGCGAGGCCGCGATAACGGCCTATCGTTCCGTGCTGGCCTCCCGAGCGCGGCTGGCGATACGCAGGGCCTCGATCGATGTGGCTGTTGACGAGCGAGCCATCATCGCCGCCCAGTTGGCTCGGGGACTGGCCACCGCAGGTGACTTGTCCGATGCAGAGGTGCAGCTGGCCGGGATGGAGGTCGAGCTTGCCCAAGCCACGATGGCCACGAGGCTCGCGGAAGAAGAGCTGATCGAGGCCCTTGGTCTGGAATCGATGCCGGAGCTTGGCGATGAACTGAGCCTTGTATCCGTGTGCCCCGCCATCGATGCCGAGCGCGCGGCCGATATAGCCGCCGAGCGATCGCCGGAGGTTGTGGCCGCGCGCCACGACGTGGTGAAGAAGAAGGCTGCGCAGAAGGCATCGGCGACTTCCTGGCTGCCGACGATCGGCATCTCGGCAAGCGGCCAGGCGAGCGGCACATCACTGCCATTGACCCGAGCCTCATGGTCTGTCGGCCTGTCCGTCGATTTCGCGGGGCCGCTCGCGTCGGGTGGCAGCGCCGCTACGATGGGAGGTGAGTCGCCCTCCGATCAATCGGCCCAGACACAATATCACCTCTCGGTGCTGCCGGATCCTGCCGGCATGCTCAACGCCCCGGCCGCCGCCGTCGACTGCGCGCTCGCAGAAGAGCTGCTGGCCAGGCTGATCGCGAAAGCCAGGAGAGCCGCACGGACCGCGGTCGTGGCGCTGAAGCTGGCCGAGCAAACCCGGAACGCCGCCGCGCGGGCTCTCGGGCTGGCGGACGATAGGATGGCTCAGGAGGTGCTCCGAGCGTCGATCGGTCAGGCGGTGCACCTTGAGGTGGTGCAGGCGGAATTGGCCAGGTCGGAGAAGGCCATCGATCTTGTCGATGCCGCGGCGGCGATGGTCGCGGCTGCGCGCGAACTGGAGAAATTGCTCGACCTGGCTCCTGGCGACCTGCTGCGCGACACGGACGTGTATGCCGGCGACATCGAAGGAGCATCATGATGAAAGGTCCATGCTGTCTACCGGTGATACTGCTCGCATGGTCGTCCATGGCGGCCGGCTGCGCGAATTCCGCCGCGGCTACCGCTCGGCCCGAGAAGGTCGTCCATGTGATGGTGGTCGCCGCAATGGATCGAACTGCCGAGATAGCGTGCTTCGGCTCTATAACCTATGGCACCAGGCTCGACGTCGTCGCGCCGCAGGACGCAACCGTAGCGAAGATGCTGTGCCGCGAAGGCGAGGAGGTCGTAGAAGGCGCTGCCATCGCGCTGCTGGCGAATGCCCAGATAGCACTCGCCGTCGGTGTGGCGCAGAACGCGGTGGCCCAGGCCGAGTCCGCGGTGCGGCTGGCGGAGGCCCGACTCGTAGAAGGCGAGCAGGCTGTGGAGTCTCGGATCCTGGGCCTGGACAAGGCACGGCTTGCTATAGATCAGGCTCGTTGTGAACTGGCCGAGAGCCAGCGCAAGCAGATCGATCAGGAAGCGTTGCGCGATGCGGGAGGGGTGAACGATGAGGCCGTGCGGTCGGGACGGTTCGCCATCGACGCGGCAGCGCAGCGCATCACGCTGATGGAAAAGGAATTGGAGATGCAGCGGATCGGCCTGCGCGATGAGGATCTTGTCACGGCGGGCATGATGCCGGCCATTGAGCAATCGGCCCGCCGTCTGCAGCTGGTGCGGCTGGCGGTGCGAGGACTCGTCGCGGAACGCGATGGCGCCATCGCGCGGCTCGATGCCGCCCGCAAGGAATTGGCTTCGGCCGCGCTGTCCCTTGCGGAGCTGCGCGTCGTTTCGCCGATGGGTGGCATAGTTGGCGCGAGGTACACGGAGCAAGGGCAGCGCGTGAAGCGCGACGAGGCCTTGTACACGCTGATCGACGGGGGCCCCCTGTTTGCGACCGCCACGGTTCCGGAGTCCGAAGCGGCCCTGCTCGCATCGGGCATGAAGGCCACCATAACGGTGGACGCCATCGATGGCGTCTTTGCGGGAGTGGTCGATACGGTCTCCCCGCTGGCCGACGCGCGATCGGCGTCGTGCACCGTGCGGATAGCGCTCGCCGACACCGTTCGCGCGCTGAAGCCTGGCATGTTCGCGCGTGTCGGGATCCGGTGTGGCGACACGGTTCGCATCATCGTGGTACCTGCACGTGCGCTCGCGACCCGTGATGGTGATGCGGGCAGCCTGTTCGTCGTCGTCAACCAGTGCCTTGCGGAACGGCGGGTGCGGCTCGGAGCTCCGGTCGATGGCGGGTGGATCGCGACCCAGGGACTCGATAGCGGCGATGTGGTCGTCGATATTCCGGACGCGACCATGAAGGCGGGTGACCGTGTGTCGATCGCTGAGCCCTGAGCCAATGGTGCGCCCGTTGATCCTGGCGCTGTGCCTCGTGTCGTCATGCGGCCTGATCGATCTGAGGCCGGTCAGCGTCGGCATGTATCCCGACACGGCCGATGCGATGCTTCCCACGCGGGACACGACGATCAGGGTGTGGTTCGATTGTGTACCCGACCGGCTGGAAGCGGAGCGTTCGTTCATGGTCAGCGATTCGACACGGACCATCACCGGTGATTTTTCATGGGGGGATCGATCGTTCGTCTGGAAGCCCGTCGTGCCGTGGAGCCCGGGCGTGCGGTACCGCGTGCGGTTCGAAGGCACGATACGTGTGTCGGATGGGCGGGAGGCTCGTCCAGCGTTCGACATTCCATTCTATGCCGTTCACCTGGGAGGGCGGCCCGTCGTTGTCGGTGCGTGGCCTGATTCGGAAGCTTCGATCGAAGTGCCATTGCGGGGACAGCCGATTCTCAGGCTGAAATTTTCTGATTCGATGGATGTCATCAGTGTCGAGCGGGAGCTGGGCATCCAGCCTTCCTGCGAATCGGCGATGACCTGGAACGAGGACCGCACCGAAGCGACGATGATCGCGACTGCCAGATTGTCACCCTGTGTCGGGTATCGATGGACACTCGGCACCGGGGCGACCGCCGTCGATGGAACGCCGCTCGCCATCGCCGTGTCAGGAACATTCAGAACGGACGCGGAAGGCACGGCGCCGACAGTAGAGCGCGTCTATGCGGTATGCAGGTCGGGCGATTCCTGGACGGAACTGGCGCCGGACATCGATTCGCTCGATACCGGACAGTCGATAGGCATCCGGTTCTCCCGAGAGATGGATGCGGCGACCCTGCGCTCTGGCATCCGGCTGGAGCCGGCACAGGCAGGCATCATGGACCTGCCCGACCTCCGTACGGCGATCTTTACGCCCGAGCATGGCTGGTCGCCCGAATTGGCCCTTGTCCTGGTCGTGTCGGCCGGCGTGACCGATCTGTCAGGACTGAGCCTCGGCAGGGAGTATCGCAGAAGTTTCGTGCCTGCAACGCCGTATCTCGAAGTGACTGCCGTCGAGACGGCCGAAGGCGAACGCGCAACCTGCTTCTCTGGTTCATCCGTGCTCGCAACATTGCCGGGAACCCAGCCTGATGGCATCGTCTCGCTGGCCGTATTCTTCTCCGCGCCTTTCGAAGTTGAAGCGATGATCGCCGCCGCGCGGCTCATCCACCTGACCGCGCTGTTTCCATCAGACACTCCGTCGCCAGCGATACGATCGATAACATGGCCATCGAGCGATGTGGTGGTCGTTGCCTGGGAAGGGCTGCGGCCCAGCGACGCGATCTCGACGATCTATTACCGGCTCGCCATCGATGGCGGAGCCGCCGGCATCGAGAGTGGTGGCGGCCTCCATCTGCGTGACGATGCGGTGCTGCTGCTGGAGATGAGCGAATGACAGGCCACGCTGGTTTCTGGTACCGGATCCGCCTCGCGCTGTGCTGTGCGCTGCTGGCCAATTCGTGCAACCTGCTCTGCCTGGCCCCGCTGGCGATTGTCGGCTGGACACCGGGGCCTGGCTTCCATGTGGCATCCGATGCGCGCATCAGCCTGACATTCTCCGCTGAGCCTGACAGTGTCAGTGCCGAAGGAGCCTTCTCGCTGGTCTGTGACGGCGAACCTGTCGCTGGCTACTTCGAATGGGACGGCATGTTGATGAGCTACGTTCCGCTGGGGCCGCTGGCGGCAAACGCGGAGTACCGTCTGACCATCGGCGCCGATGTCAGGACATCGCGTGGTTGCTCGATGGAGCACGCCTTCGAGGTCCGGTTTACGACGCGGCCGGAGTACGACCGGCCATGGGTCGTCGCGACGAACCCCGAGGCATTTGGCAGCCTGTCCACGCCGGATGGAAGCGTCGTGGTGCAATTCTCCGAGGCTCTGGATCGGGGCGCCTTCGGTGCGGCGCTGGACTTCGTGCCACCGATCTCCGGTGACTGGCACCTTGACGAGACGGGATCCGTGGCGATATTCAGACCGCGCAACTCCTGGCAACCTGGCCTGACCTACCGGCTCGACATATCGCCCGATCTCATCGATGCGTCGGGGAATCGCATGGGGCGTGACTATTCGACCGAATTCACCTGCGGATCGGACCATGTCGCGCCCGTTCTCGTATCAGTCGGCGCGGTCGATGCCGACGGTGTCGATGTGATGGCTTTCGATCTTGATGACCCGCGCGATTTCATCATCACAAGCAACCATGGTGTCGAGACATCATGGAGCATGCGTCTGCATTTCAGTGAACCGGTGTCGCTCAGGACGCTGGCTTCCCGTCTGGTCTGCGATGGCGGACCGGCATTGACGCTGGCCACCGCCGGGGAGGCGTCTGACATCGCTGTCTTCAATTTCGAGCAGCGTCCGTCGTTTGGCTCCTGTCTGGTTGTTCGCGCCCTGCCGGGAATCCAGGATGTCGCCGGCAATGCTACGATCGATGAGGTTGTCTGGCGCATGAGCATGGACGGTCCAGCCTCGGCTCCGCCGCGGCTGCTGGGCGTACGTCTGCCACTGACGCCAGGGGCAGAGGAAACCGGCGACAGGCAGCTTGTGTCCTTCGGTATTGATCAACCGTTCAGGACGATAGCGTTGACCGGTGAGCCGGAAGGGTACCCTGTCGGCGTTCCAACGATGGTCACCATTGAATTGTACCTGGACATCGCCGCAGGAGCCGCGCTCGACCGCCTTGCGATCATGCAGTCATTCGGCATCACGGCCACGAATGGAGCAATCGAGTTTCAGCCGCTTCGCGTTGAACTTGGCGGCTTCGAATCGGTGCCTCCGTGCGAGCCATGGTCATCGTGCGCGGTGACGAGAGTCAGCGGCGCGCTCACGAATCGCGCCAGTTCAGGTGTCGTCACCATATCGCTGGCCGCTGGTCTTCATGACTCGCTCGGCAACACGATGGCGCGGCCACAGAGTCTGCCGCTCCTCAAGTAGGGCGACGTGATACGCATTGTCGAGGCGTGCGTACGGCGGCCCATAGCGGTCATCATGGCTGTTGTCGCTGTCATGCTGGCGGGTGGCAACGGAGCACGCTCGATGCCGATGGCGAGCCTGCCGGACATACAGGTACCCCGCGTCGTCATAGAGGCCAACATGGCCGGATTGCCCGCGGCGCAGATACGATCGCTGGTTGCCATCCCGCTCGAAGACGGCCTGGCTTCCGCCAAAGGCAGCACGGGCCTGTCGAGCGTTTCCAGGGATGGCTCCGCGATTCTGACGCTCGACTTTCAGTGGGGGCAGGATCCGGCCCGCGCCGCGGGACGGGTGCGTGAGATACTGGACGCGGTATATCCCGCCTTGCCGGACGGCGCCGACAGGCCGACGGTCGCGGCGGTCGACTCGGGGCTCGATCCATTGATCGTATCGATACGGGCCGTCAAGGGCGATCTGGCATCCGCCAGGCACTTCGCCGATCTCGAAGTGCGTTCGCGGATGCGCCGCGTCGATGGCGTCGGTTCGGTCACCGTGCTCGGCGGTGTGCAACGTGAGATAGCCGTGTCTGTCGATATGCGCAAGGCAGCGATGCGGGGCCTGAGCGTCGACGACGTGGCACGCCTGTACGCACAGGAGCTGGTCGATATGCCGGCGGGCTCGCTGATGGATCATGAGCTGGAGCTGGTCATAGTCGCCCGCGGCCGTCCCGGCAACGCGGCGGAGCTGGCCAATGTCGTCGCCGCAGGACCCGCCGGGCCGGTGCGCCTGTCCGATATCGCGAGTGTGCGGGAGCGCGATGCGCCTCGGAACAGCATATTCGTTGCCGATGGTATCGAGTCCGTGGCCCTCGAGATATTCACAAGTTCAGGTTCCGATCCTGTTGCCGGAAGCCGGCGCATCAAGGCAGCCATCGCCAATCTCGCGGCGCGTCATGGCGATGATTTCGAGATTCGACTGGTCCATGATGCGGCGGCACCGGTCGCGATGGCGATACGCAGCCTGGCTCTGGCCGGCATCGTCGGATGCCTCGCGGTAGCTCTGGTCCTGCTTATCCTCCTTGACGACCGCAGGGCCGGCCTGCTTGTCGCGACGACCATCCCGGTTTCGGCCATCGCGGCGCTCGGCGTCGTGGCTCTGTCGGGTCGTTCGCTCAACACGATGAGTCTCGGCGGCATCAGTCTGGCCATCGGCATGATTTCGGACAACGCGGTTGTCGTGATCGAGGCGTTGTCGGCGGAGTTCGTGGCGCTGCCGCAGCGGCCAAGCGCCCGCTCCATGGCGGCCGTCGTCGGTACGACAACGATGGGAACCTTTGGCAGCACGGCTACGACGGCGGTGGTATTCATTCCGGTACTCTTCCTGCCCGGGCCTATCGGCGGTCTCTTCGGAGACCTGGCGCTTTCATTGGTGGCGGCCACAGCCAGCGGCTGGCTGTGTGCCAACCTCGTGGTGCCATCATTGTATCGTGCTGTCTGGATCTGCCAGCCTGCAGCACGAACACGCAGGCTGGAGCCTGCATATCGGCGCATGCTGGCCTGTGCCATGCGCCGGCCCCTTGTCGTGCTGGGAGCGGCGCTGCTCTTGGCGGGCATTGGTACCCTTCTGGTTGCGACGCGCACGATGAGCTTCCTCCCGCCCGATGCGGCGGATCGACTCAACGTGATGGTGGAGTTTCCGGCGGGTACCGATCCGGATGCGATGCAGACGATGGCGCCGCTCCTTAGCTCCGCGCTGTGTGGCATCCCTGGCATTCGGACATGCTATGGCAGCGCCGGAGCGGAACCCGGTGATGCAAGACGCCACGCCGACCCCGGGTACCTGCGGGAATCGCTGGTGCTTGCCTGCGAACTGCGCGGAGATGCCAGCCCCGGTCACATGCAGTCCATCCTGCTGGCAGCAGCGACGCGCATACTGCCACTCGATGTCACTGTCCGCGTGGCATTTCCGCCCGATCAGGCGGCGCGCCTTTTGGGACTGGATGGCCACGCGGAACTGGCCGTTCGCGGCGAGACCCATGCCGACGCGCTTGCCGCCGCCGATGCCGTCATGGCCAGACTCAGGGCAGAAGCTGGCGAATCGCTCCTCGATGTGCGCAGGGCGCCATCAGGCCGACGGACTCGCGTCATCGTCAGACCCGACAGGCAGGCACTGGCCATGCTCGGCATATCGGCCGCGACGATATCGTCATCATTGCGCACCGCTACCGCCGGGGCGCTGGTATCGACGCTGGAGCTATCGGGCCGTGAGGCACCCATCGTGATGTTTGCCTCCGGAGCCGGATACGCAGATCGGGCGGGCAGCCTCGAAGAGGCGGCGCATGTTCCCATCCTTGTTCGCGAATCGATGGTGCCCCTATCGGCCCTGGCCCGATTCGACATGCAGGGGAGCGACGCGTCGATCGCCAGGCTCAATCGTGCCGATGTCATCTATCTGGATCCGACGGCCACCTCTGGAGCACAGGCGCGGCTCGACGCGTCCATTGACCGGATCATACGTACCGAAGCGCGGCTCGCACGAGTCGGTGAGTCGGCCTTTGATCGATACGCGAGTGCCATGATCGGATCGGTAATCCTCGTCGTGGTCCTCCTGTACCTTACCCTTGGGGCACAGTTCGAATCGCTCGGACTGCCGCCGCTCATCATGGCAAGCCTGCCGCTGGCTATGGCCGGAGTCGGACCGGCTCTGGCTCTCGCCGGAATTGGATTGGACTCCGGATCGGTGCTTGGCCTTGTCGTCCTGTTCGGTGTTGTCGTGAACAACGCGATCCTGCTGTACGAGGCAACCTGCGCACGGCGATCGACGGGCATGTCTGCCGCGCAGTCGGCGTACGGCGGAGCCTCCGGGCGGATTCGAGCCATCTTCGCGACGACGCTGACGACGATGGTCGCCCTGTTGCCGGTCTGCATCATGTCGCGCGGCGCTGCCGAACGGTCGATGTCAGCAGCCATGCTGGGAGGGATCACCGCTTCGGCCGCATTGACCATATTCGTATTGCCCGTGGTCTTCGCGCATGGGGCCCGCGCGTGAACGGGCCAGGATGGTATGGCAAGCCCGTCGCCGCGCTGTGCGCGACCGCTTGCATGCTGGCGATTTCAACCCTGCTGCTGGCCGGCGCCGAGTTTGGGCCGCGGGAAGCGGCATCGAAGGAGTTCTATGCCGTCACGCTCAGGCACTATGGCGTCGATGCGCGCGAGATGGAACGCTCGGTAGCCATACCGCTTGAAGACGCGCTCGCGGCGGCCGCCGGGGCGATCGAGACATCGAGCACGTGCGAGTATGGCATGGCCCGCGTGCTTGTCCACTTCGCCGATGGCACGGACAGGGATATGGCCTATGAATCCGTGCGCGACGCCGCACGGCGTGTGTACGAACGCCTGCCATCATCCGCCCAGAGGCCGGAGATCGCCACGTCGAGCGAGGGCAGCGGTCCGGTGTGGGTCGCCGCCGTCCATGCAACGGACACGAAGGTCGTGTCGATCGGCCAGCTGCTCGAGCGCACCATCAGGCCGGCTCTCGAGAGGCTGCCGGGCGCAGGCGAGGTGGACATAGCCGGCACGGGCTTGCCTGAGATCATGGTCGATGTCGACGAGGCCGCCGCATCGGTGGTGGGGCTTGGCACCGCAGACATAGCGGTATCGCTGTCCGCCGATGACAGGTTCGAACCCGCCGGATCGCTTTCATATCGGGGTACGGAGCTGCCGATCGCGCTGGATGGCAGGTACGACAGTCTGACCTCGCTTCGTGGAGCGAGCATCGCTACCGATCGAGGCGCCTCCATCAGCCTCGGATCACTCGCACGCCTGGAGGAGCGCGACAGGCCACCGGATATGGTGTCGAGGGTCAATGCGCAACGAGCCATCACCGTCGCGGTCAGCCCCGGAGGGCAGGCCAACCTTCCATCGCTGTCGCATGGCATCGCCATCGCGACGGCCGAACTTGCCGAGGCCCATGACCTGAAGTTCGAGGTGCTGTACGACGCCGGAGCGGCCGTCTCCGCCTCCTTCAATGCGATGCTCGGGGCAATGCTGCAAGGGGCTGTCGGCGTCGCGATAGCGACGGCCCTGCTGCTTGGCGGGCTGCCGCGGGGATCGGTCGCTGCGGGCCGTGCCGGCACCAAACTGGTCGCGGTGCTGGCCGTTCCGATGATGCTGCTCATGTCCGCGGCCGTGCTTGTCGCACGCGGATACCCGCTCGACCGCCACATCGTCGCAGGCCTGGCTGCAGGGCTTGGCGCCTCGGTGGACGCCGCAATCATCGTGGCGGAACGGCTCGGGACAGCCACCTGCGTCGCCGAGGGTCGCCTTCGAATGCGCGGGCTCGTGCCTACGCTGCTCGCCGGCACGGCTACGACGATCGTGGTGCTCGTGCCGCTTGCCCGGCTCGACTTCATCGCCGAAGGAGCCGCGCGTGTTGCCGTCGCGATCGCGGTAATCAACGGCGTGTCCTTGCTGACCGCCTGGTGCCTGCTGCCGCCTTTGATGCTGGCCGTCTTTCCTGCAGCCCGGTCCGGGCCGCTCGATGCCACAAAGCCTTCCGGTCTCCATCGCGGCCAGGGCAGCGGCGCGCGTGCATTCAGGCTTGTGCGGCGATGCCTTGCCATCTGCGCGCGCCTCTGTGCCGCACGGCCTGTCATGCCGGCGGCCTGCGCCGCGCTCCTTGGTCTCGCGGGCGTCGTGGCAGTTCTGCTGTCTCCTCTTGTGACAGCCGCTGGCGATGATGGCCCGATCATTGAGGCGCATGTCGAATTCGAGCCGGGAACCGCCATCGAACAGGTCGATGAGGGGCTCGCCATCTGGTCGAGGTCCCTGAGCGGTACGGAGGGCGTCATCCGCGTGTACACGACGGCACGGCGAGGCTATGGTTCTGCCCAGGTCACCTATGATCCGGCCGTCGTCGGCCGGGCCCCGCTGTGCGACACCATGCGCCACGGTGCGCCAGCTGGCACATTCGTCTGGATACCCGAGTCTGGTGCGCATGAGCGATCGTTCGAGGTGATCGTTTCCGGTGATGACGACGCGGAATGCAGGACCCTGGCGACATCCGCGGCTTCGAGGCTGTCGGCGCTTCCATGGGTCATCGAAACGATACTGCAATTCAAGGAAGGAGCGCCCGACATCGTCATCGGGCCCGACCGCGAACGGCTGGCGATGGCGGGCATCGGTTTTGCCCGGGTCGGGGACAGTCTGCGGCGCGCCATCCAGGGACCGGTCGCCTACAAGCGGCTCGACGAGCAGGGCCAGACCGATGTGCGCTTCATGTCCCGTGCGGCGGCATCGGTGCGCGGACTGGGTGCAATTCCGGTGCGGACGCCTGCCGGATCGCAGCCGGTCGGTGCCTTGGCGCTGGTGTCGCGCCAGCGGGATGTGGCTAGGATTTATCGATCCGACCGCAGAAGGATCGCGGCCCTCGCGCTGCGTGCGCGGCCGATCGATCCACGTGCGGCTCGGGATGCCGTCTACGCCGCGCTCGCGGCAGTGCCGCGTCCGGCCGGTTATGACTTCGAGTTCGACCGGATGGCGGTCGAATCTGTCGAGCGGCTTTCCGGAAGCCTCGGTTCATTCCTTGTCGCGGCGCTGCTTGCCTACATCGTGACGGCGGCCGTCTCCGAATCCCTGACCGTTCCTCTGGCGGTGATGCTGCCGCTGCCGCCATCGCTGGCGGTGCCTGCCGTCCTGCTTGCCATCGCCGGAGTGCCCATCGACGCATCGACTGCGTGCGCATTTGTCGCCGTGTCCGGCATCGTCGTCAACGCATCGGTCCTGACCGTAAATGAAGCGCGGCTGCGCGGCATAGCCGCTGGCCGCACCGTCGATGCAGTCGATCTCTATCACATCATCAGATCGAGGTTCGCGACGCTCGCAGCAACTTCGGGTACGACCGTGGCCGGAGCCCTGCCTTTCCTGCTGCTCGGCGCCACCGGAGCCGGCATGGCACGAGCGTTCGCCTTTGTCACCGCGCTTGGTTCATCGGCCTCGTTCATCGTTTCGATGACGCTGGTGCCTTCGCTTGCCGCGATCTTTCCCGGATGGTTCGCCCTATCGAGGTTGGCCAGCATCGATCCACCGAAAGGAGATTGAATATGGAACTTCACCGTCTGCTGCCCGTCATCATCATGGTGGCCATCGGTGCCGGCAACGTTTGGGCCGATGAATCGCGTGTTCCTGGCTTCGACATGCCGGCATACGAGTCCGCTCTGGCATCGACCGAGCGATCGGCAACTCCATCATCCTGGCTCTCCGGTGCCCGAAACGGAGTGGCGTTGGCGATCGCCCGATGGGAGCGTGATGCCGCCTGTCTCTATGACAGCCCGGAGCTGATGTCCGTCGCCAGAGACCAGCTGCGCCGCTGGAGCAGCGATGACATCGCCGCCCGATTCTCCTCCTGGCTGCTTGACCGGTTCTTCGGACGGGAGGCAGCCCGAGTTCGCGGGCGGGTCGAGTCCGCCATAGCCACCGCGAACATCCAGTTCCTCTATTCGGTGGCGGCCGATGGTTCAATCGTGCGCGATGCGGCCGGAGATCCGGTAATCGCCCGCGCCGACAGCGCCGGATCCGATGCCGATGCCTGGAGGTCCCGAGCCGATGAAGGCATCACGTCTGCCCTCGCCGCATACGACGTACGGCTCGAAGCGCTCAGGCCCGAGCTGCTTTCGTATATCGAGCCGGACGAGCGCGGTCGTTTCGAGTCGATCGTGGCGGAGTCACGGGGCATCGCGCGGGCCAGGGCTGCCGTCGAACTGAATGCTCTGGCCGATCGCGAGGAGCGGCTGTTCGTGGCAAGGCGGACCACCGATATGTGGAGCCTCAGGCACAAGAGCGAAGGCGAAGCGGCGGGCGAGATAGCGGCGGAGTTGTCCAGAACCGCTGCGCTCGCATGCGAGTCGGGAATGGCGGCATTGCAGGGCCGGATCGAGGCTGCCGGCGCGGACACGAATGACCTTGAACTTGCAGGCACGGCGTGGCTTGCCGCATTCAGGGAGCAATTCGATCGAGGGCTGGCGGCATGGAAGGATGCGGAGGAGCGTTTCATGGTGAGGCGGCTCGAATGGGAGCGAGACGCCACCCAGGCCTATGCGGCGGGCAACCGGGCATGGGCCGACGCATTCGAGCAGCTTGAGGCCGAACGACGTGACTGGGAGGAGAAGGCAGGCGCCGCGTACCGGGATGGCGAGATTGCCTTCTCCGGTGCAAGCGCGACGCTGGAGGCGTCGATTCGATCCGCCAGGGAAGAGTATCAGCGTCTTGCATCGGAACGGGTTGCAATGAGCGCGGACCGGGCGAATGCCTGGGTCGATGTGTATGTGCAATGCAACGCATCGATGAATGGCGAATATGCCAACGCCGCATATTGGCTTTCAGAGCTTGGCGTCGAGGCGCCGCACATTGGAGATGACATGCTGGCCGGGTGGCTGGCCGATGAGATTGGCAAACCCGACAACGATACGGCGCGTCGCACGGCTCTGGAATACGCCAGCTCGTCGATTGCCCTCTATGATCAGTACCGGCAGCAAGCCGTCGAGGCGGAGACCCGATTGGTGGCGGAATTCGATGTGAATCTGGGGACTTTGGACGCGTACCAGATAGAACTGGCGCGGGCTGGTGCGGTCGTTTCCTACTGGCGCAGGCGGGCGGACATCGCGCATGCGGTACTGGACTATGCCAATGATGCGGGTTCGGGACGCGCGACGGAGTCCGAGCTCATGGTCAGCCTGCAGAGCGCGTCGGATGCCTATGACGAGGCTCTGGCTGCCTACGATTCGGCGCGCGAGGAATTGTCCGGTGCGGGTGCTGCGATTGGCGATGCCCGGCGAGACAGCGACGCCGCGCGAGCGGCGCTGGCAGAGGCCGGTACCAGGCTCGAAGAAGTCAACGGCCGCTATGCGTCCTTGATGGCCGTGCTGCTGACCGATGATGGCGGTTTTCTGCAGACCGAGCTCGCGGCCCGCTACCAGGAACTGGTCGCGCTGGAAGTCGACCATCAGAACGCGGATGCTCCGAGCGAGGCGGAGCTGCTTGCCAACTACTTGACGGCCGCCAGGCGGCTCGGCGGAGCCACCGCAATCGAGGATACCGGTGAGGCATTGCGGCTCGTCATAGCTGGCTCGGCCGCCGAGCCTTCCCTGGCCGAGCTGCGGCGTTCAGCAGCCGCGATCATCGTCCCGGCCGACGATGCAGATCCATCGGCTGACCCGGTCGCCTATGGGCTGGCACCGACGGATCCCGCGTATGCCCAGATCGAAGCGCTGCATTGCGGCTTCCTCGAATGCCTGGGTTCGGCATCCGGCGCCGATGAGGCGGCCGAGATCCAGTCGCGGTATGCCGCGATGGCGGCCAGAATCGCCGCCGCCGCGCGCGCGCGGGCTCAGGCCGCCCTCGACGACAGGCTCGACGCCGTGGCCTTGCTCGGCGCTCCGACACTGTCATCGTGGTATGAGCACAGAACCGGGCAGGCGGCCGGCGGTGACGTCGTCGTCATGCTGACCGCTGATGTGGCATCGGCGTGGCGTGATCTGATCACGGCACGCGCTCGGCTGGAGCTGGCGGCGCTGGATATCGAGGCGAACCGCGAGAGTCTGCCGGTCGATCGGCGAGCCGCAGAACTGGCCCCGTGGTGGGCCGGTGACGACATCGCGGCCGGGCATGCGAGGGCGACACTCCGCGCCATACTGGCGATCGATGCCGCGTCTCCTACTGCCCAGTCATTTGCGGAGAGCCTTCAGTCGCTGGGCCTGTACGATGAGCAGGCGGACGCATTCATGCGCGGTAGCGGCTTCTTCGCCGATGGAGGAATCGACCGGGCAAGCCTCTTGTGCGGTCAGGAGTCACGCGCGTGGCGGAGGGCGGTCGGGCGGCAGACAGCGCTCGCGCGCTTCGGCGGTCTTGCAATGGCGGCTGAACCGGAACGCTATGCCAGCTCGGTCGCCACCATCGATGCCGGCCTTGGCGCGCTCGGCCTGGAGCGGACAGCCGATGGCAGCCTGCCAGCGGTCGAGGATGTAGGGAACGCAATATTCGCACCTGGCCGTGACGCGGCCGAGCGGATTGGCGTGATGATGCGATCGATTGATGGCGCGCTGGCAACGGCCCCGGCATGGACGCGCGGCGTCCTGTCGGGATGGCGTCAGTCGCTGAACATGTATCTTGCCGCACGTGCGCTTGACCTGGGTGCGGAAGCGCCACTATCGACCGCTGAGCTGAGCTCGCGTATCGAGTACAACAGACAGGCTTCGGCGGAACTGCAGCGCTTGCTGGAGACGCCATGTGATGATGACGCGGATGCCATCGGCAGGCTGTCGTTGCTGGCCGATCAGCAGGGCAGGGCGCTCGTCGACGAAGCCGCTTCTCTGCAGGCCATGCTCGGGTACGCACTGGCGTACGAACGGCTGCACGACGAAGCCGCCGCGGCGGCAGGCTCTGGCGCACTGCACTGGCGCCAGTATCTCGCCTCCGGTGCAGCCGTAGCCGCCTGCGCCGCGCTGGCCTCGGCATGCACCTCGTGGGCCGAAGGGACGCTGGCAGACTGCCAGGAACTGGCCACGCGCGCGAACGTGGCTCTGGGCGAGGCACTGCGCATGTGGGGGTCTGCATCGAGCTGCGATGCTGCAGATCTTGCACGTTTATATGAAATTACAGAAGAATATATCACGAATCCCGATGCCTCGTTCGAGGCCGGCGATATGGGCCAGGTTGCGCCATCGCTCGAAGAGGCCGAGGCAGGTGCGTACGCGGCCTATGTACAGCTCTGCACCGCCCGGTCCCAGGCGCGCAGCGCCTTCGCGGCTGCCGCCGGCGCCTACGAGTTGGCTGCCGACAGACAGGCGCTGCAGGACCGCATCGGAACAGCGGCCCAGGATGTGACATCGGCCCGAGCCGCATATGATCAGGCCATCGCCGACTTTGGCCTGGCCGGCCTTGTGCTGGCGGCGGCCGGCGGCGCCTACGATGATGCATATGGCCGCGTCCTCTCGCTCGATCATGACCAGGAGGCGGCCAGAACGGAATACGAGAAATTCGATGCCATTCGGCGCTGGGCCAGTACGGCGTATCTGGCGGTGGCGGAGCCGGCCGATGCGCAGTCCGCGACCTACCAGAGTCCATCGGCCGAAGCGAGCTATGTCGAAGAGGGGCTGGCTCGAGCTGCGGCTGCGCTTGCTGCCCTGGAGCACCTCCATGATGGTACCGGCGCGGCCGATATCGACCCGTCTTTTGCGGCCTTGTATGAGCGGTATCGGGCCAGCTATTCGAACATGATGCTCGCTGCCAAGGCCCGCGATATCCTCGGAACGTCGATCCAGGACGAGATTGCGATCAATTCACGCGCGTACGATGCCTACACACGTTCGATAGCCGCATTGCAGCAAGGCGTCCCGTCCGAATCCTGGTATCCCTACCTGCGGCTTGGCGAAGATGGCCTCCTTCGCCTTGCGTATGGCACTGATTTCGTGGTGAGCGGCGCGGCGACGGCCGACGCGATCGATGGCTATTTCTCGGAGGCCTATGGCCGCAATATCGAGGAACTCGCGGCCTGGATGAGCGGTGTCGGCTTTGATGAGCGGCGGGCCAGATCATGGGGACTGGCTCGAGACTACGTGCTCGCGTCGATGGCGACGAAGAACCCCGATTTCGCCAGTATGGCATCGATGCCTGGCGGCGCGGTCGACGAGGCTCTGCTCGGCGGACACCGGTTCACGCTGCTGGGTCAGACCCTGTCCGGTATCCTGGCAGACTATCGCACAGGCGAACTCGAGCGCGAGCGCCGCGCCGCCTATGAGGGGATGGGCGATGAAGAGCGTGGCTGGTTCGAGACGTATCTGGCGCTCCAGATCGCCGGTGCGATGAAGAAGCCAGTCGGTGCGGACGGGAGCGGCGCCGAGACCTTCGACGCCTTCTCGTATTGGTCAACCCGCGCCGAATATCAGCGGCTCGAATCGGTGGCCGCATCGGAGTTGCGCGTCTGCGATATCGGGACCAAGACGAGCGCGGCCTCCTACACCGGTCTCATCGCCGCCGCCGCGGTTGCCGGCGCCTTCTTCGTGACAGCCTGGCTCGTACCGGGACTGCTCGCTGCCGCGGGCGTCGCCTATGCCGCGATCCTTGGCTTCTCGCTGACAGCCGCGGACATCAACGCGACGCGGTCGGTGTACGCCGCGGAGATGAACGATGTGCAGCGGCAGACATCGCTCAATGTGGCGATGATGACAGAGGGCATGGATGCCATTGTCGCATCGCGAGCCGCGTACCATGACTCGTGCGGACGGCTGGCGGAACTCACGGCCAACGGCGAACAGACAGAGCCGGTCGATGCCGCCATGCTGGCCAATTCGCTGGCAGGTACCGGCCGGTTGAGCACATCCGAGGTCTCGTCGATCGCCGACCTCTATGATCAGTACCGAGCGGCGACCGGTGCGGAACACCGGCGGGCGGACGAGGCGCTCGTCGCCCTGTCGGACTGGGCCAGGGCAGACATGCAGAAGTCGTCACTTGCATTGGACGTCACCTATGCGCGCGATGCGGCGCGGCAACTCGAGGCGGGCGCTGCCTACCGATCGGTGTATGATCGCTACATGGCCGGACAGGTGTCGGTGCAGGAACTCGTCCGGAGTGCCGATGCTGCCTTCGCAGCTGGTATGGTGTCAGCCAGGAGCCATGATGCGGCGCTCGCCTCGGCCTGTGCTGATATTGGCCTTGCGGGCGACCTGAGCGATGGTCCGATGCCGTCACGCGAGCATGCCGAGGCGGCCACATCGCTTGCGGGCCTTGTCGCGCGAGCCTGTGCCGACAGCTGCGAGGCCGGGCTTGCCGCTCGCGAGGCGGAATGGGATGTGCGTCGTCTCGAGCTGTCCGGGAAATTGGACGCCTGGAGGGAGGCGGCCGGGCTGATCCTTCAGCGGGGCCGGGCCGATTTCGCCCGTGGTGCCGAGACCCTGCAGGATCGGTATGCCTCGTGGGCCAGCGGCTTTGCCGAAACGTATGCGAATCGGCAGGCCGTCTGGGAACTGACCAGTGGCGACATGCAGGCAGAGAAGCTGGCGTGGGTGGGCAAGGCAACCGACGCGGCCGATCATGCCTCGGCCGATGCGATGCTTGCGTTGGTCGGCTCGGACGCGGAAGCCGCGGCGCGCAGGTTCGATACCTGCACCGTGCTTGATCTGACATCGAACGCCGGCGCCGGCGATGCGCTTGAGCAAGTGATGAATATGGCTGGCATCCGCAGCATGGCCGATGTCCTGGCCATCCAGTCCGGCGCCGTGCGGACATTGTCGACGGCGGTCATGAACGGTCTGGCGGCGATGACCGGCGCCGACAGCGGACTCATCCAGGTGGCGGCTCGAACCTTCGTCGACAAGGCGTCCGCCGAGCTTGCGGGCACCCAGTCGCGGATCATGGCGGCCCGTGCGCGGATATCCGCCGAAGGCGCAATCGCCGCGCTGGCCAGCAATGTCGAGCGCGCCAATGACAATTTCTCCCAGGCGATGAACGAGAACTTCGTATCGCATGGCAGGTGGCAGCGGCAGTCTGGTTCGTACGTGAAGGATGTGGTCGTGCATTCCACGCTCTTTCAGAACTTCATCACCGAGAAGGCCAGCGTCGCCGTCTATGTGCCGTTCACGCCACGATTTGGTGTCATGCAGACGGACCTGTCGGACCGCACGCTGGCCGCGCTCGATGCGCACGGAATCCAGGCTTTGCTGGATGCGGCCCAGCGTGAAGTTGCCCAATGGCATGACGATGTCTTCGGCGCTCCATCCCGGACATCGGGGCCGGCATCGACGACGGGCGCGTTCGGAGCCTGGATCGGCCGCGATCCTCGACTGGCCGAAGATGCGGATCCCGACAGCGACAGCGAGTCGATGTTCGCCGATCAGGGGGCAGGGGAGTTGGGCCGCTTGATGCGCAACTATCTGCTGTGGAGCCTGCGTGAGGAACGAGGCTGGATGGAGGCGAACAAGCCATCGTATGAGAAGAGCCTCTGGGACGACAGAGGCGCCTGGTTCAAGGCGCCGTCGATTCGTGGCATAGCCGACATCGGATTGGGCGTCGCTGCCAGCTTCCTGTCTGGTGGGGTTGCCCTGCCGGCACTGCTTGGCGCTGCCGCTCTCAATCTTGCCGACGACGCGGTGTTCGGAGCCCTCGATGTGGCCGGCGGTTACAGGAGCGCTGGGGACGCGGGGCTTGCATTCCTCAAGAAATCGGCTATGGCGGGTGTGTCGATACTTGGCGGCGGCATCTTTGGTTCTGGATTATCCGGAACCCTGTCGGGTGCCAGTGGGCTGGCCGAGGTTGCCGGCCGGACAACCTTGCTCGGGCTGCAGGGCGCTTCGACGGCTGTGGCCAATGCCGCCATAGGAGCCGTTTCGTGGAATGGATCGTCCTTGGGCTGGTCCGGCGCATCATTTGCGGCTGGCATCAAGGATGGTCTCGTGACAGCCGCCACGGGCATGGCGGGGAATCTGACGCGCGGGCTTCTGAATCAAGGACTGGAAGGTTTCACCGGAGTGGTCTACGATAACGGCATAGCGCTGTCTGGTCTCGGCGGCAGCCTTGCGGCACAGGGTGTCCAGTACGCCTTGACCGGTACGGCCGCGGTCAATATCGCCAACTTGAACATGTTTGGCCTGGCCGGATCGGATGGCGTTGCAGTACCGATGGGCTTGCTGGCCCTGCGACTCGGCCCCGATGGCCTGAGCGCCGGGCTGGGTTCCGATGGCGCCGACATCAGTCTCGGCACATTGGGCCGAGCCGCGATGGGCTTTGAGGCATGGGCTGTCAACGCGCGCATGGCCATTTCCGGCCAGGAGGAAGCGACGAGGTATGCCAGCGCTCTCCGGACACTCTACTCGGTCGGCGGTTCGGCCAGTGCCGAGCGCACACTGTATGGGCGCATACTTGCCGGGCGTACCGATATTGTAGAAGACTGTTCGGGTGACTACCGTGCCCAGACCATCTACGACCAGACCACCGGACACGCGACCATCAGCCTCGGGGGCGAGTCTCGTGCCGATGCATCCCGATTCGGCATGGGCATAATTTTGGCTCATGAGGCATACCGCGATGGAATCGACAATGGCCAGAGTGGCCAGCACGACGAGACGGTCGGTGCCGTACTCGGTCACATTGGAGCCGCGGCATCGCTTGCGGCCACCTACGGCAGCGGCGCGATGAGCGCCACACAGCGCGCGGAAATTGAAGCCATGCGGGCCGCGTATGCCGGCAACGGCGAGTCGCTTGCCTCGGTACTCGATTCCTACGACACACGGGGCGATTTCTGGAGGCTCAATCATGATGGAAGCCTGGCCTTTGATGGCCGGGCCACACTTCGTGATGAGGACGGCACGATCATCTGGAGCGCGGCCGACATGGGCGTCAAGGAGAGTCAGATAGAAGGCAGTCTGCTCAAGATACTCGGGGTGGATCAGGGCAGTGCGGCGAACATAGAAGCGGTGCGGCAATTGATGGTCAATGCAGGCATGCAGCATTCCTTTGCCTATGATTCTGACCAATGGCTGTGGGTGCGCAGGCAACCGGTCGCTGTCGGTTCCAGCGGTTCGTTCCCCGTGACACAATCGATGGATCTGACTGTCGCGAACCAGGGCACGAGCATATCGATCGATTCGATAAGTGCCTTCTATGATTCCATTGACGCCGGCAAGAAGGTCGTTCAGAGCTTCATAAACAACGCCTATGGCTCGGCCATAGGCCTCCTCGAGTATGCTGGCGATCAGTACAAGGTTCAGGCCGAGCAACTGCTGTCACGAGTATACACGCGCAATGAGGTGAAGCTGATCGAGTCGAACAAGACCTGGTATGACGAGTCGATCAGGAGCGGCATAGCGGTCGATTCGATGATCACCGGCAATGCCTCCCGCACAACCGGGTTTGGTGTCGACACTGGCAACCTTGCACTCGCTACCTCGAGCGTCTCAGGCGCCGCATTCTTCCAGGAATGGCACACCGGTCTCGACTATGGTAGCGGTGGCTCCTCTGTCCAGACGCCAGGAGGGGCGTGGCAATTCGAATGGCAAGATGACCACAGGGCATATTTCCAGCTATTCGGAGGAGACCTGAAGATGCGGATAATGCATATCGATCCCACCCAAATAATGCAGATCGATCCGGGACAGTTATTTGGCAATGGAAATCATAAAATGGAGATGTTCACCTATCCGGGCCAATCATTTGGCACCGGCACTGGGGCTCATATTCACATCGATTTCACAAGGCGGTTACCACATGATGGATGCTATGAACGACAATTTGTCGATCCTGAGACATTCCAGCCAGGTTCAACTTTCGACTATTCCTTCTCATATCTTGATTCATTGAAGGTGCCACTCATCGGGTATCCGCAGAAATTCTATCGCTATTAGGATAGAAGGAGCGATTATGCGCAATCGGATCATATCCGCTTGGTTATGTGTTCTGCTGATTGGCTGTGCCAAGCATTCTCTCTTTAGTCAAACGATTGCATCACAACCTTCGGGAGTTGGCTATGCAGATACTAGTCCCATAGAACGTATCCTGCCAGAGCCCCTGTCAATGGACTCATTGATTGGCATTTGGTTATTGCTCGACTCTGAAGGAGAAATCGCCAAGTCAGGCGACCGGCTCTCTATTGCAAAATCCGATAACGATTATTTTGGTATACTTGAATATCAAGGCACTAAGAAGAAGTGCCAATTGAATACCGATGGTAAGGCATTTTGGCTACTTGCCGAGAGCGGCGAGAGATATCGCATATCCCGTCTAAGATCGCTACATCTGAGTGGCAAGAATGGAATCGGGCTGGCGCTAGCTACCGGCCTCGATGATATCGGGCTGGGCTTTTTCCAGCGTGAAGACATCCTGAAGCAGCTCGAAGGCCAGTAAGCATGCTTGTCTTTCGGTGAGTACTCGACTACCATCCGGTCACATGCGTTTTTCAGGACGAGTTACCGGGGCGAGTGACGAGAATACGATAGCTTCGGCCCTGCGATCGATGCGACAGGCGGGGGCGGAAATAATCAACCTGTCGGACAGCAATCCGACGACGAACGGCCTCGCCCCGGCGGGTGCACTGGAGGCCCTGGCCGACCCATCTGGCCTCACATACAGCCCCATTCCGAGAGGGCTTGAATCAGCGCGGCAGGCGCTGGCCCAGAGGTTCGGCGGCGACGCCGCTTCCTATTTCATGACCGCCAGTACGTCCGAGGCCTATTCATGGGTATTCAAGCTGCTTTGCGACCCCGGCGACACGGTCCTGGTCCCCAAGCCGGGGTACCCGCTGTTCGATCATCTTGCCGGTCTTGAGGCAATACGCGCAGAGCCGTATCGGCTAGAGTACGCCCATCCGCGGGGATGGGCAATCGATATGGACAATCTGCGGGCGGCCGCGGCAAGTACCAGCGCCAAGGCGATCATCGTCATCAATCCAAACAATCCGACCGGCTCATTCATCTCGGCTGGGGAGCGGGCATCGATCACGGAACTCTGCGCCGAGCGTGGCATGGCGCTGATAGCCGATGAAGTATTCTTTCCGTATGCTCTTGATTGTAGTCCTGATCGTTCGCGGCTCGGCGGTGAAACCGCATGCCTGACATTTTCACTCGATGGGCTGTCCAAACTGCTGTGTCTTCCGCAGCTCAAGCTCGGCTGGATTCGGGTATCGGGGCCGGCCGCCGATGTCGCCGAGGCGGAGTCCAGACTGGAAGTGATAGCCGACACGTTCCTGTCGGCCGGGGCTCCCGTGATGCTCGCCCTGCCTACGTTGCTCGGGAAGGCCGACGCACTCGTGGCATCGGTCAATGCGCGGCTCCGGACGAATCTGGCCGCGGCTCGATCGATGTTCGAGTATCCGGGTGCTCCATTCAGGATACTACGCTGTGAAGGCGCCTGGACGGCGTTGCTCGAGTATCCCCGCTATGAGCCAGAGGAAGCTACGGTCCTCGGCCTGCTTGAGCACGAACAGGTGGCCGCACAGCCTGGCTATTTCTTCGACATGGAGCGGGACGGTTACCTTGCGCTGAGCCTCATACTTGAACCGTCCAGATTCTGCGAGGCCATCCGGCGGGTGCGCCGGTACATGGAATCCCCCGGCGGCTCCTGAAAGATCGCGCTTGTCCGAT
>MTLE01000133.1_pt3 | contig 61724 bp, 63 predicted proteins | sample 1982461 | NCBI WGS metagenome assembly MTLE01 (sample SAMN05712605, study PRJNA340218) | biofilm metagenome | isolation source: sample SPL anode biofilm adapted to -200 mV | place: USA | collected 2012-02-03 | reverse complement strand
GTTGATTGCTTTTGATTTAGATATAGCATCAGCCATGCCAAATATTGCTTTCGCGATAATAAAGCACATAACATGCAGATATTGCAGCATAAAGTGTGTGGCGGGTGATGGGTGGGCATGAGGTGTCATATTGAATTCAAGGGAGCAAGTGTATAGTTCGAAAATACACCAAACTTGTTTGCATATCTTGATAAACCCAATGATACCAAACTGATATGCGTGATTGTGGTGGATCAGAAGGGTGTATATAAATGACAGCCAAAGGCAGATCGGTGTTCTGGTGGCGGGTGTCCTGCGGATATTAGGGCTTCAGTAAATCTGTCGCGAAACAGCGAGCTTCGCTAAAATCTGCCCGGTCGCGTTCAGTCAGGTTTGACAAACAAACAATTGCGATTCAAACTTTAACTAAGAATGGAAATATTTGAACGTTAAAGTACAGCCGCTTGGGTGTTATCCGGACTAACAACAAAAGCGTCTCTTGGAGAGAAAAATGAAAAGATTTCTGGTAACAGTGCAGGCCGCGATTATCGTTTTCTGTCTGGTTGCCGGGTACTCGGCCCGGGCCGAGGATGACCAGGATGCGCCTTCAAGCATATCGGAACAATCAGGCGATTACCTGTTCACGCCCGAAGAGTTGGATGACCTGCTTGCGCCCATTGCGCTTTACCCTGATCCGCTGATTGCCCAGATGTTGCCGGCAGCTACCTTTGTTGATCAGATAGACGAAGCGGCCCGTTATGTCAGGCAGTACGGAAACACTGCCAGAATTGACATACAGCCTTGGGATATCAGCGTCAGGGCAGTAGCTCACTATCCTGATGTGCTGTTCATGATGGACATGAAATACGATTGGACAGTCTCCCTTGGGCAGGCGTTTATTAATCAGCAGCAGGACGTTATGGACGCAATCCAGCGCCTTCGCGCCGATGCCGAAGAATCAGGGAATCTGGTATCCTCTCCGCAGCAGCAAGTAATTGACGAGGATGGAATCATAAGTATCGTGCCTGCCGAGCCGGAGTTGATCTATGTTCCCCAATATGACCCGCTGGCGGTGTATGTCGAACGGCCCTATCAATCCTACGGATTCATCACATTCGGCGTCGGGTTCAGGATTGGTGCCTGGCTGAACCGAGATTGCGACTGGCAGCAGCACCGGGTCTATTACCACGGCTGGCAGGGTAGGGGCTGGGTCAGCCGAGCTCGCCCATATATCCCGGTACGGAATAATGTCTATATAAACAAAAGATATTCAACCATCAATATTAACCGCAGGGTTGAGCGGTATGACACAACCGGCTTCAGAACCAATCTCCGTCGTGATGTTCAAATCCGTAGCGTACGCCCGGTTCCGGCAACACCTCGTGGCACGGTAAGAAGTCCGGGCAACAGGGGTGCTATCCAAGGCCCTGCTCCCCGGCCGTCCACAAACACCCCAACCCCAACACCAGTCGTGCCGGTCCCCGGCCAGAAAACCCGAGCTCCGTCTTCCGTGTCGCCGGGGCTCCCTGCTGCCGGTCGAGCGATCCGCCAACCGCAGCCAAAGAATAACGGGGATATTTATCGGGGACGTCAGATGCCAGGGGCGCAGCCTGCACAGTCTTCAGGATATGGAGGATACGGCAGCAGCAAGGATGCGGCGACTTATCAGGAGCGGGGACGGGCCAGCCGGGAAAGCGTGCGTGAATTCAAAATCAAGCAGCCGGCAACTCAGAGTATTCAGCCACCCGCTCCGTCACGGGGCATCGCTGGTCCCGGCGTCAGGCAGTCTGCTCCGGCAGTTCGGCAAGCCCCGGCAGTGCAGCCCACCCAGCAACCCATGCGCCAGCCAGCACAGGGCAATCGGGATGAACGTGAGCAGAGGCAACGCTAGGTTGTTTGGGTATTATCAGCGCGGGCCGGAAAGTTTGTCCGTTTTGAAGGGGAAAGGAACATGGGTATGATAATGTCTTCTATCGGGTTTGCAGGTCGCTGCATGAAGTTGTGCGTGGTGGCAGCCATATTTGCTGTGGTGGCCATAACCCCATTCAAGGGGTTTGCCTACCAGTCCGAAGCGCCTCAACGGGAATTCTCTTCACCGGAGGAGGCCCGTCAGGCGCTTGTCAGCGCGGTTAAGGCAAAAGACCATGCCGGCCTGAAAGCCATATTCGGGTCGGTTGCCAGGGATTTGGAACCTGGTGATCCGGTTGAGCAGGCAGCGGAATTCGACAGTTTTGCACGCCATGTCCAGGAGGGTACCGAGTTGGTGGCAGAGGGACAGGCAAAGGAAACCCTGCTGATTGGCAGTGAAAGGTGGCCCTTTCCAGTGCCGATTGTCAAAAGAGGAGACAAATGGCTGTTCGACACCGAGGCCGGCCGCGAAGAGATTCTCAACCGGCGCATAGGCAAGAACGAATTGATTGCCATCAATGTGTGCCGGGCTTATGTGGATGCGCAAAAGGAATATTACAATATGCCGGAGCCTGACGGGGATCAGCTACCCAAGTATGCCCAGCACATGATCAGTAAATCAGGCAGAAGAGATGGCCTCTATTGGCGGACTGTAACCGGCGAAAAGGCCAGTCCGTTGGGTTTGCTGGTCGCCAAGGCAAAGGAAGAAGGGTATCTTGAGAAGCGTAAGGCGGGGGAAAAGGGGCCACGTCCCTACCATGGTTATTATTTCCGCATTCTGAAACAGCAGGGGCCAAGTGCTCCTGGCGGAAAATTCAGTTACATCATAAATGGCAATATGGTGGCCGGTTATGCCTTGATCGCCTATCCGGCCCGCTGGGGGGTCTCGGGAGTAATGACTTTCATCGTGAACCAGCGGGGCAGGGTGTACCAAAAGGATCTGGGGGCGGAAACAACGACAATTGCCCGAAAAATAAAGTCATATAACCCGGACTTGACCTGGAAGTTGGCTCCGGAACGCTGAACCAATGATGCCGTGCCCAATGGCCTTTTTCCCGCTTAATTCAGGCTGGTAACCGGTTTGATGGGGAAACCCGTGTGTGGGTCGTTTTCTGCCATGCCGATAGCAAGGGTTATGGATAAAACCTGTTGCGGCTGGAGGGTGCGTGGCCCCCACTGCAAGCCGAGAAAGCGGCAGGTATCGCTGTATAGCGGCACTTTGGCTCCCTTGCTGGTTTCAGGGGAAAAGGAGCCGGCATGGTTGGAATAATAGGCCATATCCGGCCTGCTTGGCTTGTCCCACTCGATAAAATTGGCTATATGTGTGTAGTTGTGGTGCTCACCGGCCAAGTCATTGCCATAATCGAGTAGCCCCGCATACGAATTGATCCCGGTGTCTATTTCCTGCTCAGTTTTGACCAGACTCCCTTGCAGCCAGCCGATATTCCCCTTTGAAGAACCGAAGTGCCCTACCCAAGGCTCGTCGCCGTAGAAGTAGTAAAAGGAGGCAGGTTTGCTGCCGGTATTGGTAAACAGGGTCACCAGGGTAAAGTATTTGTCACCAGCATCGTAAAAGAAATATTTGTCTACTTTTATGGGGACGCCATCGACGATTATCCTGTGTTTGCTGGCGATTACAATGGTGTCGGAACGATTCTCCAGAACACGGCTCCCCAGGAATTGCCATTGTTGCGGAAAGCTCGTCTTGTTGGTGTCACCGGCAGGGCAGACAGCTTCATTTACGTTGCACCAGATATGATTCCATCGTTTGCCGTCGAAAAACGTCATGCCCGTTTCATCGTTGTTGGTAAGCCGGAAGTCCGGATCGGATGCCGGCAGACCGCCGCCGAGAAAAATTCCTGATGAGAGTTCACCTTCCTCGTTCTTGAAGCGGCTCAGGTTTATCAGCAGTTTGCTTCCGTCCTGAAATGTATTTTTAACATAACCCCGTCCCTGTTTTCCGTTCCAATGGATATCCATGCAGGAGCCTGTATATGCATCGCAACTGGAGGCAATCTGCGCCTTTTTGAGCCAGGTGAAGGTCATGCTTCCGAGCAGATGTTTTGCATCCTCCGGAAAGAGGTCGTCCGTAATGGTCATGCGCCTGCCGGGTCCGGCCAGAAGGTAAAATCCTTCCCAATCCCCGGTAAAGTCCCAATTTACGTATAGTCCAATCGAGAATACTCCCAGGATCAGGGATACCATTGACCACCGGCCCCGGCGGACGGCAAATTTTTGTTTGATAACGCTAAACATCGGGATTACCTACCCTATTTTGTTGCCACACTGTACTTTAAATAAAGTGTTAATGCTAAATAAACTATATTAATTAATCTATGCACATGTTATGTGGGGTGGCTTGATGTTTTAGGATTGTTTGGAGAAACAAGAGAAAAGTTGGCAGGAAATAAGTGTTCTCAAGCTTGGAGGCTACAAACAAAAATGCTACTTGTTTTATAAGTAGCATTTTGCAGGTGGAGTGGGGAAGTGGTGTGGGCTAGTCAACTTCTCATTTGTCGTTGCCCGGTAAATTGTAATCATCACCTTCAACGCATTCGGTCTGGGCTTCCAAAAAGGAATTTGCCTGCGCATCCTTGATGATTTCCGTCACGCCGTGATTCACCGACCAGATGGTCCCACAGATACTGCATTCAATAATACCCTCATCAAAACCATCAGAATGCAAATCAATATCTACCTGCTTATGGCTCTTGCATACAGGGCATTTCATGGGGATCTCCTTTCGCGTCACAGGTTAGGGAGCTGAATATTAATACTGTGTAAAGTATATGGTGCCGAAAATATTGTTTCAAGTAAAAATATTTTCGGCCGGGCTGCAGCGGGAACGTTCACTTCACCCTTTTGTCTTCATCCTGGCAACGCCCATGGTCATGGCAGTTCAAGGGGGGGCTCAGCCAGCATTGCCAACTGTTCGCGCAGTTCAAGGATATGTTCTCCCCAGTAGCGTACCGTATTGAACCAGGGGAAGGTGCCCGGGAAGATCGGGTCGCTCCAGCGTCTGGCAAGCCAAGCGCTGTAATGAAGCATACGCAGGGTTCGCAGTGTTTCTATCAGGCGTAATTCGGCTTGGTTGAAGTCGAAGAATTCGCTGTAACCATCAAGCAATGCTTCCAGCTGGGCGGACTGGCGCGCCCGGTCCCCTGACAGCATCATCCACAGGTCCTGTACCGCAGGCGCCATGCGCGCATCGTCGAAGTCGACAAAATGAGGCGCCTCATCGCGCCATAGAATGTTGCCGCTGTGGCAATCGCCATGGACACGGATATAACGGATTGGTCCCGCCTCGGCAAGACGTGCATCGATTGTCTGCAAAAGCTGATCTGTCACGGCGGTGTAGCTGGGGCGGTATTCATCTGGGATGAATTTATCGCGGATCAATTTCACGCTTTCGTACCCGAAATTAGTGCTGTTCAGAACAGGTCGAGCCAGAAAAGGTTGCACAGCTCCGATACCATGAATACGGCCGAGCATTCGGCCGAGAATAAGCAGATTGTCCAGGTTGTCGAACTCAGGGGCATGTCCGCCTTGGCGTGGATAGAGCGCAAAGCTGAAATTGCCATGATGAAAAAGGCTCTCGCCAACGCGATTTCTCCACGGCGCCACCACCGGCAGTTCCTGTTTTGCCAACTCGAAACAAAATTGGTGTTCTTCCCTGATCTGGTTCTCGCTCCAGCGCCCTGGACGATAAAACTTGGCTATCAAGGGCTGGCCACCCTCGATTCCGACTTGGTAGACCCGGTTTTCATAGCTGTTGAGGGCCAGGGTGCGGCAATCGCAACGGTAACCCTGGTTTTCGACAGCGTCCATTATGAAATCAGGGGTCAAAGTCTGGAAAGGGTGCTGGCTAGCTGGCATATGGTATTTAGTCCTTATGGTTGAATGTTATTCCTCGGGCTGGTCATCCAGAAAATCGGCAAAGTCAATAACATCCCTGACCTTGTTCAGCAGCTTTTTGGGCCACTGGTCAATCGGTATCCTGGTCAGTATCTTTACCTCTTCAAAAGTGAGATCAACATCATCCGGCAATTTGTCCGCGATTTCGATTGCCCAGCGCGTCTCATCCGGAGTTAATGGCGCTTCTAACTTTGTTTTGTCTGCTTTACGCATTTATCGTCCTCTGGTCGTGATCGGATTCTGTAGAGTGGCGAGCGTACAAGGAATTATCTGGCGACACAATCTCTTTTTTCTCCTCCCAGAGCTAACGTCATTAAGCAAACGCCTGCATGCCGCAATGAATTTGCGCTGATGATAATATTGACATTCAGTGTTTCATATGCATAAAATACCAGAAAATACATACGAATCCTGGTAGACGATAATACTCAACCATTCGCGAGAATGGGGCGGAAAGCCTATAGGGTCTCACAGAGACAGCCGGGTTGCCGAAATGTCACAAACTTTCGGCAATCCGGCTGTTTTATTTTGTACGCTGCAGCAACTTGTATGGAACAGTTTGAAAAATACTTGTAGAAGAAAGGAGCCGTTTTGAAAACCGCCATTGTCATTGCAACTGTTTTGTTTTTTTCTGTTCAGGCCATTGAAGCCAGAAGTGAATTCAACCTGAGCGTCAACATCGGCACTCCGTCAGCGGTTATTGTAAGTCCGCCTCCACCGCCGGTTTACGCACCGCAAGTAGTGATCGACGCCCAACCCGAGTTCATCTTCTCCCCGAATCTCGGATTTTATGTTTCGGTCGGCATCCCCTATGACATCGTCTACGTTGACCGCAATTACTATCTGTATAACGGTGGGAGCTGGTACGTATCTCCCTCTTGCCAGGGACCGTGGATGTCAGCCAATCGCAGGATACCGCCAAAGTTGCGTAGATTCCGCTACGAACAGATCCGTACCTATCGTGACAGAGAATATTCGGCATATCAACACAACCGCGACAATTATCGCGGCCGCTGGTATCGTCCCGAGGGTAATTGGCGTGGCAACAGGAGAGACAACAGCCCGAGGGATGATCACCGAGGTGAATATAGAGGAAACCGCCAGGAAGATCGGCGCATTGATTATAGGGAAGACCGGCGCAGAGATTACAGAGAAGACCGCAGATAACAGTGTGCAGCGGGTCAGGTCTTGAAAATCACTTTTTACTTCAAAATATGACTTTTCAAGGCCTGATCCCGCGCCCCGTCGCAGAGCTTGTCCCCAGACCATTTCGGATGGTCTGTCCCCATCAAACAGTCATTACTCATCTTCATCCTGCCATGTTGTAAATCACCCCCTAAATTTTTCTCGACAGTGCATTTAAATAAACCGGTCAAAAGTCCATCACCATGTTTTCATGTCCGAAAACAGCCAGCATATTTTCTCCATCTTGCTGTAAAGTAGTTAAAAAGGGGGAAGGTATGCCACTCAAAAGGACACATACACTGTTGCTGGATGACACAGCCTGCTATGCGGCATTGCTTGCCCGTGATAGCCGCTTCGACGGTCGCTTTTTTTGTGGAGTTTCCTCCACCGGTATCTATTGTCGTCCGATCTGCCGTGTAAAACCTCCCAAAGAGGAAAACTGTTCATTTTTCATCAGTGCTGCCGCGGCCGAAGCTGCCGGCTACAGGCCGTGCCTAAGGTGCCGCCCGGAGCTGGCTCCCGGCCTGGCCCCCATGGATTCTGTTACGCGGCTTGCGCGCATCGCTACGCTCATCATGGAAGAGGATTTGCTGGCCGATTGCAGCATCCCGGACTTGGCAGCCATGCTTGGTATTACGGACCGGCACCTGCGCCGGGTTTTTGCTGCAGAGTACGGCGTCTCTCCCGTGCAATATCTCCGGACCCGGAGATTGCTTCTGGCAAAAAATCTGCTTACCGATACGCGGCTCAGGGTGACGGATGTTGCTATGACAGCGGGATTCGGTAGTATCCGCCGCTTTAACGATCTTTTCAAAAAGCGCTACCGGCTCACGCCGGGCAACTTCAGAAATAATGACAACAGTTCAGCAAAAGACATTGACGGCATAACCCTGTCTCTTGAATATCGGCCCCCATATGCCTGGAACGAACTGCTATCCTTTTTCGCCGATCGTGCCATACCGGGCGTAGAGAGTGTCGTACAGGACACCTACCGGCGCACTGCATCTGTTAAAAAAGGAGAAACCGTCCATTCCGGTTGGATTTCCGTATCGCTAGGTCCCCGGCACAATGCCCTTTCCGTGACCGTGGCGCCGACGCTCCTGCCTGTTTTGCCGCAGGTACTGGCGAGAACCAGACACCTTTTCGACCTAGATTGCAGTCCTTCGAATGTACATGAGAAGCTTGTGACTATGAACCTTATTGCGCCGGATATGTGCGTTCCGGGAATACGTCTGCCGGGATGTTTCGACCCTTTCGAAATATCGGTGCGGGCCGTTTTGGGGCAACAGGTAACCGTCAAGGCTGCCCGCACTCTTGCAACACGGTTTGCTCAGGTTCTGGGCAGGAAGATTGAGACGCCGTTTGCGGAGCTTGCCTTTGCCTTTCCCCTGCCCAATGAAATCCTGGCGCTCAAAGCGCCGATAGAAGATCATCTGGGGCCTCTCGGCATAACAGCTGCCAGGGCCCGCTCGATTTATGCACTGGCTGAAGCCTTGACGACCAGTTCCATCACGCTTTCTCCCCATGCCGACCCCGGACGAGAGATGGTAAAGCTTCATGAACTCCCCGGTTTCGGTCCCTGGACGGTTAACTATATCGCCATGCGGGCACTCGCTTGGCCCGATGTTTTCCCTCATACGGATTACGGCCTGAAGATGGCGCTGTCGGGGATGTCGTCTGAAGAAATGCAGACCCTGGCGCAAACATGGAGTCCCTGGCGCTCCTATGCAACCATTACGTTGTGGAATTTTCTCAAAAAAGTACCAAAAGATCAAAAAAGGAGTTGATAAACATGAAATACACCTGCACGGTAGAAACCCCGCTGGGAACCATGACGGCAGCAGCCGAAGAGGGGGCTCTTATAGGTTTGTGGTTTATCGGTCAAAAATACTACCCGACCACAACAGCAGCATGGATCAACGAGCCCGATTATCCCGTTTTTAAGGCCCTGCGGTCCCATCTTTCACGATATTTTGCCGGACAGAATATTGGACATGACATCGTGCTTGCCCCGCACGGGTCGTTGTTCAGGAAAAACGTGTGGGATTTGCTTCTGAAAATACCCTTCGGAGAAGTTGTCACGTATGGTGAAATTGCACAAGCGATTGCCCGTGCCGGGAGGCTGACGTCCATGTCGGCGCAGGCCGTAGGTGGTGCTGTCGGGCATAACCCCATTTCCATCCTGATTCCGTGCCACAGGGTCGTAGGTGTTGACGGGAGTCTGACCGGCTATGCCGGGGGACTGGACAAGAAAGAGGCTCTGCTGCGGCTTGAGGGGGTAAACCCAGCCTGAATCACCGGGTTTGAATAAAAATGTTGTGGCTTTAAGTGAGTCATACACAGTCTTACTCCCCCTCACATCCTATCAACCATGCGCCGCCTTGCTGAAGAGGACCAACACGTATTAAATAGTAAAGAGTGTGGTTTGACACCTATACATGCCACTGGATAAAGGCGGCCACGCGACCGCCTTTATCTGCGTTAGTTGTCCCTTCCTGATTATCATGGACCTGTCAAAAGTCTGCCCTTTTTTGCATCATGCGGTGCGCCCTTTGCGGCCGGACTGTATTTTCCCATGGTGGGTAATAATATGTACGTTGTGGTTGCTGGCACGGCGGATCATCAGTTCATGTTTGCCCTGCATGGTGGCTTTTGTACTGCGCCGCTGAATTGTAATCGGAAGTTTAGCCGTTTTCATGACAGTCGCCCCCTTTGTTTTGATGATGTCCATGACTTATTATATCACGCCAATATCAATAGGAATCGCGTAAATGAGTGTAAGTAATTTGCTGAGAGAAACCACCATCCTGTTTGAGTTGGCAGGCTGTTAGGCCTGTGCTCACAGGTCGGTCTCGGAGAAATATTATCTTCAAAACAAATCAAAAGATGTTATAAAATTAGATACTGTTAATATTGTCTTGATCCCCCATTTAAATCGTGATAAAAAATGTATACGTTTTCAATTGCTAAACTTTATGTCATGCAACTAGGTGAATCTTATGAAAAACAGGGCTTTTACCAGGGCTAAATTTTCTAAAAACGCCACCATAACGGTTGGCGGACAAACCATCGGCGGGCAGATTGAAAATATCAGTCTGCGCGGGTTATTCGTGCAAACAAAGCATCAAATACCTTTGAACAGCTCTGTCGAGGTTAGTGTTCAATACTCCAAAAACTCTTCTCTGGATTTGAAGGCAACCGTGGTCAGGCATGAGGCGGAGGCCGGTTTGGGAATGAGGATAAATCGGATGGATATACCCTCGCTGATATATTTAAGAAATTTGGTCACAGTCCATTGCGGTGATCAGAACCGCGTAATGGACGAAACCAAAAAGATGGTTAGCTATATGATATCTTGATTCAAGGTCGAAAGAGGGATTTTCATGGGACTGGTTGCTTCTTGTTAAGCGGCCGGTCCTTTTTTTTGTGCCCCTGGAACGGTACGGCAAATAAGCTGTCAGAACGTCAACAGAGGCCAGATGATATTGCAATCCGGGCATCGGCCCCCACGGATTTGCCTGGCATATTAATTGATTTGCATGGACGGCCGGCAGTGCGGTCATTATTTTAATAAAAGTCCTCCAGCCACTTTATTCCGTGGCTAAAGTTTGTTATGGTGTGGAACAGTGACTGTTTCAACAAAAGAAAATGATCCGGGAGAGTAAATCAGTGCCTAAATCCAAAACTGGGAAAGTATGTATTACGCTTTGTCCACCGGTCGATCTGAGTGGTGAAGCCGGCTGGGTTCCATTCGATGCGCCATCGCTGGTTGGCGAATCTTTGCGTTTCGTCTCCGGCGAGCCGGATGGAAATCGCTTCAGGGCCCGTTATTACCGTGATGAAGAGCAACAACTGCAGGCACGGATATGGTTTGGCCCGGAAACGGAAGGTCCTCCAGGAAGTGCCCACGGCGGATCCGTGTCTGCTGTGCTGGATGAGGTGTTGGGTCTTGCCGCATGGGCTGCGGGCTATCCTATTGTGGTCGGCAATCTCAATGTCAGCTTTCGGAATTTGTTGCCATTGCAAAAGGTAGTGACGGTTGAGAGCCGCATTATCTCCGCACAAGGACGCAAGGTGCTGGTGCATGGCCGCATATTCTGCGGTGAAGCAACCTATGCCGAAGGGGAGTGCCTCTGTATCACTATTCCGGAAAAGAAGGCTGTGTAGTGCAACTGCCGGCCAGTTTGGTGCCAGCCACAAAGGGCGGCCATTTTGGCCGCCCTTTGCTTCCATAACTCAATTTGTTGCCCTTGTCTTACCGGCCGATTTTCAAACGTTTCATGGCCGCGCCATTTCTTCGGCCAGACACCACCAGTACCAGGTGAAAGATGAAGGTTCCAAGCCAACTCATACCAGGGCGGCTCCTGCGCCGCTACAAGCGTTTTATGGCAGACGTGGAGCTGGGCGACGGAACGATGGTAACAGCCCACTGCCCCAACTCGGGAAGCATGCTGGGATGCGCCGTGCCCGGAAGCCTGGTACTCCTCTCCAGAAGCGGCAACCCCGCACGCAAGTTTCCCTATACCTGGGAGCTGGTCCAGGCCGATGGCTGTTGGGTCGGGATTAACACCGCACTACCCAACCGGCTTGTCAGGGAGGGGATCGAGCAGGGGATCGTGGCTGAGCTGCAGGGTTATGAACTGATTCGGCAGGAGGTGTGCTACGGCAGCGAACGGAGCAGGATCGACCTGCTACTGGAAGGCCCAGGGCTCTGTTACGTTGAGGTGAAGAACGTCACCTTGATAGATGGGGACGTGGCCCGCTTTCCCGACTCAGTCACGGAACGGGGACAGAAGCATCTGCGGGAACTGATGGCCATGGTGGAGAGCGGTGCCCGTTCGGTCAACCTGTTCGTGGTGCAGAGGGCAGACGCCCGGACAGTGGCCCCGGCCGATGCCATTGACCCTGCCTACGGCAGACTGTTGCGCCGGGCGGTCGAAGCCGGCGTGGAACTCCTCGCCTACCAGGCCCGTGTTACCCCTGAAGAGATCGTCCTCAGCCATTCCCTGCCCATTTCCCTCTGATGTTTGTTTCTCCCCAGTCGCCAGCTGAATCGCGAGGCCTATCCCCAAAATCAGATTTGTTTCACTCCTTGCAGGTACGCCGGCAAAAATGGCCTGTCACTTTCTCCTTCAGCAGGCAACAGATAGCGCATTGCCACAGGTTTGGTATGATAGTTACGTCATCCTCAGTGACAAAACATCAGAAGGGGAAAACGCCATGATTGCTGACAGCAGCGTTCAGGAAAGCCTAAGGCACTCAAAAGAACACTCAGATGCGATGCTGGAATGGTTACGGGGCAAGGGGAAAACCATTATCATCATCCATGACAACCCGGACCCCGATTGCCTGGCATCGGCCATGGCGCTACGCCACCTGCTGACCATGAAACTGAATAGGGATGCGGTTATCGCCTTTTCCGGCATGATCGGGCGCAGTGAAAACATTGCCATGGCAAAGGAGCTGGAGATTACACTCGTCCCCCTTGAAATGTTGGCTCTTGAGGAATACAGCGTGGTTTGCATGCTTGATACCCAGCCTGGCACGGGCAACAACTCCCTTCCTGCGGATTGCCGGGTGGATATCGTCATCGACCATCATCCCCCGCGCGAATCGACCCAAAAGTGCCGATGGGCGGATATCCGTGATGACTACGGCGTTACCGCCACCATTCTGTACGAATACCTGGTAACGCAAAATATCCAAATTGGTACAAAGCTGGCCACTGCCCTGTTCTACGCGATCAAATCCGAAACCCAGGACTTGGGCCGGGAAGCGAACCAACCCGACCGGGACGCCTACTTTCGCCTCTTTCCCCTGGCGAACAAGCGGCTTTTGTATGAAATAACCCATCCCAAGCTGCCGGTGGAGCACTTCCGGACAATTCACAGCGGAGTTGAAAATGCGAAGATTTACGGAAAGCTGCTGGTTGTGAACCTGCAAGCGATCTATTTTCCGGAGGTGGTGGCGGAGATAGCCGACTACCTGATCAGGCTGGAGGGTATCGAGACCGTGCTGAGCATGGGGCATTACAACGATGAAGTGATTCTCTCCATCCGCACGACAAACACGCTCCTCAATGCGGGAGAAATAATCAGAAGGCTGGTGGCCGGAAGAGGGACCGCCGGCGGGCATGGCATGATGGCCGGTGGCAAGCTGGACAATGTGCCGTTCGACCCGGCCACGCTTGAAGAGATGGAAACGTTCCTGACCAGGAGGCTGTTAGGCGAATTGTCCATGGGCGATGTGATGCCGAAAAGGCTGATCGAGGCGCCATAGTCAGCACCGGTCTGCAGAGTGCTGGCACTTACCGGCCATCGCCGCGAAGCGCCCGGTCATGGACCCGGGTCAGCAGCAGATAGTGCGGTTCGACGCGCTTGAGCACTTTGGGCCTCAAGGCTCAAAAGCGCCGGCAGCTGGCGGATTTCGTCCAAAAGCCAGCGGGCGGCCCCGAAATCGCCCCCATGGTTCATCTGACCCGGGATGGCAACAACGGCCAGGCCGGCCCGGGCGGCGGCAATGATCCCCCGCTCCGAATCCTCAATGGCCAGGCAGCGGCCGGGATCGAGCCCGGCCCGGGCACAGGCGGTCCGGTACGGCTCAGGATCGGGCTTGGAGGCGCCATAGTCCTCGCGGGTCAGGATGAAGTCGAAATAGCCCAGCAGCCCGCTGGCCCGGTGCATCTGCAGGAAATTCTCCCGCCGGCAGCTGGTGACGATGGCCATGGGGAGCCGGCCGTGGAGTTGGCCTAGGGTCTCCCGTACCCCCGGGATCACCCGCGCCTCCTCCCCCAGGAGCCGGAAATAGCGCTCGTCCCGTACCCGGCGCAGCTCCTCTTCACTGCTGCCCGCCAGGGTGAGCACGCTCTCCCCCTGGCGCAGGGAGATGCGGCGGAAGTCGTCGAGGGTAAGCTCCACCCCCGCCAGGGCCAGAGCTTCGGCATTGGCTCGATAGTACAGGTGCTCGGTCTCCATCAGCACCCCGTCGTTGTCCCAGAAAATCCCGTCGAACATCGTTGCTCCTACCGTCTGTTGCGTCTGGGCGTCGCCGATGGTGCAGCAGCGTCACCTCGTGTCTCATCCGGTTCCCCGGCTCCGGCCTCCCAGCCGTACCGGTCCAGACCGACCCTTCCCTGGTTGTCGAAGTACACCCCCTCGGCTTCCAGCAGAAGCCGCTGGATGAGGTCGCCGTCACCATTGCGGCGGGGACTGACTCTTCCCTGGCTGTTGATTACCCGCTGCCACGGGACATCGTGCCCCGCCGGCAGCGCTGCCATGGCGAAACCGACGGTACGGGCCGTGCAGCCCACCCGGCGGGCGATGGCGCCGTAGGTGGTCACCCGGCCCGGCGGAACCTGGCGGACCAGGGTATAGATGCGGTTGTAGAGCGGACTTTGGTGGTGGGGAGTCATGGTGTCAACTGGGGTGGCGGTATGATCGCCCGCGACCGGGGGCACAACCATGGATCGGCTGTATTCATCGGTCCCATCAGCGTTTTTTGGCGAGGGGGGACAGCGGCGACAGGTCCACGGTCCCGGACCGGCGCCTGACCACCGTTGGTGCCTGTTCCTCGCCGGCAAGCCGGGCCGCCAGTTCGGGAAACTCCTGGTTCAGTAGTTGGCGCACCGAGGCAAAATCTATGGACAGGTGATCGTCCTGGTGAAGCCCCCCCCGGCCGGCCAGGAACCGGTCCAGGTGGGGATCGCTTTTGCGCAGGAACTCCAGCATGTCGAGCACGAATAGCCTCCCGGCCGGAAACCTGCCGCTGACGAGGCGGTGCATCTCATCGGTCTTCAGCCCGTTGGCGGCAAGGTGCCGCAGCCATTTCTGGCAGTCACAACTGTGTGCGGTCGCAAGGTCGGCACTGGTAATGGTAAATCTGATTTTCTCTTTGGCCACATTCAACCCCGTGACATTGATATCAATAAAATACTACCGAAAAATCGATGGCAGGGCAACAGGCCGTCACCGCCAGATCCCATCAGCACGTCAGAAGAGGGTCTCCATGGTTGTCAGGTGATTGAGGCCGGGGCGCTGCAGGGAAAGGTGTGTAGTAGCGCCGCTTCGAAGGTTCGCAGGTTTTTGGCGCGCCGCAGCTCCTTGATCGGCTTTGCCAGCTCCGGATCATCCAGATGACACAGGATCTCCTTAAGTTTGCTCAGCACCTGCATATCGCCGCAGAACAGGTCAGTATAGCGGCTCAGCATCTCCTGCAGATAGCACCCAAGTTCCGTTCTTCGCTCTTGCCAGTCAGGTTCGGGGTTTTTCAGCCCCCGCAGGCGCTGGAACAGCAATGGATCGGCGATTGCCCCGCGCCCCAGCATCAGTCCGGCAGCCCCGGTCTCCCGCAGCACTCGCTCACCGTCGGCAGCGTTCCGGATATCTCCGTTGGCAATGACCGGCAGCCGGGTCTCCCGCACTACCCGGGCGGTTGCCCCATGGTCGGCCGCCCCGGCATACTTCTGGACCACGGTGCGGGGATGAAGCACCAGGAAATCCACCCCGCTCGACTCGAAGAGCGGCAGGAGCGACAGGATCTGATCCGGGTCGTCATACCCGGTGCGCAGCTTAATGGAAAAGGAGCCGTCGATCGCTTCCCGCAGGGCGGGGATGACTTCCTCAAGGTCGTCCGGGCAGCGGAGCATCCCTCCACCGGTCGGCCCGCTCCCCATCCGCCCAAAGGGGCACCCCATATTGAGGTTGATATGTGCGGCTCCGGCCGACTGTGCGGCCCGGGCCGCCGAAACCAGCGACTCCCGGCCATGGCCCACCAGCTGTACGACCAACGGCACCCCTTCATCGGCAACAGCGATTTCCCGCAGATCTGCCGCCGAGAGCCGCGCTGACTCCGCCCCCGATCGAACCCGCATGAACTCGGTAAAGATGACGTCAGGCCGGACCTGCGCGATGAAATAGGCGCGTAGCGCCCGATTGGTCAGCCCCTGCATCGGCGCCAGCATCAGCGGTGATATCCCGGTTTGCCACGGAAGTGCGGTCATACCGTGCTCACCCTTTGCGGCGCTTTTTGCCCTGAGTTGCCGCCGGGGCGACACCAGTCATGAACTCAGGCTCGTAGCCGACGGTGAAGCTGTTGGATGCCGTATTGCGCATACTCAGGAAATGGGTATTGCCGCTATCGAACGGGCAGACCGGCACCTGACAGGGCTCGAAGCCGAAACGCCGGTAATAGCCGGGCTCGCCGAGGACGTAGAGGGTTTGGCTGGCAATGGCCTCCTGGCGCAGGGCAAAACGAAGCAATTCGGAACCAACTCCCTGTTTCTGGAAATCAGGTGCCACAGCCATGGGCGCCAGATGCAGTCCGCAGACCTCACGGCCGTGGAAGGCGTGGGAGAAGGCCACATAGGCGATGACCTTGTTTGTATGGATGCAGACCCACTCCAGCAGGGGCTTGTCGTTCTCATGAAGTTTTTGTACCAGGGCGGCTTCGTAGGCGCTTCCCGGAAAGGCGCGCTGCAACAGGGCGTAGACCTTGGGGCGGTGGTCAATGGTTACTTTCTGGATTTTCATGAATGTCTATCACCCTCCTTGGTGCGTCCCAAACTGGCGCAGATATCCCCGACTTGCCGCAGCAAAGCCTGAATCTCCGGCTGCCGCACGATTTCGCACTGTTCCGCCAGCACTGCCGACAGGATTTCGTCGGTGGTCAGGGGGTTGGCCAGGACGCTGCGCAGGACGGTGATATCTTCTCCATAGCCGGCCACATGGAGCCGGGTTCGGGAGACAAAGGTCTTGCCCGCCTCCCGCTGGTTTTTCTGCATCAACTGGCAGATCTGATCCAGCAGCGTGTTGATGGCGGTCCGCTCCGGGGGCGGCGCCGTGGCCAGGGTCTGCTGGACGTCGGCGGGGCAGTAGCGGTAGGTGAGGATGTTCAGTTCCGGCTCGCTGGTCAGCTCGAAATCAGGGTGCTGCCGGATCATCTCCGCAAAGGTGCGGGCCCGCTCGATCCCCAGGTCGATGAGCAGCTCGTACCCCTTGCGGCCGATGATGGAGAACCCGGCATGGACCAGCAGCGCCATCCCCGGCCGGGACCCTTCCAGGGTGTGGCTTCCCAGGTCTTTGGAACCGTGGCGGAGGATGTAGTTGGCGTGGTGCTCGATGGCCGAAACGGCAGTCGGGTCCTTGAAGACCACCATCCCTGCCCCCATGGGGACATAGAGCTGTTTGTGGCCGTCGATGGTCACCGAATCGGCCCGCTCGATGCCGCTCAGCAGGTGCCGGTGACGGTCGGAAAAGAGGGTCGGCCCGCCCCAGGCGGCATCCACGTGGAAATGGCAGCCCAGCTCCCCGGCCAGATCGGCCAGGGCCTCCAGTGGGTCCACGTTGCCGGTCTCGGTGGTGCCGGCGATCCCCACCAGCGCCAGGGGGAGGATGTTCTGCTCCTTGAGGCGGCGGCACGCTGCCCGCAGCTGCTGCAGGTCGATACGATTACAGGAGTCGGTGGGAATCTTGACCAGGTTGTCCCGCCCCAGGCCCAGAAGGTCGGTGGCCTTGCCGAAGGAGTAGTGGCCCCGCTCGGACACCAGGACCGCGATGCCGTCGACGCCGCGGTGGGCCAGGGCCCGCCCCAGCCCTTCCTGGGCAATGCCGCGGAACGTGCCGCTGGGGGCGAAGAGGCGGTTGCGCGCCACCCAGAGGGCCGTGACGTTGGCGATGGTGCCGCCGGAGCAGAAGGCGCCCAGGGCATGCTGGCTGTTGTGGATCCAGGGGGGATAGAAGGCGTCGGGCCGGCGGTAGACCAGGTGGTGGAGCATGGCGAGCACCTGCCGCTCCATGGGGGTGAAGGCCTTGGAGGTCTCCACCTTGACCAGGTTCTGGTTGAGGGCGGTCATGAGGCGCGCCAGGGGGAGCATGAAATAGGGGAAGGCCGAGGTCATGTGCCCCACAAACCCGGGGGCAGCGGTATGGACCGACTGGGCCACCAGGTGTTTTTTGACGAATTCGGTATAGTCGGAGACGTAGGTGGGCTCTTCGGGGATGGCCGGGGAGGAGAATTGGGCCTCGATCTCCTCCATGCTCCGTTCGGTGGCGACGATATGGGTCTGGAGAAAACCGGCCACATCGGCCGCAATGGCCTGGTCAATGGCGCCGAGGGTTGAACCCGGCGCTTCCGGAACGGTGAAGATGCGGTAGAGGCTTTCCAGGTTGGCGCGTGCTGCTTCGCAATTTTTCGGCATTATGTTTTACCCCGTAATTACTGGGATTGCTGGCGTGCGCTGCCCTACGGTCATACCACAAAAGGAGGGGCGCAGCAATGGTTCACTCCGGGTAAATGCAGCTTTCCGGAAACCGGGGTGTTCGGCTTCGGGGCACCAGCAACGCAACGCTTCAACATTGGCCCGTAATGGGGCATAATGCCGCCATGACTTCGCTCCGCCGCAATATCCCCCTGCTCTACGCCTTCTCCTTCCTGCAGATGACCCTGTTCCCCATGGCCATCATCACCCTGTTCTGGAAGGAACACATCGGCCTGTCGCTCTCCCAGATCCTGCTGTTGCAGAGCATCTTTGCCGTGGCCATGGTAGTGATGGAATACCCCTCAGGCTATATCAGCGACCGGATCGGCTACCGCACGGCCCTCACCGCGGCGTCACTCCTGGGGTTGGCGGGATGGGGCTACTACACCGTGGCAACATCGTTCAGGGACGTCCTCATCGCCGAAGTTCTGCTCGGCATCTCCACGTCTTTCATCAGCGGCACAGACAGCGCCATGCTTTTCGAATCCCTAAAGGAGAGCGGCGCGGAGGCCACTTACGCCCGCTGCGAGGGGCGCTCCACCTTCTTCGGCCAGACCGGGGAGGCGGCCGGTGCGCTCTTCGCCGGTGTTCTCTATGCCCGTTACCCGTTGTTCCCTTTCTTTCTCCAGGTAGCGGTCTGGCTGCTGGCGCTGGTTATCACCCAAGGGCTAACCGAACCCCGGCGTGAACCGCACCGGCACGGCAGCCACCTTGCCGAAGCCATTGCCTCGGCGCGCTACGTCTTCCTGGAGAACCGGCGTCTACGGGTTACCGTTCTGCTCAGCGTCGTTCTTGGCATTTCCTCCTTCTACCCGGTCTGGCTGATCCAGCCTTACATGCGCGACTGTGGCGTGCCGCTTGCCTCCTTTGGCCCGGTCTGGGCCGGTGCCAACCTGATCGTCGCCATCTTCGCCGTCCTGAGCCACCGGGTTCGGGCCTTTCTGGGAGACCGGGGGATGATTTTGCTGGTGGTGGCGCTGGTTTGGGGAGGGTACCTGGGACTGGGGCTGGCGGCGGGAGTGTGGGGCTTCCTCTTCTATTATCTGCTCACCGCCATGCGGGGCATGCGGGGGCCGTTCCTGCTCCATGTGGCCCAGGCCGAGATTCCGTCGGCCAGCCGGGCAGGGATGCTGTCGCTGCAATCACTTTGCTTTCGTCTGTTGTTCGCTATCACCGGCCCGTTTGTGGGGAGATATGCCGATGCCTGCGGTGTGAGGAAAGCTTTCCAGCTGCTGTTCGTTGCCTTTGTCCTGATCCTGCCGCCATTGGTGTATCTCTTTCTGAAACAGCGGCATAGTGACGGTTCCGCCGGTTGATCATTGCAAAGGATTGCAAACACAGAAAAACGGCGGCTGGTCGGCCGTCTTTAGCCGTTTCACAATATGGGTGCGTTCTATAGCGCGCGTATATTGTTGTTACGCCGGGGGCTATCTGTTAATGTGACAAATCAACAAAGCGTTTTCGGGTTATCATGATTTCATCGGAAGACTTTCTCATACAACATTCCAGCAACCAGACGAGCATCGAGGCGGGGCGGTCGTATTTGTGTAATCGATTTATCGCCAGAGACCTTTCACGGTTATTGATACTGATCCTCCTCATCCTCTCGCCGCTCACCTACTCAAACGATAGTATTCCCAATTTCGCTCCTGATGGCGTATCAAGCTGTTTTCTGTTTAAAAAAGACAGCTGCACTGTTGCCGTCATGGGACCTGGCGCACCGCCGATCATTGCCCTGGTTGATGCACGTGTTGTTGCGCCCCACACCCCCTGTCCAACTCCTCATATCTGCCCCGTCTGTTCAGCTCAGTCGTCAAGAGCCTCCCCTGTCTGATTCCGGCCCGTACCTGACAACAGAATAACAAGGAACCCATCCTTCCGGCGCATTGAGGTGTTATGCACAGTGTGTATGGAGTATGGCTGCCGGAGTTTCCGAAAAATCTACTGCACAAACCGGATGGTTGCAGAGGCTATCCGCGAATCGAATACGAGCAGTACTGCGTTCGTGATTCAAAAAGGACATATATCCATGGGAATAATTTTGTCATTCATATTGTTAATCCTGACTTCAGCGCAAACAGCGCTGGCTTCCGGAGGTGCCGAAGCAATTGTCGACCTGACCAGGAGCGGCATGGGAATTTGTGCTTTGGTGCTGTTTGTCGGCGCATATGCCTTGGTAATATTTGAAGAGCAGCTTCACCTTCGCAAAAGCAAGCCGGTTATCGTTGCTGCCGGCATCATCTGGGTACTGGTGGCCATTTCGTACCAGGCTCTCGGCAAGCCCGACCATGCCCATGGCGCAATTCTCGCCAATCTGACCGAATACGCCGAGCTATTCCTGTTCCTGCTTGCGGCCATGACCTACATCAATGCCCTGGAAGAGCGCAATGCTTTCAGGGCACTACGCTCGTGGCTGGTGAACAGGGGGTTTACCCTGCGTACGGTTTTCTGGATGACCGGCCTGCTGGCTTTTTTTATCTCACCGGTAGCAGACAACCTCACCACTGCCTTGCTGATGGGGGCAGTTGCCATGGCGGTCGGGGGAAAAAACAAAAAATTCGTGGTTGTAGCGTGTATCAATATCGTGGTGGCGGCCAATGCCGGCGGCGCTTTTTCACCTTTTGGCGACATAACCACACTGATGGTCTGGCAGAAAGGGAAGTTACAATTCTTTGAGTTTTTCGCAATATTCATCCCGTCGTTTGTCAACTGGATTATCCCGGCAATTTGCATGAGTCTTTCCGTTGCCAAGGAAAAACCGGAAACCAGCACAGTGTCCGTTCGTATGAAGGTGGGCGCAAAACGGATCATGGCCCTGTTCCTGTTGACCATTGTCACTGCCGTCTCTTTTCATAATTTTCTGCAATTGCCCCCTGCCGTCGGAATGATGCTCGGCTTGGGCTATCTTTCCTTTTTCTCCTATTACTTGAAAAAATTGGAGGGGAAGCTTTTGAGCGAAGAATCACCCCTTGATGTAACAAGCCACAAGCATTCCACCGTCGATTTTTTTCATAAAGTAGCCAATGCCGAGTGGGACACGCTGCTGTTTTTCTATGGGGTAATCCTCTGTGTTGGCGGTTTGGGCCAGTTCGGCTATCTGGCCGGGATATCCGGATTAATGTATGACGGTCTGGGGCACACCGGGGCCAACGTGCTGGTCGGCATCCTTTCGGCCATCATCGACAACATTCCGGTCATGTTCGCGGTGCTGACCATGGATCCCCAGATGTCTCACGGCCAGTGGCTACTGGTGACCCTTACGGCCGGCGTAGGTGGCAGCCTGCTTTCTATTGGCTCCGCAGCGGGTGTGGCCCTTATGGGGTCGGCTCGCGGTATCTACACGTTTGGAGCCCACCTGAAATGGAGCTGGGCAATCGCCCTGGGGTATGCCGCCAGTATTGCGGCGCACCTGCTTCTGAATGGAAGGTATTTTCATTGAAGCGGTATTACGTACTGTCGAGTTTGAAGCATCTTGGTCTATTCCCTGCAAGTACTGTGGCAAATACATCAGCTCCATGTGGTGCAACCTAATTAAAACGATAGGTTGGAATGCTTGCGCCTTCGGTTGTATGGGGAGCAAAAATGTGGCGCTGCCCGGACAACAGGCAGCACCGTGCCATTTTTCGGGCAGAAATTGCGTGAGGGGGGATCTTGATGAAGACGAAGTGCACGGACCGTTATGTCACATTCAAGGGGATCGATGGTGACGGCAATGCCCGCAGGCTGATATTGATGCTGCGCCGGCATATCGATGCCCCGGATGTGAGTAATGCGTTCTGGGAATCATTCAAGCAAAAGCTGTCGCTGGTTGGCTCGCCCGATGCGAACCATGGCCGTGTTCTTGACGAACTATTCCTGGTTCACTCCTATATCAACAACATCCGGGAACTGTTTGAAGAACGCGACGACCACGAGGCCTTGGAGTTGTTGCAACAGATCGAAGAGGAATCCTGCTGAAACCCTTATGCCACCCAATAAGGTCTGGCGCGCCAGTCATCGACTCCATGGCAACCCCTCGAATTACTGCATAGGTTTACCCCCATAACACTTTTCCAGACGCATTATTACGGTACTGGCCTTGTGAAGAGGGAGTATAATAAAGGCATGGAAATTGGTGCGTTAGGAGGTTTGTCATGTCAGTACTCGAACTGGGCGCAAAGGAAGCCGCAACACTGGCCACCGCTCTCGAATCATACCTGGACGAGCTGGCCACAGAACGGGTCGGCACCGATAATCGGGAATTGCATGGGGAACTGAAGGAGCAGGAGGCGATTCTCGGCGAAATCCTGGAACGTCTCAAAGCCGTTAAGTTTTGACGCGATCATTATGGTGCCCCGCTGTTTTGCAAATGTATACGCGTCTACAGGTATACATGATTGGCGGAGCCACAATGAGTCTATATAGTACCCTGATCGGTTCGATAAACGTCATGTGTAAGAAGTCATGTGTAAAAAGCTCTTTATTGCGGCAACCGGACAACATTGCGGTAAGACAACCATCAGCCTGTCCCTGATGCACTTGGCGCTCAAGCGCTATCCCCGCGTAGGCTACATCAAACCCCTTGGTCCCAAATGTCAGGATTTCAATGGCATCATCGTCGACAAGGACGCTGCGTTGATGGCCCGGGTCTTCGGTCAGGAGGAGCGCATCGCCCTGATGTCGCCCTTGGTGCTGGGAAAAGGTTCCACCCGACGGTTTCTTGACGGCGTGCGTACCCGGGAATGGGCGGTTGACAAGATCTCCTCGGCGTGCCGGGAGCTGGAAGCCCAATGCGACCTGCTCCTTATCGAAGGTGCCGGTCACAGCGGCGTCGGCTCTGTCATCGGGCTGAACAATGCCGATGTGGCCGCCATGCTGGGGGCATCGGTACTCATGGTCGCCGGCGGCGGCATCGGCAGTGTCATCGATTCGGTGCGCATGAACCTGGCGCTGTACGAGCAGGCCGGGGTCCACGTCGGCTTGCTGCTGGTCAACAAGATCATCCCCGGCAAGCGGCAGTCATCGCTGGCGTATCTGGAAAAGTACTTCACGCCGAAAGGGATCAAAGTAAGGGGTGCCTTTGACTACTCGTCGGTTCTGGCCGATCCCACCCTGCAAAACCTCTCGAAACTGCTGGACAACCCGTTGCATGGTGATCAAAGCAAGCGCCAGCGGATCATTCATCACATCCAGCTGGGAGCCGCATCGTCACAGAAGGTCATTGACGGCCTCGAAGTATCGACACTGCTGATCACCACCAGCTCCCGTGACGAGCTGCTTGTCACCCTTTCTTCGCTCTACAACATTCCAGCCTATCAGCGCCAGATTGCCGGCCTCGTCATCCCGGGCCGAGCCCCGGTTTCGGACATCACCCAGCGCATCATCACAGACAGCGGCATCCCGTACATCCGGATCAAGGCGACAACGGCGGAAGTCTTCACCGCCCTGACCGCCCACATTTCCAAGATTACCGCGGAAGACACGGAAAAGATCTCCCTGGTAATGAGCGAGGCCGAACAGGTCATAGATTTCGGCGCCATCGAAAGTATCCTGTAGCGCGGTACGGGTCCCGGAACCATGAACTTCAGTGGATGAAGTTCATGTAGGTCTTGGCCTCGCGCTCCGGCGGGGTGATCGTGCCTTTGCCGTGCTCGACCAACTTCATAAGCCAGGCCATGTTCTTCCCCAACACCCGCATGATCTGCACCCCTTCCGCGTCCTGGCTTACCTCACCCGGGCTTCTGCCGTGGATCACGTTCCAGTAGTTGGATGTGGGCAGCAACATCTCCGCATAGTTTAAGAAATTGTTCAGCTGATCGAAGGTTGGCAGGCCGCCTGAGCGCCGTACCGCCACCACTGCCGCGCCCACCTTGTGGCGGAGCATACCGTCATTGACGCCGGTCACATAGAAGGCGCGGTCCAGAAACGATTTCATGGTGCCCGCAATGGCGGAGTAATGCACCGGCGAGCCAAGGAGGATTCCGTTCGCCGCTTTCATCTTCTGAATCCACTCGTTAACCTCGTCACCCGGCAGGACACACTTCTCATTCCTGTTCTTGAAACACTGGCCGCAGGCGGTACAACCGCGGATCACCTTGTTGCCCACATGCACAATCTCGGTTTCGATCCCCTCCTGTTCCAACTCCGCTGTCACCATCTTCAGCGCATGCCAGGTATTACCTTCCTTGTTTGGGCTGCCGTTGAACGCCACTACTTTCATTTCTATTCCCTCCCGACAAACTCAGACTTTATTTTTTGCATCATTTTGGCTATCCTCGCCCATAGGATAATAATAGTCAATAATGTACTTATTCGATACGTAGTACCTACTTTAAAACTTAGTACCTAATCGGGAACCTCATATTGGAGAGCAGACATGCAATCGCGTTCAGCGTCAGACCTCATGATCTATCGTGACAAAGAGTACAAGTGCGGCATCGACGTCACCCTGGCGGTGGTCGGAGGTAAATGGAAGGCATCCATCCTCTGGCACCTGGCGCAGCAGACCATGCGCTTTTCCGACCTGCAGCGGCAGTTCGCCGGTACTACCCGCAAGATGCTGACCCAGCAGTTGCGCGAGCTGGAAGCCGACGGGCTGGTGCACCGTGAGGTATACCCCCAGGTGCCGCCGAAGGTGGAATACTCCCTCACCGAGAAAGGGAAAAGTATCTTTCCGATCCTGGACATGATGTGCGACTGGGCGCGGCAGTATTTGGGGGATTGAAAGCGGTGGTGCTGCCTATTGCGGACACGACAGCCGGAAACGGCAAAAGGCGGCCAATTGGTCGCCCTTGCTTGTTTCAACCATGGTATCCGCCCAGGCGGCCGATGGTCTTGTTTCGTTACGCGGGGACCTCGCCCAAGCCCATGGGCATTTGCGCATCATGTTGATCTTCAGCGGCTTGAAGTCCAGTTGCCGCCATAAGTCGCGGCTCTGGACTCATGGCTGCCTGACCGGCGTTCCGGCGCGGGTTACGCAGGGGCAGTTCCTTGGATCCCGTGTGCCGACGCTATCGAGCGCGAGGCCGATCCAGTTATGCACCTCAGTCACGTCGAAGCCGGCCAGACGCTCTTCACCGACCTGCATCAGCGGCCGCACTATGAAGAGCGGTTCGGCCACCATCAGCTCCAGTGCGTCATCCCGCCCGAACGTCGCAGGAATCACCCCGCCCGACTTCACCCGCGGGTGGGCCGGGTTGAACCACTCCGCCACCGGGCGGCCACCGAAAAAGAGCGCCAGAATCTCTGCGTTCCACGGCTCGGTAAGCAGGTCGCGCACCTCCAGTTCGTGACCAGAGGCGAGCAGAATCTCCTTTTGCCTGGCGTTTCCCTGACAGCCCGGTTTTTCCCAGAATATTACCTTAGCCATTGTTCCTCCAGGAAAGCCAAATCAAAAATCAAATTGGTGGTTCCAGCGGCCCAAACCAGTCGCCGTTCAAGGTTTCGATCGGCGTGCTCCCGGCAGCCCCGTGTAGCAGCGCAACAAGGTTCCCGTTGTCATCACTGCGAATGGCTACTATTCTCAATTCGTGCTTTTGGCGGCCCGACTGGTGATGCCCATTCGGATCATACCAATATTTGCCGGCCACAATCGGTTTTGCTGGTGTCCATGCCATGATTTACACCTCCTGTTTGAAATGACTGCCTATGAATATTATTGAGATCGTTTTGTGTTTTTTGATTGGGCCCGTATTAAAAAACCCGGCACACCAAAAAGGTATGCCGGGCTCCATTGCTTGGGCACTAAACTTGAGTTAAATAATCATATATGACGGGGCCGAATTATTCAAGCTTTTTGAACCGGTGGCCCCATGGCGAGAGCGACCGGACGCAGCGCTCGGATCGGTTACAAGATCCTTACCAGTTCAGCCGTGCATACAATCGGTTGTTTGCGGCACCACCGTTACGGGGCATCACGAAGTAGCGATACCTGGATGCCGATGAAAGGGGGTAGGCCAGGTTTGTAGAAAAATTTCAAGCAGAAAAACACCAAGGGCAACCCATTGGCCTCTTTGGGAATTCAACTAAATGGTTCACGGCGTTCACGACGCTTGCCAGAGAATCTATCATGCATTAGATTGAGCCCCATGTCACTTGACCAACTCATTCAAAATCCCGATACCGATATGAATATCGGCTTGGTCCTGCTTTCCGATGACTGGCAGGTTGTCGGGATGAACGAGCATATGCGCCGCATTGCCGGTCCCGCCATGGGACCGATGGGGCAGGATCTGTTTCTGTTCCACTCACCAAAGAGCCGGGTAAAAGTGCGGGGCATTTTGCTGGAACTGTCTGCGCCGCGCAACGGGATGCCCAACACAATGATCATTGATTTTCTGGGCAAGGTAGTGATGCTCAGCGTCTCCCGACTGACCTTGATGTCACCGGACAGCACGATAGCATGGGCCGTGACCTTTCTGGACATGTCCGAGCAGACCGGGGCCGCCATGAACCCGCAGAGCGGCCATCTGGAGTTGAAGAAAATCCCCATCTATGAAAACGGCGTGTTCCACTTCCTTTCCGCCGACCAGGTCTATTGCATCGAGGCGGACGGCAATTACTGCCGGATCTACACGACCCTGAAAAAGTTTTACCTGCTGATGAGCCTGAAAACGGTACTCCAACGGTTCGCTCAACTGGGTTTGTTCCAGGTCCACAAGAGTTTCATCGTCAATCTCGCGCACATCAGGACCATCGAACAGAGTAGCGAAAATCGTTTGACCATCTCCTTTGACGATCCGGACATTCCGGCCGTTCCGGTGTCACGCCGCCTCGTGCCGGCACTCAAAAAAAGAATTTCCTCTCTTTGAACCGTTCATCCCGCCGATCCCTCCGTTCATCCAGTACCGGTTGAAACCTTTGCCCTGGGCGTGTCATGGTGGGCACCAGACCACCGCGTTTGCATCAGCGGGCAACGTACTTCATTCCCAAGGAGAGCCTTTAATGAAACTCAACCCCCGACCATTCGCCGCTGTCATTGGCGTTGTTACCATCCTGATCTGCCTGGCAGTCCCGGCCCTTGCCATGGCCGACAGCAGCAGATCGAAAGCACCGGCGTCGAAGAAATCAGCGGTAACCGCAAAGAAAACCGTGATACCGGCCGACGAAATCCTGCGGCGGAGCAGCGCCTACTTTGCCAACCCACCCTACCTGCTGGCAGAGGAGGTGTATGGCAAAATCGTTCAGGGCGGCGACAACTCCTTCTTTCTTGTCAGCCTGCAGTCGCGGGACGGATTTGCCAAAGGGCATGTGCCCGGTGCCGTCAATATCCCGTTTTCCGAGATTGCGGAACCTACAGCGCTGAAACTGCTCCCCCGGAGCCGGAAAATCGTGCTCACCTGCGATGACGGTCATCGTTCCATGGCCGCGGCCCTCTATTTCGCGCAACTCGGCTATAATGTCGCGACCATGCCCATGGGGCTGAACCGCTGGAATGCTGTCGCATCCGGCATCGCCTCCCCGTACGCCGGTTCCGCTGGCTATCCGGTCGCCACGGAACCTGTTGAAGCGACGTCCAAACACACGCTCCCTGTTTTCACCAGTACTGCTCGCAACGGTCGGAAGCTTATTACCGAGCGCACCAGAAAAGTTCTTGCATCAGGCCGGAGTCTGTTCATCGACCGGAACGAGGTGTACGAACGGGTAATCAAAGGTGGTGATGACAGGTATGTCCTGGTCAGTATCCAACGCCCTGAAGATTACGCCAAGGGGCACGTTCCCGGTGCCATCAACATCCCGTACAACGAGCTCGCCAAGCCGGGGAGTCTCCGAAAACTACCCGGCGACAAGAAAATAGTCGTCATCTGCTACATCGGCCACATGGCCGGCGCTGCCTCTTTGCTCCTGAACCAGCTCGGCTTCGAGGCCTACGATATGCGCTTCGGCACCCTGGGCTGGAACGACACCACAGCAGGGCTTGGATCGGCAAAGGATTTTCTGGTTGGTTTGGGCAAGACCTTGAATTACCCGGTTGCAGGAGACTTGGAAAAAAACGGCAACTAGTTCTGATCAGTCCCATGACCTCGCAGCAGGTCAATACGGAAAGGTTCTGACGGGCGCAACATTTGCAAAAGTGACAATGCAAGAAGGGCGGCCAGCTGAAAGCGCCGTTTGTATGTGAAAGAGCAGTAGTTCAACGGCAGGGGAATGCCCTGTTCCAGGCCTGAACGGTCCCCTGCAAGGCACATAAGCTCCAAAAGCCAGGCCGTTGGTAACCGGGCTGTCGTCCTGTGACGTCTTCGCCCGTATTTACCAGGTCAGGTACGGTGATCCTGCCAGCTCCACATGGGTCAGGAACAGCCGTGTGTCAAATTCCAGCTGGTGATAGTTGGGTTCCATATATTTGCAGAGTTGATAAAAAGCCCTATTGTGTTCCTTTTCCTTCAAGTGCGCCAATTCATGCACGATGATCATTTTCAGAAATTCTCTTGGAGCGTCCCGAAAGAGTGCTGCTATGCGGATTTCGTGCTTTGCCTTCAGCTTGCCCCCTTGTACGCGTGATACAAATGTGTGAGTTCCCAGGGCGTTGTTGATCACATGGATCTTCCCGTCGTAGACAACCCTGCTCAGAGGCTGGGCGGTGCGCATGAACTCGTTTTTGATTTCGACGGTAAAGTCATAGAGCAACCTATCGGTTCTGATATCGTGCGTTTTTGGATATTTCTGCACAATGACGTTGCCCAATCGGTTTTCCGCCACCAGTTCCGCCACTTGGGCAGTTATCTCCGGTGAATAGCCAGCTAAGTATTTCAAATAATGCATATTCAGTTTGACCCCTTCGATTCTGGTTGGAAAGATCACTTCACAATCAATTTCCTGTTGTCTGCATAAAATTTGGGCACCTACTGTGCTTTGAAGATTGGCCAGTTTGGTAACTGTCGGCAATGACTATAAAATAATTGCACTCAAGATTGGCATACTCTTTGTAAGGGCCTTATTCAATTTCATTGCCAAGGCCGGGAGACGGGAAGATTGCCCATAACCCTGCGGCCTTATCCGGCAGTGGCCTGGGGGCCCAAAATGCCGGACACAGGCCAGTGATAAAATGAAAGCAGTAGTGGTCAATACTAAGACAAGAAGCAAGGACAAAGAACAATGAACGCTGGACGGTTCCGAACATGCCTCATCTCTCTGCTGATGGTACTCGTGGTTTGCGGGACCGGTGCTGCAACTGTTTGGGACTATTCGGATTATATTGACAACAGCACAGTCCATATCTGCCATGTAGATCAACATGACACGGATATGGAAGAAGTCAAACTCACGATAAGTTTTCACAACGAAGATATTATCTGTCCCAACCTGTTCCATTTTCCAGAGCCTGAAATCTGCGATGTATCTCCCACGGCTGTTCAACTTACTCATTACCCACTGTTATACATTACAGCATCATTCCCCTCGCGTGCATCACCCGCCTGATAATCTCCTTTCTCAAAAATCAATCTACTCAAAGCTATCATCAACACCATAATCCGGTTGTTTTTGTGTCGTCAACGGAATGTATCACTTTTCAGTGGTGTCTTTGACAATAACCAGGGTCATGCGGCAATTGTCGCCAGCAAGCCTACATTCAGGGCCTGTTTTGACATTGTTTCATCTGTCACCCGGTAACCCGGATACGGTGGGTATTTTCCGTCCACAGTTTCTTATGAAAATTTGACCTATATACGTACACAAGGGAGCTGAATAATGAAACTAATCGAAGCAATAATAAAGCCGTTCAAGCTTGACGAAGTAAAAGATGCTCTCAATTCAATTGGTATTGAGGGTATCACTGTCAGTGAAGTCAAGGGATTTGGCCGCCAGAAAGGGCATACTGAGCTGTACCGTGGTGCAGAATATGTTGTGGACTTTATTCCCAAGATAAAGTTGGAAATTGCCGTCAGCGATGGTCTTGTTGGCAAAGCTGTTGAAACTATTCAAGAAACTGCAAGAACTGGCAGGATCGGCGATGGCAAGATATTTATCATATCGCTAGAAGATGCAATCAGGATTAGAACCGGCGAAAACGGAGACGACGCGGTCTGACGTTTTGATAATCACTCATATTTATATCTATCTCAACTGATATAAGTGGCAACGGCGCCCCTTACAAACAAGAGTAAATCTTGAAAGGAGTTATCCGTGAAACGCAACACACTTAAAATTGTTACCTTGATGATTGCTTCAGCTATAGCGTTGATTTTTTCCATGACGGTTTTTGCCGAAGATAAACCGGCTTCGGCTCCAGCGGCTGTTACACCATCAGAGTCTTCAGCCCCATCCGTTGCTCTGCCAGCAACGCCGGCTCCGGTTTCCGACCCATCCGGTGCCAGTATCGGCGTCGCCTCCGATACGATCGGAGCCTCTGCCAATGCGCCAACCCAGGAAGATTTGGACAAGCTTGGCAAAACTGAGCCGCTTGCCACCAAGGTGGCCGACGTGGCCGGCCATAACAGAATATCAATAAACATGGTCTGGACCCTTGTCTGCGGCTTCCTCGTCATGTTCATGCAGGCCGGTTTTGCCATGGCTGAAACAGGCTTTACCCGTGCCAAAAATGCCGGGCACACCATGGCAATGAACTTCATGGTGTATGCACTGGGGCTCCTCGGCTATTGGGTTTGCGGTTTTGCTCTCCAGATGGGCGGAGTTGGAGGAGTGGCAGCTTTGGGCGGGGCCAAGGCTCTGAACAGCGAATTTGTTATCCACCTGTTTGGCAAGGACTTCGGTCTGTTTGGCACGAAGGGTTTCTTTCTTACAGGAGATGTGTACGATGCGTCCATTTTCGGTCTGTTCCTGTTCCAGATGGTTTTCATGGATACCACTGCCACAATTCCGACCGGCTCCATGGCAGAGCGTTGGAACATGAAATCATTCTTTGTTTACGGTTTATTCGTTTCCAGCATTATCTATCCGCTCTATGCTAACTGGGTTTGGGGCGGCGGCTGGTTAGCAAGCCTGGGCAGTAACTTTGGACTTGGCCATGGCCATGTGGACTTTGCCGGATCTTCTGTCGTTCACCTGACGGGTGGTGTCTGTGCCTTGGCAGGTGCGATGGTCATTGGTCCTCGCGTCGGCAAGTTCAACAAGGATGGTTCACCCAACCCGATTCCCGGGCACCATATTCCCATGGCAGTTGTCGGTTGCTTTATTCTGGCCTTCGGCTGGTTCGGCTTCAATGCCGGCTCAACGTTAGCCGGTACCGACCTCCGTATTGCAGTTGTTGCCACCAATACCATGCTGGCCGGTGCTGCCGGTGCATTTACCTCATGGGTATACATGTGGATACGCTACGGTAAGCCGGACATATCCATGAGTGCCAACGGTCTGCTTGCAGGTCTGGTCGCTATTACCGCTCCCTGCGCATTTGTTACGGCTCCTGTTGCCGTACTTATCGGCGGGATCGGAGGGGTCTTGTGCACTCTTAGCGTCTTTTTCATTGAGCGTGTGATGAAGGTCGACGACCCGGTTGGTGCCGTCTCGGTCCACGGCGTCAACGGTGCTTGGGGCGTCCTTGCCCTTGGTTTGTTCGCTGACGGCAAATACGGTGATGGTTTCAATGGTGTCAAAGGTACGGTGACGGGACTGTTCTACGGTGATTCCGGGCAGTTTGTTGCCCAGTGCATCGGTACGGTGACCAATATTGTCTATGTCTTTGTCATCTCATGGGTCTTCTTCAAAATACTCGACAAAGTCGTTGGTCTGCGTGTGCCGAAAGACCAGGAACTTGAAGGGCTGGACCAGTTCGAGGTTTCAGTCAGTGCCTACCCTGACTTCAATCTTCGTCAACTTCCATTTGGTGGCGGACAAGGCTCCAGCAAAACTGAGCAAATCAAATAAGTAGCTGTTCAAATATCCAAATAGATGCATCTCCTTAAATCCGCTAACCCGATTGTCGGGTTAGCGGATTTATGAGAGGTGGCGATCTCCCTCATCTGCCTTTCGGACTGTAAAATTACAAGTCTATCTCGCAATTCCCATTTCAAAGAATGTCAGCCCGTATTTCCCGACTCAAACCATAGCCCAACTACGAGACCGAATAGCAGTTGCGACAGAGCTCTGTCGTTCCCGTGAATAGCATAAATCGGCAATTGCGATTGCAGGGGTCGTTAATACCGAAAATACCAATTTGACCTTGGGGTTGCGGCATGTCAATACTCTGAGCTCCGATACAAACCACACCAATCTGGATAGGAGTTTTTATTAAACTGGCCGGCATAGATATTGGCTCGCGAAGCATCGAATTCGCGCTTTTCGATGGTGCAACCGGTCAGGTTATCGACCGCTTTCAAGCCGAGACTTCCATCAATCTCTCCTCTCAATTGAGTCTGATCAGGGAGCAATACACCTGGGATCTGCTCATCTCAACCGGTTATGGCAGGCAGCTGGCGCAGAAGGTGTTGGGCGGCGATGTCATCACCGAAATCAAGGCATACACGACAGCGGCCCATCATTTCCACCCGGAAATCGACACGGTCATAGATCTTGGCGGTCAGGATACCAAGGCGCTGTCCATAAACCTCAGCAGCGGCCAACTGCATAAGTTCGAGATGAACGACAAATGTTCGGCCGGTACCGGGAAGTTCTTCGAAATGATGGCCGGCTCATTGGGGCTCAGCCTTGATGAACTGGTAACGGAGGCGCTCCGGGGGGGCAGGTCGGTGGAGATCAACAGCACCTGTACCGTTTTTGCCGAATCGGAGGTTGTAACGCTTTTGACATCCGGCGTTGCCCTGGCAGATATCGCCCGTGCCATCCACGAAGCGCTGCTGACCAAGCTGGTTTCCCTGTTGTCAAAAGTAATGCGCTCCGACAGCGGCGCGATCCTCTTTGTCGGCGGCGGTGCAAAGAACCGTGCCATGGTGCAGCTTCTGGCCGAGGCACTGAACAGACAGATCATCGTCCCGGAATATCCGGACTTCTATGGCGCCTACGGAGCAGCCATTCACGCCATACAATCAATTCGACAGGAGAGCATATGACCCCGTTATTCAATGATGATTTTCAGGAATTCCCCCTTAAGCGCGCCTTGGCGCAGGTTGTCGGCAAACGAGAAGCCGGTGCCAAGGTGATCGGGGCGTACTGCTCCTATGCACCGGTTGAAGTCGTCTGGGCCATGGGTGGCGTTCCGGCAGTCCTGTGCGCATTCTCCAATGCCCCCATTCCCAAGGCGGAAGAGACCCTGCCGGTCAACCTCTGCCCGTTGATCAAGTCCAGCTTCGGCTTTATCGAGCTGAAAACCTGTCCCTTCTTTGAGCTGACCGACGCCGTTGTCGGCGAAACCACCTGCGACGGCAAGAAGAAGATGTTCGAACTGATCCAGAAACATCGGCCGCTCTATGTCATGGATCTCCCCCAGTGCCCGACCAATGAGGGGGCGGTTGCCTACTGGCGGCACTCTGTCAACGGCTTCAAGCAGTTCCTTGAAGAGACCTTTGCCACCACTATCAGCGATGCCGCCCTGGAAGAGAGCATCAGGGAGTGCAACCGCAAAAACCGTCTGGTGAAGCAGATATTTGCCTTTGGTGCCTGCAAGCCCGCGGTCATCACCTGGCAGGAGATGTACGCCGTCGCCACCTATGCCATGTCAGCCCAAGGCCCGGAGGCAATCGCGCAACTGGAGGAGATCATTGCCACCCTGACAGCGCGCCGGGAGCAGAAGCTGTTCACGTCAAAAGAGAGCGCCAAAAGGGTGCTGATCACCGGCTGCCCGGTGGGCGGCGATGTGCTCAAGGTCCTCAAGCTTGTGGATGAAGAGGGGGCGGCCATAGTCGGCCTGGATTCCTGCACCGGTCTCAAACCCTATGCCGATGTTACCGAGGAGGGGAGCGGCGATCCGCTGCTGGCCATCGCCAAAAGGTATCTGCAGATCCCCTGCGCCTGCATGACACCGAACACGGGCCGCTTTGAGGTGCTGAAGCAGCAGGTTGAAGCACTCAAACCGGATCTGGTCATTGATCTCGTGCTGCAGTCCTGCCACACCTACAACGTCGAGACGGTAAAGGTAGAGTCCTATGTGCGGGAGGATCTCGGCACCAACTATCTGAAGGTTGTCACCGACTTTTCCCAGCAGGATCTGGGGCAGCTCAAGACAAGGATTGCCGCAGCGCTTGAAATGAACTGAAAGCTGAAACAGCAAAGGCGGCCGATCGGCCGCCTTTTGAATAGTGTTGTAACATAAATCTGTACGGCATTTCCGCTTATAAACGAGGTGCTAAGACTGAAAACTGGGGTACGCTCACTGACTCACCCGGACGTCTCCTCTCATTCTGCAGGAATCCCAAGTAACGCCACGAGGAACAGTAACAGAGCGATAAGGGCAAAGCCGACGGTCCTGATGCGCATCCCGCTCACCCTGCTGCTCAGGAAGGCCGCCAGCATGCTTTGCAGCCCGTAATAGACCGCAAACGCCCGCGACGCATAGCTGATGATCTCGTAGATATTGGCAATCCAGGTGAGCGCAATGGAAGCCACCACCAGGATGACGTATGACACCCGTGAAGAGAGGAGCCCCCTGCTCATCTCCTGCATCATCCCGCCGCCGCCATTGGTATCGGCCACGGCAGCACTGAACTGCGCCGCCAGCGCCGCCACGACGAGCAGGATCGGGAGGAGCGAGGCAATATGGCCGGTCATCTGTATGATCGCCGTTTCTCGCAGGCCGATTTCGGCCAGGGAGAAGCTCATGGCTGCGAGCCCGATGTAAATGATATAAATGAACGTCGAGATCCATTGCGCGTACTTCATGGTCTGAATGCGGGTCGCCGCATCGTGTTCCTCCTCCAGATAGCGGGAGGTTTCGAACCCCTGCACCGTGATGAGCAGTCCAAAGGCGATACGAAGCGAGTTCCACCCCATCTGCACGTTGTTGTGCACGACACTCCCCTCGCCCAGCATCTTCACGACATGGTACGTCATGCCCGCCAGGAGGCCGGCGATGATTACCAACTTCACCCCCACCGAGATCTGCTCCGCCCGCTCCATCCCCATAATCCCCCGCCACCAGCCGATGGCAGCGATGATTATCAGGAAGAGGGTGGTGACAATCCTGCCGTACACAACGTCGCTCCAAGGTGTAAGACTCACGGAAAATGCGCCGAACAGGTTCATGTAGTAGCAGACGGAGATGACGTAGGCAAAGGTGAGTGCGACGGCAGACAGGCGCTCCAGCCCAACTTCTGGCCGGTTGAAGGGAAGCAGGTTAAAGGAGCCGTCCAGGACCAGGATGTTCCACCGGATAACAGCGCCAACAACATAGGTGATAAGGCAGAGTCCGGCCATAACCAGGGTAGCCCAGTCGCCAAACTCGCGGATCAGAATGGGGGCAAGGACAAGGAACCCGCTGCCGATGATGGAGGCAAGAGGGGTGACGGTGGCACGCCATGTCCGGGACACCATGACGCGGGGATGGAACAGTAAGAACGCCATAAGAACGATCGAGACGATCACGATCGTATTTGAGATTAGTTCCTGTGACATGCTTGTCAAGTGTAGCCGACGTGCCCGGCAAGTCAAAGATCAGGATAGGTATTGGTGGGAAATTTCATGCAGAGTAACAGCATAGGCGGCCGATTGGCCGCCTTTTGAAATAAGTATGATGCCCCTTTATTTTCCATTTAAATATATTCGTCAAAGAGCAGTAGAATGAAGGTGACAGAGAAATCGTTACGGACTCGGTACACTGACCGCTCACTACCGACACTTATTCAGAGCGGCGCATCACGAAGGAGAAGTGAGATGAAAACGCATGCAAAGAACACCATTTGCCTTTGGTACGATGGCGACGCCGAAGAAGCGGCGCGATTTTATGCTGCAACCTTTCCCGATTCATACGTTGACGCGGTACACCTGGCACCGGGTGACTATCCGTCCGGAAAGAAAGGGGATGTGTTGACGGTGGAATTTACCGTGATGGGCATTCCCTGCCTCGGCCTTAATGGCGGCCCCGAGGTCAAGCACAACTGGGCATTCTCGTTTCAGGTTGCAACTGCTGACCAGGAAGAAACGGATCGATACTGGAATGCCATTGTCGGCAATGGTGGCGAAGAAAATGTCTGCGGATGGTGCCAGGACAAATGGGGCCTGTCGTGGCAGATTACGCCGATTGCTCTGACTGAAGCGATAACCGATCCCGACCCCGCCGCTGCCAAGCGGTCATTCGATGCCATGATGCAGATGAAAAAGATCGACATCGCGGCAATAGAGGCGGCGCGACGGGGTTGAAGGTGCGGAAATGATCTGCAAACAAAAGGCGGCCGTTTGGCCGCCTTTTGAATCAGGTAAACTATCCCCGAATTGTCCTACGCCGCAACGGTCTCCGCCCCTGCCAGCCGTCTCCCCATATCGAAAGCCCGCTGGCAGTCCAGCGGCAGCGCCTCTGCCCGCCGCTTCGCCTTGTGCACCGGCTCGAAGCTCTCGATCACCACTTCCTATAGTCGTACACCTGGCAAGTATTGAAAGCGCACAATGACTCGACGGTGCCGAGCAGCATTTGGGCCGAATTCCGGGGACAGCTTACTTAATTCATTTACGCCGCAAGCCGGAAGGTGGCATCCAGGGCCGAATTCCGGGGACAGCTTACTTAATTCATTTACGCCGCAAGCCGGAAGGTGGCATCCGGGCCGAATTCCGGGGACAGCTTACTTAATTCATTTACGCCGCCAGCCGGAAGGTGGCATCCACCTCTTCCCACGGGACAAAAAACCGGTTCTCTTCATCCTTTTCCACTAACCCCAGACGCTCCAAAAGTTTCACGTCGTCGAAGACATTGCGGTACTGGCGGTGCAGCGATTTCGCCAGAGCATTGATGCTCGCATGCCCCATGGAATGTAAGACGCTGAGCAGTTCAAACCGTTTTGGGGTAAGGTATTTGAGCAAGGTCGGGAGGTCTTCGAAATAGAGCCGCTCAACCGGCTGCTCCGGACGCCAGCCTGTGTCGAGCTTACGCGCGAAGTCCAGGGCTTCGGTGAAAAATTCATCATCTGACTTTATGCCGATTTTGATGTCACGCTTCATTTTTTCAGTACCTCCCTTACGTCCCGTTCGAAATCGGCAAACAGTCCTTCCATGCTGGTGAAGCCGTACGGCTGCTCTTGATCGGCGACATGCCGGTGGTCGCCCTTTCCCCGCTCATTGTCGTACCTGACAAGACATGCTCCCGTATCCAGCCGACCGCAGAAGAGTCGATATTTGAAACGATGGCCGCATCCATTCACGGGTGCATCAAGCTCCCAGACCACCATTTCTATGATCAGTCCCTGTCTGACTTTCTTATTCCTGAGGACGAGTCGTGCCCCCACTATACTACCTCCAAGAACATATGTTCTAACATAACATAACAAATAGCTGCGTCAACAGAAAAGCTTTGCGGCTCAACGAGGTGTTTCACCCCAGTTCCCTGATCTCCGTCTCCAGGGTCTCCTCACCGATGGTCAGGTAGCAGATCCCCTCGGTAATAGTGATGGACCAGGTGATGAACCGTTCCAAACGCTGGACCAGACCCGCGAGAAACACCGGGTCGATGCCGATGACGGTGAGGTTGGGGATGTTTGCCAGCTTGGGGAGGTGCTGCTGTTGCCAGCTCTGCAGCGCCCGGCCGCAGGCCAGCAGGGCGACCCGTTCGGCGTGGCGGCTCGCCTTGACGATTCGCTCGGCATCGGGGAGGCCTACCTCGACCCAGAGACGCACCCGGCCATCGCCCCCCTTTACCCAGAGGTCCGGCTCGTCGGTGGCACAGAGCCCCTTGGTGAAGGTCAGGTCGTCCTCGTTGAAGACGGCAGAGGCCAACAGCCGGGCCACCAGGCGCTCCTGGGTCTCCGACGGGTGTTGGGCCACGGTGGCCTGGAGGGTCTCGTAGCGGCCGCGATCGATATCGGCCAGTTGGATAGTGGTCTTGTAGATTGTTGATGGAAGGGCCATGGTGACGGATTCAGAGCCGGTTGGCTTCGTTCGTGTGGTACACGTCGAAAAAGATGACGCTGTTGTCATCCACCTCGTGGCAGAAGCCGCAGGTATGGGCCAGCTTCCGCCCTTCTTTGCGGCATTGGGCGCACCAGTGATAAATCAGGCGGTAATCGCGCCGGCCGACATATTTCTTGAGCCGGCCATGGTAGTCGCCGTGCATCCAGCCATCGGCATCGGCCGGGTTGTCGAGCAGGCGGTCGATGACCTCCAGGATCCGGGTGTGCCCCGGCGGATCGTGTTTCTCGATCTTGTGCAGCTTGCCGCTGAAGTGCGGCGTCGGGAAATAGGCAAATGGGGGCATAGAATTACCTGATACATTGACGAAGTGCAACGTGTAAGGATCATACCAACGTATAAGGGCGCCGCAAGGGCGCCCTTCCCTTAAAAAAATCAGGAAATGAGGAGTTTCTCGTCCTGGCAAGGTTGTCGATGGGTGCTACTTCAAATTCTTCTTTATCCTCTCCACCGCCTCAATCACATTCTCGCGATGGCCAAAGGCCGACAAGCGGAAGTAGCCCTCGCCACTAGGGCCGAAGCCGCTGCCGGGGGTGCCGACTACGTTGCATTCGGTCAGCAGTTTGTCGAAGAAATCCCAACTGGTCATCCCGCCCGGGGTCTTGAGCCAGATGTAGGGGGCATCTACGCCGCCGAAGCAGGTGACGCCGACTTCTCTCAGACCTTCACGGATGATGCGGGCGTTCTCCATGTAATAGTCGATGATCTCCTTGGTCTGCTGCCATCCCTCGTCGGAGTAGACCGCGGCGGCGGCGCGCTGGACAGGGTAGGAGGCTCCGTTGAACTTGGTGGTGGTGCGGCGCAGCCAGAGCTTGTTGAAGCTGTACTTCTCGCCGGTCGTCGTGGTGCCCATGACCTCTTCCGGCACGACCACCAGGCCGCAGCGGACGCCGGTGAAGCCGGCGGTCTTGGAGAAGGAGCGGAACTCGATGGCGCACTTCTTGGCCCCTTCGATTTCATAGATGGAGTGGGGGATGTCAGGGTTGGTGATGAAGGCCTCGTAGGCGGCGTCAAAGAAGATGATGGCGTCGTTGGCGTTGGCGTAATCAACCCACTTCTTCAACTCCGCTTTTGTAGCCACGGTGCCGGTGGGGTTGTTGGGGAAACAGAGATAGATGATGTCCACCTTGCCGGTGGGCAGCGACGGGATGAAATGGTTCTCCTCGGTGCAGGGCAGGTAGACGATGTTCTGGTAGTAACCCTTTTCGTCTGCCTCGCCGGTGCGGCCGATCATGACGTTGGTGTCGTTGTAGACCGGGTAGACCGGGTCGCCGATGGCAACCACGTTGTCCAGGGCAAAGATGTCCAGGATGTTGGCACAGTCGCACTTGGAGCCGTCGGAGATGAACATCTCCTCGGTCTTCAAGCTGACGCCCAGCGGCTTGTAGGATTTTTCTATGATGGCGTTGATCAGCCAGTCGTAACCCTGCTCCGGGCCGTAGCCGGCAAACTGGTCTGTGGTGGCCAGATCGTCCACTGCGTCATGGAATGCCTTGAGCACTGCCGGTGCCAGGGGACGGGTGACGTCGCCGATCCCCAGGCGGATGACCTTGGCGGTCGGGTTGGCGGCGGAAAATTCGCGCACGCGGCGGCCGATCTCTGGGAATAGGTAACCGGCTTTCAGTTTCAGGTAGTTGTCGTTGATTTTTGCCACATTTTCCTCCTGGTTTTGTATTAACTGCAATAAAGATCGCTTTCGCACAATATGAGCGTTCTATGTTTGGTTCCTGCCAGGGCAACTTCAACGGGTAATGGAAGTTCTCACAGTAATTTGCATCTCAATTCCCGTAGGCCAATACCTTTTTGCGCCGTTTTTCGTGATACATCCTTTGGTCGGCTTGTTCAAAGGCATCTATCAGGTCTTCGGCTGTATGGGCAGTTGCGCAGCCAAGAGAAACCGACAGCGGGAAGTTTTCCACCGGGGGGGTAGACTTGAGCAAGGCTTTTCTGAGGCGATCCAAGGTCTGCTTTACAAGCTCTGCATCGACTCCGGGCAGCAGCACGCCAAATTCATCTCCGCCGATCCGGGCTACGACATCTTCGGCCCGAAAGGATTCCAGCAATGTTGCCGCAGTCTCCCTGATCAGGACGTCGCCGGCGGCATGGCCGATAGTGTCGTTGCATTCCTTGAGCAGATCAATATCGGCAATGACAACGGAAATTGGCGTCTGTCTGCCGCGCGAAAGACGTTCCATTTCGGCGTCGAAGTATGACCGGTTATACAGGCCGGTCAGCGAGTCGTGAGTACTTGTATGGAGCAGTTCCTCGCTCTTGCGGTCTTCATGTTCGACCATGGCGTTGAAGGTTTGCACCAGGATGCCGATCTCGTCTTTGGAATCATGTTGGAAGAGTCTGGCTGAACCTTGCTTATGAGTAATATGCCTCACATGATCGGCAAAACGCACCAGGGTGTGAGTATATTGATTCATAATAAACCTGACCACAAAAATTATAACTGCCGTACAAAAAACAACTGCCAAGGCAAAGTATTTTTCACCTCTTTGGATCGGTTCGTATGCCTCATTAAGCGGATAGTTGGCGCCCAGTATCCAGTCGGTTGCCTGAAGGTGCTTGAAGGAAGTCAGGGCATGCCGGCCTTTGGAGTCAGTATTTTCGCCCGTGCCTTCGAAGCCGTTGATTGCCTTGTCCAATAGCGTGTTCTCACCCGGTTTGGCGGCGATTTTCATGATCCGGGTCTTGTCGGGGTGCATGATCATTGTTCGGTCATGGCTGATGAGATACAGGTATCCGGTTTTGGCGATGCGGATTCGCGACATGTCGCCAAGAAAATTATTCTGCAGCAGATTCAATCCTGCTCCCAGAATGGCAATCAGATGGCCGGCCTTGTCCCGAATCGGCACGGTAAACATCACAGACGGTGTGCCAGGTGTGTGGGTGGAGAAAAACGGAGGTGAAATGACGGGTTTGCCGCTCTTTATCGTCTGCTTGTAGTAGTCGCGGAAGGAAATATCCCGGCCTCGCCGGTTGGCGATGTAGGGGGATTCGACTATGATACGCCCTTCTTTTGAAAACAGGAAAAGCGCGTTGTCAAAGATGCTGGCGGTATCCGGGTTGTGGTCCAGTATCCATTGTGCCGCCTTGGGATCACTGACGTTTTGGGGAGTGAATTCCCTGGAAAGGGCGATCAAGGCTTTTTGAGCCGACCTGAGCTTTTGGTCGATATCTTGTGAAGCGACCGAGAGCAGGGTCATCTGTTGGGCAGAAATATTGCGCTTGAATTCGCTCTTGAAGTACAAGAGCGCCAAAGTGGCCAGCACTGATTGGAACAGGATGACAAAGGCGCATACCGCCATGGTCATCCTGAAGGTAATGCTGCGCCTTGTGGAAGGTTCTACACTTACCATCTAGTACCAGTAACCTTTTGCCGATGGTTTGTGGAATAATCGGCAAGTGTTAACAGCAAATTCACTATCTCAATCCGAGTACATCCTGCATGTCGTACAAGCCGGGTTTTTGCGTCACCACCCATTTCGCGGCCCTGACCGAACCGCGGGAGAACATGTCGCGGGTCATGGCGCGGTGGGACAGTTCTATGCGTTCGCCCATGCCGATGAAGTAGACCGTGTGCTCGCCGATGATATCGCCGCCACGAATGGTCTGCATGCCGATCTCTTCCCTGGTGCGCTCGCCGGTGATCCCTTCGCGGTGGCAGTTGGCCACCTTGTTGTAGTCGCGTCCCAAGGCTTCGGCCACCACTTCGCCCATACGCACGGCAGTGCCGGAAGGGGCATCCTTCTTCAGGCGGTGGTGAGCCTCTACGATCTCCACATCAAAATCGTCGCCCAGGGTGGTTGCTATATCTTTGAGAATTTTGAAGCAGACATTGACCCCCACCGACATATTGGGAGCCAGTATCACCGGTATGTCGGCAGCAAGTTCGGCTGCCAGGGCCCGCTCTTCGCCGGTAAAGCCGGTTGAACCGATTACGATCGACTTTTTCTTGAGTGCGCAGGCTTCCAGGTTTTTAAGAGACACCTTGGGGGCAGTGAAGTCGATCATCACATCGCAGGAGGCAATGACACCGTTCAGGTCGGCGGAAAGCGGCACGCCCAGTGGTCCGCAGGCCGCGATCAAGCCGGCATCCTGACCCAGCAGAGGGTGGCCTGGCCGTTCCAGGGCTCCGGAGAGTTCGGCCCCTTCTGCTTCGACGATGGCGTTGATGATGCGTTGACCCATACGGCCCGCAGCGCCGCACACAGCAACTTTAATCATTGTGGTCTTCTCCGTTCTCAGTAGGAGCGCGCCCTTTCCGCCCTGGCTGCGTAAGTCTTCGCCAGGAGTTGTGCGGCGTAGCGCTGCTACGCCTCCGCCCCCTGTCTCGACAGCCTTGCCAGGACGAAAAAGTCGTACTCCGAAAAGTCAAAGGCCAGAGGCCGGTTAACTAGATCAGCTTGTATTCCTTCATGATCGCAGCCAGTTTGGCCTTGTTGGCGTCACTCATGGGCGCCAGCGGCAGGCGCACCTCGTCGGAGCATTTGCCCATCAGACCCAGGGCGGTCTTGACCGGCACCGGGTTGCTCTCTATGAACATGGCGTTGTTGATCTTGAGCGTTTTCAGGTGCAGTTGACGCGCCGTTTCCATGTCGCCGGCGTAGAAGGCATCCACCAGGGAGGCGATCTCTTTGGGCATGATGTTGGCCGTCACGGAGATGACCCCCTTGGCACCACAGGCCATCATGGGGAAGGTGATGAAGTCGTCGCCGGACAGGACATCGATCTTGTCGCCGCAGAGGTCCAGTATTTCCGAGGCTTGCTGCAGGGAGCCGGTGGCCTCTTTGATCGCGACGATGTTGCTGTGTGCCGACAGCCGTGCCACAGTTTCCGGCAGGAGGTTGACGCCGGTGCGGCCAGGGACGTTGTACAGGATCTGCGGAATGGCCACGGCCTCGGCGACGGCGCTGTAGTGGCGGTAGAGCCCTTCCTGGGTCGGTTTGTTGTAGTAGGGGGTGACCAGCAGGCAGCCGTCGGCGCCGAGTTTCTTGGCGTGCCCGCTTATTTCGATGGCTTCCCTGGTGGAATTGGAGCCGGTGCCGGCAATGACCGGAACCCGCTTGTTGACCTGATGGATGACAATCTCGATCACCCGGTCATGCTCCTGATAATCAAGGGTGGACGATTCGCCGGTGGTCCCGCACGGCACAATGGCGTCAGTGCCGTTCTCTATTTGGAACTCCACCAACTGGCGCAGTTTTTCTTCGTCAACGGCTCCATTGGTAAATGGGGTGACGATCGCTACGATACTTCCTTTGAACATGGCACTAACCTCCGAATATGGATAAACTTAAAGGAATGAAGCAATTTTTTCGCCAGCAATCAGGTCTTCCACCTTCTCCCGTTCGCGGACCACTTCGAATTTGTCGCCCTTGACCATCACCTCTGCCACCCTGGGACGGCTGTTGTAGCTGCTGCTCATGGCAAAACCGTAGGCGCCGGCCGACATGAAGGCCACCAGGTCATCCTGCTTGAACATCGGCACTTCACGCCCTTTGACCAGAAAGTCGCCGGACTCGCAGATGGGGCCGACAATATCGGCAACGATCATGCCGTCCTGGTCCTTGGTTACCGCCTGTACTCCGTGGTAGGAGTCGTAGAGGGCAGGGCGGGCCAAGTCGTTCATGCCGGCATCGATCATGATAAAGTTCTTCTCGTCCCGGGCCTTGGTGTAGAGGGTCTTGGCCACCAGGATGCCGGCGTTGCCGACCAGGTTGCGGCCCGGCTCGAACACCAGGTGCATCCCCAGGTCTTTAGTGGCGGCTACGATCTCCCTGCCGTAATCGGACGGCAGTGGGGGCTCTTCGGAGTTGTACTGGATTCCCAGGCCGCCGCCGCAGTCGAAGTATTTGAGGTCGATACCCTGAGTGCGAAGCTTGGTGATCATGACCTTCAGTTTCTCGATGGAGTCCACAAATGGGTTTACCTTGGTCAGCTGGGAGCCGATGTGCATGTCGATTCCGATCACATCGATCCCCGGCAAGGTCTTGGCCCGGCTGTATTCTTCCATGGCCCGGTCGATGGTGATGCCGAATTTGGCGTTCTTCAGGCCCGTGGTGATGTATGGGTGGGTGCCGGGATCCACGTCCGGGTTGACGCGGATGGCGATGCCGGCCTTTTTGCCCATCCGTACGGCGATCTCATTGATGCGGGTCAATTCCTGCTCCGACTCCACATTGAACATCAGTATGCCGGTATTGAGGGCATACTCGATTTCATCGTCCTTTTTGCCCACGCCGGAATAGACCACCTTTTTGGGGTCAACACCCGCCTTGAGGGCGCGGTACAATTCCCCGCCGGAGACGATGTCCATCCCGCCCCCCAGGCTGATGAAGGTTTTCAACACCGACTGGGTCGAATTGGCCTTGAGCGAGTAGCAAATGGTGTGCGGCATGGCTGCGAAGGCGTCGTCAAAGGCCTTGAAGTGGCGTTCCAACGTGGCGTGGGAGTAGACGTAGACCGGTGAGCCGACCTTGGCCACAATATCCTTGATTGCCACTTCTTCGGCAAAAAGCTCATTACCTACGTACTGAAAGTGATTCATCGAAGCCTCCATAAATAAAATTGTAAGTGTCAGAACACTAATAAATAAAAGTGGATATATTTATCATGGTAGTGGATAAAAGTCAAAAGGAATGAGGTGGTTGCACCATGGCCTCTTCATGGCGGCCGAGCCGTCGAAATATGAGTTTGCCGCGCAAATCAAAAGAGTTATGGCCGCTGAAATGGCGATTTAGGGAGATCGTGCGTTAAAAGGTGTTTATCCTGTGGATGAATGCCAGCAGCAATCCGTAATGGTGGTGGTCGAAGCGCATGGACAGGCGGGGCAGGTCAGCCAGGTCCGGCTCATCCGTTTCTTCCGGAAATTGGGTGCAGCAGCGGATGTGGTCGCCCTCTTTGATCAGTTCTGAAAATTCGTCTTCCAGTGTGGCAACCTGCTCGGGGGTAAGTTCCTTGTTCAGGCGGATGACGAGCATGTGGTCAATGAAACGCATGGAGTGGTAGTTGCGGTAGAAGTTGTTGATCACCTCGATAGCTTCATTCTCATCCTTGGTGAGGGTGAAAATCGAGAAATCCTCGCCGGAAATGAACCCCTTCACCAGCAGACTCTCCTTTACGAAGTCAAAAAACTGTTCCCAGTAGCCATCCTGGTCGTCGATGAGGATGAGCGGCTTGGGCGAGGTCTTGCCGGTCTGGACAAGGGTAAAGACCTCCATGGCCTCATCAAGTGTGCCGAACCCCCCTGGAAAGACGGCTACTGCATCGGCTTCCTTGACAAAAGCTACCTTGCGATTGAAGAAGTATTTGTAGGTTACAAGTCTGGGGTTGCGGAGCATGACCGAATTGGGCCGCTGTTCAAAGGGAAGGCGTATATTGACGGCAAAGGAGTTTTCGCTGCCCGCTCCTTCGTTGCCTGCCCGCATGATGCCTGGCCCCCCGCCTGTTATGATCATATAACCCTTTTCCGCCAGGGAGCGGCTGAATCGGATGCATTTCTGATACATCTCATCATGTTCTTCGGTGCGGGCCGAGCCGAAGATGGTGACCTTTTTCCGGCTGCGGTACGGCCCGAAAACCCGGGCTGTGTAGCGCATCTCGCGCAGGGTCTGGTTAATCAGCTTGAGGTCCGCGAGGTAGTCAACATCCTGTCCGATCTTAAGGCTGGACAGCACCATTTCCCTGATAATTGCGTGGTGTTTGATGTTGCCAGCTTTTTCAATCAGTTGGTTTATGAGCTGGTCAACTTCGTTGTTTGACCTGGAAAAGCTGAGTTCCATGCAGATAACCTCGCAGTTGGTGTCTGATCAAGCGGAGTGCACGGTAACACAAATTACCGCACCGTGTAAACATGGCATGGGGCTACTTGGGGAACAACAAACACAGCTTGCAATCAAAAATGACGTATAGTACTATTACACCTTTCTCCGCCGCCAGCAGCGGCGCTTTCCGCAAAGCAAACACAATCAAGGAGCTACAACCGTTATGCTGGATCTTATGCGCAAAAAAAAGGAATCCATCGTTATCAAGGTGGTATTCGTCATCATTGTTCTCTCCTTTATCGGCACCATGTTTCTCGTGTGGGGCAAGGGAGGGGGAGGGAGTAGCGGTCCCGGCGGTTATGCGGCCAAGGTAAACGGCAACAAGATCTCTTTGGAGCAATACCAGAACGCATATCAGCGTATCAGGAACATCTATCAGCAGATCTACGGTCAGTCCATTACACCGGAAATGGAAAAACTGCTTGGTTTGAAAAAAGTTGCGCTGGACAGCCTGATCGACAATCAGTTGATCATAAAAGAGGCCAAATCCATGGGCATCAAGGTATCCAAGGATGATGTGGCCAACGCTATTTCAGCCATGCCCATGTTCCAGAAGGACGGTAAATTCGATTTCAACCTTTACCAGCAGATTCTTAAAGGCAGCCGCATCACTCCCAACGACTTTGAAGAGGGACAGCAAAGTGAATTGGTCCTGAAAAAAGCTCGCCAGGCCATCAAGGACAAGGTGACTGTCAGCGACGAGGAAGCGCTGGCGCAGTTTAAAAAGGAAAATGACAAGATTGATCTGGATTTTGTTTCCTATGCGCCCTCCGATGTGATCGGTGAAGTGAAGCTGACCAATGCGGATTTGAGCGACTACCTGCAGAAAAACCAGAACGCTTTCAAAACGCCCGAAAAGGTGGCAATTTCCTATGTTCTTCTGGATCCTGCCTCACTGGCCTCTAAATTGAGCCTTACCGAAGACGAGATACAAACGTTCTACCAGAAGAACATCGACCGCTGGCAGGGCAAAGACGGCATCCTGCCGCTCAAAGACGTCAAGGACAAGGTCAAGGCAGACGCACTTAGGCAGAAGGCTTCCAAACAGGCCTATGAGCTGGCTGCAGATACCCTCTACAAAAACATCAAGTCCGGTGATCTCAATCTGATTGCCACTAAACTCAATCTCAAAGTACAGGAAACACCCATTTTTGCCGCCAGCGCCCCTCCCGCTGTTCTGGCAGGTGAGTCGGCTTTGCTCAAGAAGGCATTTGATACCAAGCAGGGCGAATTGGGCGGGCCGGTGGAGACTCCCAAGGGGATTTACATCTTTAAAATCAAAGAGCGCAAGGATTCTACTGTGCCACCTTTGGCCGAGATCAAGGGGGCTGTGGAACTGAAAGCCAGAGAGGCTAAAGCCATGGAACTGGCCCAGAAAAAAGCTGAAGACGCCGCCAGGCAGCTTGCCTCCAAGGCTGCTCTGAAAACCCAGTCCACCGGCAGTTTCGGGTATTCCGCCAAGGGTGATGTTCCGGGTATCGGCAATGCACCGGAGCTAATGGAAGCGGCTTTTAAGCTGACTGCATCCGCGCCGTCTGCCACTACCCCCTTCAAGGTAGGCAGCCGTTGGTACGCAATACGGCTGAAGAACCGTGTTGAAGCACCCAGAGCCGAGTTTGACAATACAAAGGAGCAGATAAAGCAGAAGCTGCTGCCCAAAAAGCAGGAAGAAGCCCTCGAAAAATGGATCAAGGAGCTTAGGTCCAAAGCAAAGATCGAGATCAACCAGGCGCTTGTCGCTGATAAATAGGAGGTATTCATGTCACTCGTAATGCAGACCGATTTTCCTGGACTGAAACTTATGGCCCGCGGCAAGGTGCGCGATATCTACGACCTCGGGGATTCCCTGCTGCTGGTCACATCCGACCGAATTTCGGCCTTTGACGTGATCATGAACGAACCGATCCCTGACAAGGGCTTTGTCCTGACCCAGATATCTGCCTTCTGGTTTCGCCAGATGGAGGATATCGTCAAAAATCACATCATATCCATTGATGTGGCAGATTTTCCTGCCGAGTGCCAGCCCTATGCGGACGTTCTCAAGGGGCGCTCAATGCTGGTCAAGAAGGCCAAGCCGCTGCCGGTGGAGTGCATCGTGCGCGGCTATGTATCAGGGTCAGGGTGGAAGGATTACAAGGCTACCGGTGCCATCAGCGGTGTTCAACTTCCATCGGGCCTTAAAGAGTCCGACCGTTTGCCGGAGCCGATCTTCACTCCTTCCACCAAGGCGGAGCTCGGTACCCATGACGAGAATATCTCCTTTGAGACTATGGCGGAATTGTGCGGCGGCAGTTTGGCCGAACAGGCCCGGGACTATACTCTGAGGATTTACACCAGGGCTCGTGACCTGGCCCTTGAAAAGGGGATCATCATTGCCGACACCAAGTTCGAGTTTGGTGTGTACGACGGTGAGTTGATCATCATAGACGAATGCATGACCCCTGATTCAAGCCGCTTCTGGCCCAAGGATCAATATCAGCCCGGTGGTCCGCAACCCAGTTTTGATAAACAGTTTTTGCGGGATTACCTGGAGACACTGGATTGGGGCAAGTGTGCTCCGGCGCCGCCGTTACCGGCGGAAATCGTCACCAAGACCGCCGAGAAATACCGTGAGGCGCTACGCAAAATCGCCGGCGTTGCCGCATAGCAGCTTGCTGGTTTCGGCATTTAGAAAAGGCAGGCCTTTGGCCTGCCTTTTCTTGTTAAAAAAACCTATAACTTGAAGTTGGCTTTTGGGGGGACATGGGCTATAATCTTCCCAGCGAAAACCGATCACGAACAATCAGGGAGAAATGAACCATGAAACTCGTAGAACTCAAGGAAATCGCTAAACAGTATGACATCAAGGCCGGCAAGATGAAAAAGGCCGATCTGATTCGGGCCATCCAGTGTGCCGAAGGGAACGAACAGTGCTTTGAGACCGGCATGTCTTCGCAGTGCGGCCAGGAAGACTGCTTATGGCGTGAAGATTGCGAGTGAACCCGCTATGGGGAATGGTCTGCCTGCCTGAGCCTTTTCATGCCTGAGTTGAGCCACCCTTAAGAAACCTGCCTAGTTCAATGTCAACCCTTGAGATGTGGTTAATCAACCATTTGAGCAGCATGTTATTAGTTTCCATGACATGGTGCAGGGCCATTCCTTCCTGGTCGATCTCCGATTTTAGCGCCTTTAGGCTTTCTATGAAGGAATCATGCTGCTGCTTGTGAGCAACATACGCTGGGTAGCGTTTCTGGCGCTGTAATTCTTCTTCATCAGCAAAATGCCGTAGCACATACTCGTCGAGAAATGTCAGCAAACCAGCCAACTCCTCCTTGCCTTTGCCTGACTCGCAGGCTTCCAGCAACAGTCCGAATCTTTTCAATAACTCCTTGTGCTGATTATCTATCTCCACTACGCCGATGGCGAGGGAATCTCTCCATTGAATCCTCATGAATTGCTACTCCGTTGAAATAATATTTGATTTCAGTCTGATACGATGGTTTTCTTGCTTGGTTTCCGCCTGCGTTTCACGGCCTGTTTCTTAAGGAGGTCACCCATTTTGCGCAGTTGCTCGTCCACCAGGTAATAGAGAGTGCCTTTGGCGAATTTTTTGTTTTTGCCGCGCTTTCCTGCCGGCATGCCGGTCAGGATCTCAATCCCCTGTTCGATCGTCTCGACGCTCCAGATATGGAACAGACCCTCTTTTACCGCTGTCACGACTTCCTCTTTCAACATCAAATGCCGTTCATTGGCCTTGGGTATCATCACCCCCTGTTGGCCGGTAAGCCCCTTTGATTTGCAGACGGCAAAAAACCCCTCGATCTTGAAATTTGCGCCGCCTATGGGTTGGATCATGCCGAGTTGGTTGACGCTGCCTGTAACGGCAATTCCCTGTTTGATCGGTATTCCGGACAGGGCCGACAGAAGTGAATACAACTCGGTGGATGATGCACTGTCCCCTTCGATGCCATCGTAGGACTGTTCGAAACAGATCGATGCCGACAGGGATAGGGGACGCTCGGTTGCAAAGGTGCCACCCAGGTATCCGGTCAGGATCATAACCCCTTTGTCATGGATTGGGCCGGAAAGCTTGACCTCGCGCTCGATATTGACCATGCCGTCCTTGCCGGCGTAGACCCGTGCCGTGATGCGTGACGGACGTCCAAAGGTATGGTCTCCCAGGCTGATCACCGAAAGGCCGTTTATCTGGCCCACAACCGCGCCATCGGTATCCACCATTATCGTGCCGTCTTCATACAGCTCTTGCAGGCGTTCTTCTATACGGTTGACACGGTAAATCTTCTCATCGGCAGCCCGCAGCACATCTTTGTCCGTGACAATCGAGTGGCCATCCTTCTTGGCCCAGTAACTGGCTTCGCGGATGAAGTCGGCAATCTCCATGAACTGGGAGGAAAGCTTGTGCTGGTCTTCAACCATGCGGGCGGTCTGTTCCAGAAGTGCGGAGATGCCGCTCCGGTCGAAATGCAGGAGCTTTTCGCAACGGCAGTGGCTGGCAACGAACATGGCATAATCCCGCATGATTTCGGGTGTGCGGGCAACGTAGCTGTCGAACTCGGCCTTGACCTTGAAGAACTTGCGATAGTCAGGGTCGAGATAAAACAACATGTAGTAGATCCAAGGGGTGCCGATCATGACGATCTTGGCCTGCAGCGGCACCGGTTCGGGCTTGAGTGTTACCATGGTCATGAAGCGGTATTGCTCCAGCACATCCTCGATCCTGATTTCACTGGTACGGATACAGCGCTTGAGTGAATCCCAAACAAAGGGATTGATCAGCACCTCTCTGGCATCAATCACCAGATATCCGCCATTGGCGCGGTGCAGCGCCCCTGATTTTATCATGGTGAAATCGGTCGCCGCAACGCCACCGTACTGCATGACGTGCTCGATGCGGCCAAAAAGGTTGTTATAGGTAGGATTTGATTCGAATACGATCGGTGCGCCCTTGGTTTCCCTGTTGTCCACCAGGACATTGACCTCGTAACGTTCAAAAGTCGGCTCCTGCCGCGGCAGCTTCAAACCAGGGATCTGGGGTTGGGAGGTCTGGGGCTTGAAGTCCTCCAGGTTGTTGAGGATGTCCTCCTGGACCGCCTCCAGGTAAGAAAGCACCTTGGGCAGATCGGCGTATTTTTCCTTCAGGGGGTCGAGTCGGTGCCCCAGGCAGGACATTCCCAGTTCACGGTCTGCCTGTGCCAGCGCTTCCTTGGTGACCTTCTCGCTGTCGCGCACCTGGCGCAATACGTCATTAAGTTTTTCGGTCAGTTCCTTGCCGATCTGGTCCAGATTCTCACGCTCGGCATCGGTAAGCGCTTCGTACTCCTCCTGGGTGTAATTGCGGCCTTCTTTCTGGGGTACCACAACCAGTCCGGATACTGTCCGTTGCAGAGTAAAGCCACGCTCATCGGCATCTTTTTCCAGGCCTTGGAAGAGCTGGTTGTTACTTTCCTGATATTCTTCAAGGATCTCGGCCCTGCGGGTCTCATATTCCTTGCTTTCCAAGGCCTTGGGGATATCGATCTTGAATGCCTCGACCAACTCCTTCATGTCGGCGGACATTTCGCTTCCCTTGCCAGCCGGCAGAGATATGGAGACAGCCGCATCGTGGTCTTTGAAGTTGTGGACGTACACCCAATCGTTGGGCTGGGGCTCGTTCTTGGACCGTTTCTTCAGGATACTGCGGATCGTAGATGCTCGGCCGGTTCCGGTTTCGCCGGCAATATAGAGATTGAACCCGGTCTCTTCCATTCCCAGCCCGAATTCTATGGAACGCAAGGCACGTTTCTGGCCAATGGCGTCTTCCAGATCAGGAAGTTGTTCTGTTGTCTCAAAATCGAACAACGTCGGGTCGCAGGTCCAGCGAAGCCGCTCAGTCGGTATCCTGAAATCATCCAGTGCCATGTATAACCCCTCTTTTCTGAGCGCAAACTCGGGAATTTAAGATCATGGACCGTAATAGTGTGACCAGAATTGTTCCATGTCAAGATTTCTCGAAGGTGAGTCTGACATTCAGATAAAAATCCGCATTGGCTGTTCCAGGAGATGGCGCAGTTCGGACAGAAACGCGGCAGCATAGGCGCCGTCCACGACACGGTGGTCCGAAGAAAGGGTCACCCGCATCAGCGGGGCAGCCACTATGTTTCCATCCAAGACCTTTGGTCGTTCGATCACGGCGCCGACAGCCAGGATGGCGTTCTGACCAGGCATGATCAATGCCATGAATTCATCGACATCGTACATTCCCAGGTTGGATACGGTGAACAGACCTCCGGATAATTCGTCCTGGCCCAGTCTGCCATTGCGCGCCCTTTCAGCCAACCTTGCAGCAGCCCGGGCAATTTCAGAGGGGGTAATGCGCTCGCAGTCCCTGATGACCGGTACCAGCAGGCCATCAGGAAGTGCGACGGCAAAGCCGATGTGAATACTGGCAGAGTTGCCACCTGGGACCAGCCTTGGGAAACGGGTCAGAGCCATGCCACAGGCCTTGATTACAAAGGCGTTGTAGCCCAGCTCATCCTCGCTTCCCCGCAGTTCCCGAACAATCTCCTGGCAGGCCCGCATATCTATTTCCATCGTAACCGTAAAGTGGGGGATCTCCTGCCACGAACGGGCAACAGTGGCGGCGATCGCCTGTCGCATGCCGCTTTGGGATATGGGCGTGCTTTCAGCTGTGCTTGTGGTGGCAGTCGGCGTTTCCACCCTCTTGCCGGAAGGTGCGCTGGTTGAGGCACCGGCTTCGTGGGCTGCGGCGAATGTTGCCAAGTCTTGCTGGAGGACCCTTCCATCCGGGCCGCTGCCGGCCACCAAAGCAAGGTCAACGCCCATTTCCCGGGCGAGGCGTCGCACCAGGGGCGAAGCCTTTTCCAAGTCAACGGCCTTAGAAGCGGATGAGGTTGGCGCGGTTTCCGACAAAGGAGGGGAAGTAGGTTTTTGGATCGGCGCAGCAGTGGTTTCCTCTACAGGTGTTATCGGCAGTGGGGCGACCTTGGCAGGTGCCTTGTCGTCAGCCGTCAACTCCCCAGCATCTCCGATCAGTCCAAGCACCGTGCCTACCGGGACGGTTTCGCCTCCGGAGGCAAAGGTCTTCACAAGAACCCCCGAGGTAAAGGCCTCCAGTTCCATGACCGCCTTGTCAGTTTCCACTTCGGCGATCACATCGCCCCGTTCGATCCGTTCCCCCAATTGCTTGCGCCAGCCGATGAAACGGCCATCGGTCATGGTATCGGACAACTTCGGCATCGTGATTTCGGTTGCCATATTAGCACCTGCTTTTGGTGTTTTTTTGTTGGACCTGTCCGACCAGTCGGACGAGTCAGACAAGTCAGAATTTTCCCTGCATGACCTCTTTTACGGCCTGGACAATCGTTTCCTTCCTGGGGATGCAGATCTTCTCGATCTCGCGCGAATAGGGCATCGGCACATCCAGTCCCGAGACCCTTTGTACCGGTGCCTGGAGGATGTCGAAGCAATTCTCGAAGATGCGGCTGGAGATCTCGGCCCCCAAACCACACGTGCGCCAGCACTCTTCCACCACCACTGCCCGTCCGGTTTTTCTGATGGAGGCCATGATGCCTTCATCATCAAGGGGGGCCAGGCTCCGCAGATCCAGCACCTCGCAGGAAATACCCTCCTTTGCCAGATCCTCGGCTGCCTGCAGGGCCAGCACGGTCATGCGGGCGTAGGCCACAATGGTGACCTGGTCGCCGCTCCGCTTCACCTCGGACTTGCCGATGGGAACCAGGAATTCCGGGTCTTCCGGTACCTCGCCTTTGCTGTTGTAAAGCAGTTCGTGCTCCAGGAAAATGACCGGGTTGTTGTCGCGGATCGCGCTTTTGAGAAGTCCCTTTGCATCGGCCGGGGTGGCTGGATAGACCAGGCGCAGGCCCGGGCAGTGCATGAAAAAAGTCTCCAGGCTTTGGGAATGCTGGGCCGCCAGCTGGCTGCCGCCGCCCCCGGGCATGCGCACCACCAGCGGGAGGTTGGTCTGGCCGCCGAACATGGAACGGATCTTGGACATGTGGTTCACGATCTGGTCCATGGCCAGCAGGGCAAAGTTGACGGTCATCAGTTCGGCCACCGGCCTTAAACCTCCCATGGCAGCGCCAATGGTCACGCCGACAATGGTATTTTCGGAGATGGGGGTGTCCTTGACCCGCTCCTCGCCGAACTCGGCCACCAATCCCCTGGTCACCTTGAAGGAGCCCTCGTACAGAGCAACATCCTCGCCCCAGACCACCACGGTGGGGTCACGGCGCATCTCCTCCTTCAGGGCCAGGTTCAGGGCATCGCGATAGGTCATCTCAGACATAAATATCCTCCCATACTTCGCTCTCCTCGGGCCAGGGTGACTGTTCGGCAAAAACGACCGCTTCTTCAACCGTTGCCTTGCAGCGGGCCTCGATGGCATCCAGTGCCTCGCGGGTGGTGATCCCTTCTTCAAGAAGGCGTTTGGCGTAACCGGGAATCGGGTCCCGCGATTTCCATAGCTCATGTTCGGCGGCCGAGCGGTACTTGCCGGGATCGGCCATGGAGTGGCCACGGAAGCGGTAGGTGGCGGCCTCGATGAAGTAGGGCAGGCCGCTCTCGCGCACTTTCTCTGCTGCGTGTTTGACCGCCTTGTAGACCGCGATCACGTCCATACCATCCACCTTCTCGGAGGGGATGTCGTAGCCGCAGGTCCGGCGGTGGATGCTGGCCAGGGCCGAGGAGCGGTGAACTTCGGTGCCGATGCCGTAAAAGTTGTTTTCACAGATGAAGAGTACTGGCAGTTCCCAGAGGCGGGCCCAGTTGAGGGACTCGTGGAAGGTTCCCTGGTTGACGGCACCGTCCCCGAAGAAACAGGCCGTGACGCGATCTTCGCCGCGGTAGCGTGAGGCAAAGGCCAATCCCACGGAGATCGGGAATTGACCGCCCACAATGGCATAACCTCCCATGAAGTTGATTGCCGGATCAAAGAGGTGCATGGACCCGCCCTTGCCCTTGCAGAGCCCGGTAGCTTTGCCGAACAGCTCGGCCATGACACGTTTCGGCTCTGCTCCGCGCACGATGGCCTGGGCGTGTTCCCGGTAGGCGGAAAGGATATAGTCGTCGCGGTGCAGGCCTGCGGTGGCACCGACAGCCACCGCCTCCTGGCCGCTGTAGAGATGCAGGAAACCGGTTATGTGCCCCTTGGTGTACTGTTCGGCACAGCTTTCCTCGAATTCCCGCGACAGGAACATCTGCTCGTAGAGCTTCAGGAGTTCCTGGTCCGGCAGGACCATGCGCAACTTGGTTTCCATGATGTTTTCCTCCGGGTCAATCTGGCTGGCGCGTGGCCTTGTGTCGTTGTGCGCGCCGTTCGACTTCGTCAATGATGAACGCAACAGCAGGAGTTATGTTTACCGGGCCGCTGATGGCCGCTGCCAATCTCGGGAGATAATCACGCTCCAGCAGCAGGCGGTAGGATGTGGGGAAATTCAGATCCCATGCCCATGATATCTGCAACAACTTGAAATCATTTACCACCTTGCACTGATCCAGCCTGACGACCTGCTTGCCCAATAACGCTTCCAGGCAGATGGGCGTCACTTCCGGCAGATCCGGCAACCCCAGGCAGGCGGCAGAGGCACGTTCAGCCTCGGGAAGTACGTTCTGTTCGACGAACACACGCCAGATATCGAGTTTGTCCGCATCCCGGATCAGGCGGATGAAGAGCACAGTGGGCGACTGAACCTGCTCCGGGACCGCCAGAAGGTTGTGGAAGCGCACCGCCTCTTCGATCAACAGACGCTCTTCGGCAGGGACTCCATCCAGAAGTTGCTGCTCCCGGATGACCTCCAGACTCAGACGGGCATGGTTGTCGGAATCGCTGTCCCGAAAGGTTCGCCAGCGCCGATACTGGGGGAAGCGACCCACATCGTGCAGCAAGGCAACTACCCCGGCAAGGCGTGCCATTTTCGGCGAAAGACCTTCGCCAGCGGCGAGGATATCCATGACCTCGCATACCTTGCGGGTGTGCTCAACCTTGAGGAGGATATTTCTTAATCCATCGGGATCGATATCGTAAAAGGTCTGGACATAGCCATCAAACCATTGCCTGATGGCGTCCAGCCGGGACTGTTGCATGGGTGGTCCGGAGCGTCTGGATGCGTTGAAATTATCAAAATAATACTGTACCCTGCTGCGAAGTCAACAAAAACGCCGTGAGGATTTTGATGCAGCCATCGTTACTAGATACCATTGACTTAAGGGAAAACACCAGGTTGCGGGCAGAGGAGCTACGCCGCTTGTTGGAACATCACAACCGGTTGTATTATGTGCTCGACACCCCAGCTATTTCCGATGCCGAGTACGACACCCTTTTCCGGGAGTTGCAGTCTCTTGAAGAACATTATCCGGAACTGGTGACCCCAGACTCCCCCACCCAGAGGGTAGGTGGGGCACCGTTGGATAAATTCACCCAGATAACCCACCGCCTTCCCATGCTGTCTCTGGAAAATGCCACCAATGAGGACGAAATCCGGGAATTCGACCTGCGGGTCAAGAAGCTCCTTGGATTGCAATCCGACTACCCCATGGCCTATGTCTGCGAACCCAAGATGGATGGCCTGGCAGTGGAGCTGGTCTACGAGGAGGGGCAGTTGGCCGTGGCTTCAACACGGGGCGATGGTCTGACCGGGGAAGATGTTACCACAAATATCAGGACCATCCGTTCTCTCCCGTTGCGCCTGGTTGGCAGCGATGTGCCCCGGCTTCTGGAGGTGCGCGGCGAAGTTTTTCTGTCGTTGCGTGCCTTTCAGCAAATCAACAGCGAAAAGGAAGAGGTGGGCGAGAGCCCATTTGCCAATCCGCGCAACGCGGCAGCCGGTTCCCTGCGGCAGCTTGATCCGCGCGTTACCGCCCAAAGGCCGCTCTCCGTTTTTTGCTATGCGCCAGGTGTCTCTGAAGGGGTGGAATTCGAGTCTCAGCAACAGTTCTTCGCCCACATTGCTGTTTGGGGGTTGCCGGTAAATCCTCTGGTTCGCCGAATTGAAGGCATAGAGGCGGCAGTGGCCTATTACCGCGAGATGCAGGAGCAACGGGAATCGCTCCCCTACGAGATCGACGGCACTGTCATCAAGGTCGATTCCTTTGCCCTACAGCGCGAACTGGGAGAAAAGAGCCGTTCGCCCCGCTGGGCAGTGGCCTGTAAGTTCCCGCCCCGCCAGGCATTGACGCTGGTGGAAGCGATCATACCCTCTGTGGGGCGCACCGGAGTCATTACACCGGTGGCCCAACTCCGACCGGTGGAGATATCAGGGGTGACGGTGTCCCGCGCTACTCTGCATAACTGGGACGAGATCGCTGCCAAGGACATCCGCGTTGGCGATACCGTGGTGGTGGAACGGGCCGGCGATGTCATTCCGGCGGTGGTCAAGGTGCTGCTGGAGCAGCGCCTGCCAGAGGCTCAGCCGTCGCAACCACCGGAGAGATGCCCGGAATGCGGCTCCGAGGTGGTCCGCATTGCCGACGAGGTGGCGGTGCGTTGCATGGGGCTGGCCTGCCCGCCGCAGATCCGCGAATCGATCACCCATTTCGCGGCAAGAAATGCCATGGATATTGAGGGCCTTGGTGATAAATTCGTAGAACAGCTTCTGTCGTTGGGGTTGGTACACAGCGTGGCTGACCTTTACCAACTGACGAAGAATGATTTCATGCAATTCGAACGGATGGGGGACAAACTGGCCGCAAACCTGCTGGCTGCGATCGAAAACAGCAAAAAAAAGGAGTTGGGGCGCTTCATTTTTGCGCTCGGGATCCGCCATGTAGGGGAACGGACAGCCAAGGCCCTGGCCCAGTCGTTTGGGAGCCTGGAAAATCTGGAAAAAGCCGACTTCGAGGAGCTGACCAGCATCCGCGACATCGGCGCAACAGTGGCCCAGAGCATCCGCACCTTTTTCGACAATCAGGAAAATATCGCCGTTATCCGGCGCATGCTGGAGGCCGGAGTCACACCTGCGGTCGAGCAGAAAAAGGTCGGCGGCCGGTTTACCGGAATGAGCTTCGTCTTTACCGGGGCCTTGACCCGTTTTACCCGTGACGAGGCTCGTTTGCTGGTTGAAAAGGAGGGTGGCACCGCGGTCGGTTCGGTATCCAGGAAAACCGCCTATGTCGTGGCTGGCGAGGATGCCGGCAGCAAGCTGGCCAAGGCCAGGGAGCTGGGGGTGACGGTGTTGAGCGAGGAAGAGTTCCTGGAGTTGCTGGCTCAAGAGTGACTCTGCGCTACCTGATGGGAATGGACTAAAGAATCAACCCTTTGACCTGATCTGCGATACTAAGGATACCGAGGTGATTTGTGCTGCGGTGTATATTGGCCTATGCCACCTTTCCCGGCATCATCGCCCATGAATTTGGCCATGCCTGGGCCTGCCGGAGGCTGGGGATTTTCGTACACAAGGTTTGTTACCTGCGTCTCGGCAACCCCATGGGGTATGTTCTGCATGAACCGGCAGAGCACTCCTTCCAGCACATCATGGTGGCTGTAGCGCCGTTTTTTGTATCGACCTTCCTTGCCCTGTCCGGTAGCCTGGCGGCATGCTGGATTGCCAGGAGTCAAATATCCCCGGAACTGCGCGATGCAGCGACCTTGACAGCACTCTGGCTTAGTTTTTCCTGGGCGTTGCACGCATTTCCCAGCGGTGGAGATGCCGATAGTCTCTGGAAAGACGTGGGCAATCCCGGAGTCACTCTTCCTGGAAAGCTGCTGCTCATACCGGCTGTCGGGGTGATTCGCATGGTTCAGGTCGGATCGAGGTTCTGGCTGGACATACTGTTCGCATTGGCCGTGGTGGCAATGCCGCCGACCATGCTGCTGGTCTTTACGCCACAATAATGGGGCGCAAAGAGCTGGCGGATGGCCCTTGACACTCGAAAAATCGGCATTATCTTTTCTGGTGGGAATGGTGTTAGCAAAATCAAAGATTCAAGGAGGAAACATCATGGCACTCGTCAAGTATAACCCTCTGAGGGAACTGCGCACCATGCAGGAGCAGATGAATCGGTTGCTGAACCTGTCCTGGAATCATGAACTTACCGGGGAGGATCTCAAAGAGGGGCTCTGGCAACCGGCGGTCGATATCTTTGAAACCGAGGATTCCATCGTGATCAAGGCCGAACTGCCGGACGTGGACCAAAAGGACATTGATGTGCGTATCGAGGACAATACCCTGATACTCAGGGGTGAAAGAAAGCATACCGACGATGTGAAAAAGGATAATTATCATCGCATCGAGCGGTACTTTGGTTCTTTTCAGCGCAGCTTCAGCCTGCCGGTCACCATTCAGCAGGAAAACGTCAGCGCTGTCTGCGATAAGGGGGTGCTGACCATTACCCTACCCAAAAACGAGGCAACCAAGCCTAAGCAGATCAAAATCAATGTCAAATGATAGTGCAACTGCGGCCATGAAACGAAAAGAGCCGGGAATTTACCCCGGCTCTTTTCGTTTCTGCAGTTTCTGGCAAGTCGTCTCAGCTTTTGTGGCTGTCTTCCGTTTTCTCCAGCGGAGCGGTTGCCGTGCTTTGGGTAGTTGCTTCGGCATGTTTTATCTCTGTGGCGGCCGGCTGTTGAGGAGCTAGCTCCTTTTCGTCGGCCTTGCGGGCTTCCTCCTGAATATTGCGCTGGAAATCGTTAGATGCCTTTTTGAACTCGGCTAATCCTTTGCCTAGCGACTTGGCCAGCTCAGGGAGTTTTTGCGGCCCGATCACAATCAGGGCGATAATAAGGATGATGATCATCTCCGGCATCCCGATTCCAAACATATCCAGACTCCTTGCCTTTTAGAAAATGTTTTTTCAACCACGTACCGATAAAATATTCTGATATTAAAACCTTAAACCAGCATCTTGGCAACAAATATTTTCTGCACTTTTCTCTTTGCCATTTTCCACCCTTGTGGTACTATGCACAAAATTTAGGCATTATCGGACTTCTTTACTCTCCTCCGCTGTCCATATTCTGTGTGCATCATGCTGAAACCATTAAGTATAGGTAGCCTCGCCCTGCCGCACAATGTCGTGCTGGCCCCCCTGGCTGGAATCACCAACCTCCCCTTCCGGATCATGTGCCGCCGGGAGGGAGCTTCGCTGGCATTCACCGAGATGGTCAGCGTGAACGGATTGGTGCGGGAAGGGGTTAAAACCCTGGCATTGCTGAAAAGCAGCCCGGAGGACCGTCCACTCGGCATCCAGCTCTTCGGTGACACTCCGCACCAGTTGGCCGAGGCGGCGCGCATGGTTGAGGAGTACGGTGATCTGCTGGACATCAACATGGGCTGCCCGGTGCGCAAGGTTGTCGGGACCGGGGCAGGCAGCGCTTTGTTGCGGGAACCGCTTAAGATCGCGGCCATTATCCGTGCCGTGCGGGCAGTTACGGGCCGGCCGCTTACGATCAAGATCCGCTCCGGATGGCAGTGCGGTGACGATACATTCCGGGAAATCGGCAAGATCGCCGAGGCCGAGGGGTGTGACGCAATCACCCTCCATCCCCGCAGCAGGAGCCGGATGTTCGCAGGCCGGGCCGACTGGCAACAGCTCATTGAGTTGAAGGAGCTTCTCAATATCCCGGTCATTGGCAGCGGCGATCTGTTCACGCCGCAGGACTGCATCAGGATGCTGGCCGAAACCGGCTGCGACGGAATCATGGTGGCCCGCGGAGCCTTGGGGGCGCCGTGGATATTCAGACAGGTAATCGAGCTTGACCGGATTGGCCGGGTGACCCAGGCCGGCAACGCCGAGCGGGCCGATATGATCCGTGACCATTTGGAACTGTATTGCCGCGAACTGGGGGAATCAGTGGCGGTAAGGGAAATGAAAAAGCATATCGGCTGGTATGCCAGAGGTTTTGCCGGCGCCGCCGAAATTCGCCGGGAAGCCAACAAAGCCGGGACTCTGGGAGATATTCAATCTCTGACGGAAAGGATTCGCGCCACTAGCGATGAACACCATGAAACCAACTGATACGGTAGATGATCTCCAGGGCAACCTGGGGGATTATTACGCCACTGTGATTGACAGCGTTGGCGATGGGGTTATCGTCGTCAATAGCGATGGCATTATAACCCTGTACAACCCCGCTGCCGAGGAGATCACCGGATTTTCGCGCAAGCAGGCCTTGGGAGCTTCTTTCAATAAATTATTGTCGCAGGAAATCTTTATCGTGGAAATGGTTGCCAAAACCATCCATACCGGAATTACCATATCGGACCATGAAAATGCGGTGCTGCGTTCGACCGGCAAGATCAAGCCGGTGGCGGTCGCCTGTTATCCCCTGATGCTGGCCAGCGGCGAAAATATCGGCGCAATCCTGACGCTCAAGGATATTACCTACATCCGTGAGCTTGAGGCAGCAGTACGCCAGGCCGACCGGCTCTCCACGTTGGGGACTCTGGCGGCCGGTTTGGCCCATGAGGTAAAAAACCCCCTGGGGGGCATCAAGGGAGCTGCCCAATTACTGGAACGGGAGTTGAGTTCGGGAAGCGACCTGCGCGAATATACCCGGGTAATGATCCGCGAAACGGAACGTATCGACCACATTATGCGTGAACTCCTGGAGTTGGCCTCGCCTCGGGGATTGAAGCTGTCTCCGGTCAACCTGCACAAGGTGCTGGGCGATATCCTGCTGCTGCAGAAACAGGCGGTGGCCGAGCAGGATATAACGTTCACGCAACAGTTCGATCCAAGCATTCCCGCCATAATGGCGT